>Ga0134094_1004012_pt1 | contig 10202 bp, 10 predicted proteins | sample 5_1taG_FD_94458 | JGI IMG/M metagenome (GOLD analysis project Ga0134094, IMG submission 94458) | Switchgrass degrading microbial communities from high solid loading bioreactors in New Hampshire, USA - 5_19_20_110_A1 metaG | ecosystem: Engineered > Bioreactor > Semi-continuous > Anaerobic >... | reverse complement strand
GTTTCATGGTAGGCCGGGCCGATACGACTTACCTGGAAGGTTTTATGCCTTCCATGCCAGATGGAGAAGACCCGCTCAACCAGGAAGTGGCTGTTGTTGCCGCGCTGCTTGCGTACCACCGCGACCAGAGCAAGGCTGCGATCTCTTCAAAGCAGCAGTCAGGCGGAAGCCTGTGGCGGCAGGTTTCCTGGCGCGAACAGATGCGCGGCGGCGCGTGACAACGTCACAACCGCAAAAAATGTTATGAGTGTGTGAAAATGCGCATCCAATCAGGTCCGTTGGCGTTAATACTTGTAGCAATAGAGATTACAACAAAGGAGAGATAGACATGGCGACCTACAGGGTGAATGTGGCAAATCGCGAATATGTGGTGGATGTTACCGGTGACCAGATCGCGGTGGATGGGAAACCCATTCAGGCCAGTCTGACTCCATTGAATAATGATGGGTTAATGATGCTCCGAAGGGATAACCGCGCGCGTGAGCTGCACGTATACCAGCAGGGGAGCGGCGCTTACGCTGTGATGGTCAATGGGCGGCATCTGGTCGCTCAGGTGCAGAAAAACAACGGCAAGCAGAGCAAAAATAAGCAGCAGGCCAACGCCGGTGCGATAAACGCTCCAATGCCGGGCATGGTGGTCAATGTGCTGGTTGAAGAAGGCCAACACGTCAACAGCGGCGAGCCGTTGATCATTCTGGAGTCGATGAAAATGCAGATGCAGCTGCGGTCACCATTTGCCGGTCAAGTGGCGAAAATTGCCGTAAAGGATCGCGCACAGGTAGAGAAGGGCACGCTGCTTGTGCAGGTTGCTGGAGACTGATGGGCGCCGAAACTGCTGGTAATCTGGGCTGCTATTGCTGCAGCCCAGATTACCAGCAGTGCTATTTAATCCCCCAGGCTTGTCCCGACCTGGCGGGCGCTTTCGATCCAGGGATGATCAAGCGGAACCGGCTTTTTCTTGCCAACCACTTCCTCTAATGGCACCGGTACAATTTCACCGTTCTGGCAGCTGAGCATCACGCCGAAGTGCTTTTTGTGAATCAGGCTCACGGCTGTTGTTCCCAGTTGGGTAGCCAGGATCCGGTCGGTTGCCGAGGGCGCGCCGCCGCGCAGCAGTTGGCCCAGAATGGTGATTCGTACGTCCAGCCCGGTATATAAGTTTAGCCGGTTGGCGAGGAAGACGGTATTTCCGGTCAGGCGGTTTTCAATCGTCTCCAACTGTTGTTCGACCTGCGCCTGCTCCTCACCAGAGCGGTACATCTGGTTCACATACTTCGACCGGTCGAAAAACTCCACCGTTTCTTTTGAAATCCCACCCTCTGCTACAGCAATGATGCTGAAACGGCGTCCTGAGCGGTGGCGAGCCTGGACAGCATCGACAATTTTATCCAGGTCATAGGGGATTTCAGGGATGATGATGACATCTGCCCCGCCAGATATCCCTGCACCGAGCGTCAGCCAGCCTGAATCCCTTCCGATAATTTCAACAATAATCAGGCGGTGAAGGCTGTAAGCTGTGCTGTGCAGGCGGTCAATTGCTTCGGTCGCCGTTCCAAGGGCTGTATCGAACCCAATGGTCGTGTCGGTAAGCGGCAGGGCGTTGTCGATGCTTTTGGGCAGGGTGATCACATTGATCCCCTTCTGCATCAGCCGGTAGGCGCTCTCCTGCGTCTCGCGGCCGCCAATGCAGACCAGCACGTCCAGATGATGACGGTGGTATGTCTCGACAGCCTGATCGCTCATATCGACGACCTGCCCTTCGACGAGCGTCTCTTCCGGCACGCCCCGGCTCGTGCCCAGCGTCGTTCCACCCGCGGTTAAAATCCCTGAAAGGGTTGGTTTGACCGTATGATCATGAACAAGACCCTCAAAGCCGTCTAAAAAACCGATCACTTCCATGCCGTAGCTCTGCGTGGCCGACTTTCCGATCGCACGAATGGCAGCATTCATTCCGGGGCTGTCGCTGCCGGCTGTCAACACTCCAATTCGTTTTTTCATCTTCCGCCCTCAATCCTGATCATGCTTTAAATCTGTGATGATTTGCTTTTAAAGATTTTATAGTTGTTTTTCTTAAAAGGAACAGCAAACCGGTATTCAGGATCTAAAGTCTTCCCTGCGAGCGCATTTCCTGGTACTTCTCGAGGTCAACATAGCCGATATAGGGCAGGTTGCGGCCCATTTCATCAATGTCAAGCCCGTAGCCTACGACGAAGTGATCAGGGATCTGGAAGCCGCAGTAATCAATCTTGATATCCACTTTGTGCTTGCTAACTTTGTCTAAAAGCGCGCAGACCTTTAAACTGCGCGGGTGGCGGTCGAGCAGCAGTTTCTGGATGGTGTAGATGGTGTAGCCCGAATCAACAATATCATCGACCAGAATAACATCCCAGTTGCGGATATTTGTTTTGTGGTCTGAGTCGATGCGGATAAAGCCAGATGATTCCGTCCCGGTGTATGAAGAAACGGACATAAAGTCCATGGTCATCGGCCGGTTGATTTTGCGCATCAGGTCGGTGATAAACATAACGCTGCCGCGCAGCAGCCCGAGGATTAACAGTTTGTTCGAGTCGCGGTAGTCATTGGTGATCTGCTCTCCCAAAAACGCGACGCGCTCCTCGATTTCTTGCTGAGATATCAGGATTCCGCCGATAAACTCGTATGGGAATTTATGCACTTCACTCATGCAGTTATCCTTGTGGTGAATGAGTATGTTTGTTGCACGCCCAAGTATACCAAGCTCTGCGCCGGCTGTAGACCATGCCGCCGGTTGATTTGCAGGGCAGTTCACGGCTTGCGATTGCAGCGGATCTTCCGGCGAGATCGATGCTGGTTAGAGACTGGTTATAAAAGTTAGAGAGCTGTAAGGTGGGATGGGCTTCCTTGTAATTGTTCTGTAAGTTCAGACCTGTTGACTTTAGGTTTTGAAGATGATAAAGTTTATCCAAGTTTGTTACCCAAATCTGGCTCATGCCAGAAGAGCAATCGTGGCGATAGGCAGGAATGGCCTTCGAAGGAGATACGGGCTGGTATCTCCTTCGATTCCGCCCCTTTATCTCTTGTATAAATTTTGAGATATCGCCGTGAGGAATTATAAAGAAGTAGAGGAATTCTTAATGTCTGCTGAACAATCGCACAAACTCATCCTGGTGAAAAAATACGAATCTGGCGCAGAAGAATGGTATTGCCCGACCTGCGGGCGGCGCTTTGTCATTCAATGGTCGCCAGATTACCAGCGCGTCGTGCTAGAGATGGGCGATGAGACCGCGATTCACAACACTGGAAAGGGTGCAATGGTTGTTTACCGCCCTCAGCCTGAAGATCCGTGGCTGGCTCCCTGGCAGGAGTTTCTTGAGAGCGGCGATTTCGAGGATCGTTGGAACGAGTAATCTAAATTAAACAGAAAAATTCCTGGGATTTGATTTGAAGTGGCTGCCCCACTCCGAACCGATCCCAGGTTTTTTTGTTTAAAACACCAGGGCAAGCAGCAGCAGGCCAAGGGGAATCAGCAGAACGATTACGCCAATTGTGATGACCAGCCCGAGGACTGTGCCGATCAGCCCGACGACCAGCCCAATTGCCCCACCGATTAATCCAAAGATCAGGCCAATAAATCCGCCGATTAGCCCGATGACAAGTTCGAAAAATCCAACAACCATCTCGAAGAAAAATGTTAGCAGTCCCATTTCAGAAGTCCTCCATCTGTCCCCAGGTCTTAGCTTCGCTTAGAGCCCAGGGAATATTATTTGATTTGAGCCATTTACAAGAATATACGAGATTAACAGGAGAGAGTTGCATAGAAAAAAGCGCCAGGTTGGAGCCGCGTGGAAGCGGCTTTTCCCTGGCGCTGTGAGATTGGGTGGGTTCGTCCGGAAGGTTATCAGGCTGTTTTGGGGCCGGCGAGGCAGTCCCATAAGAAATCATAGGCGCGCTTGCCGTGAATCTGGTGACGTCCTTCAAAAATATCAGTTTCAAGCTTATCTGAGGAGTCAAACACGCCATAAACGTTTCTGGCGCGGTCTACAGCTTCTTTAACACCTTCGATCGGGAAGATGGGGTCGCGCGTCCCTGCTTCTACCAGCATCGGCCTTGGGGCGATCAGGCCGGCCAGGTCGTAAATCTCACCAAAGCGGTGCAGGCCGGGCACGTAGTTGCAGGTGCAGTGGTGCATGTTCAAAATGCTGTATTTGTAGGTACAGAAATAACCGCTGACAACGCAGGCCTTGATTCGCAAATCTACGGCGGTTGAATAGAAGGTGTGCATACCGCCCCCTGAAATGCCCATTGCGCCCAGGCGCTGCATGTCCACGTCGCCGCGTGTTTCCAGGTAGTCAACCAACCGCAGGCCGTCCCAAACGCGCAGGCCGACGGCAGAACCGCCCAGGTAAAATGCCAGCGTAGCCGTGTGATGACAGGTATACGGAATCTCCTGGCCGATCTCAGGCTTGAGATGGCTGAAATCACCCAGGCGCTCGCCAAAGCAGGAGATTTCAGGCGCGGCGACAATAAAGCCTCTGCGGCACAGCGCCACGCCGAAATCGAGGTGGTAGCCGTCTGGCGTATCGCGCTCCTCGCCGTCTTCCCACAGCCCGACAATATCCTTTACACCATACCCATGCCCGTGAAAGGCAACCACCGCCGGAGCCGGCTCAGGGACTGTTTTGGGTTTGAGGATATAAACGGGCATCACCGTCCAGGGCGACGTGCGGATCAAGATCTTCTCGCGCACGTAATCACCCTTATCGACTTGCTCCAGCGTCTGTGGTTCCGCAGGCACGACCGGGAGCGATTGGAAACCGATCGCATCCAGCAGCGCCTCTCGAGCGCGTGCCTGCCAGTCGCGCGCTTCATCAGCGCTGGCAGCAGCAAACCGCAGCGGGGCTTTATCTGGCTGGTAAAGCGCCCAAAGCGGGCTTGAGGGTTGGAGCTCAGGAATTTCACGCGGGGACAACACTTTGCTTGTCATACGGCCTCAGGTTTAAGGTATTTAACAAACCATCGTTTTATATGGTTCAGGCGGGCAATGCGCCGGTCGGTGCGTCCGGTGCGCGAAAGCCCGTGAAATTCTTCTGGGAAGCGCACAAATTCAGTGTCGACTCCCAGGCGCTTTAGCGCAACGAAGACCTGCTCGCCCTGTTCGATCGGGCAGCGGTGGTCATTCTCGTTGTGGATCACGAGGGTCGGCGTCTTTGCATTGCCAATATAGGCGATGGGGGAGTGCTCCCAGAAGGTCTGCAGATCTTCAAAGGGCGCTTTGTCGTTCAGTTCCTGCTGGAATACCCAGTTGAAATCGCTCGAACCCCACATGCTGACAAAATTGCTGACACAGCGCTGGGTGACGGCTGCTTTAAAGCGGTCGGTATGCCCAATGATCCACACCGTCATGTATCCGCCGTAGCTTCCGCCCGTCACGCCCATTCGATCGACGTCAATATACGGCAGTTTAGCGACGGTATCAGCCCATGCCATCAAATCAGCATAGTCAGCGCTGCCCCAATTGCGCCATATGGCTTTGGTATGCTCCTCGCCATATCCCCGGCCGCCGCGCGGATTTGAGAAGTAAACGACAAATCCGCTTGCTGCCAGGAAGTAAAACTCGTGCATGAAGAATCTTCCGTATTGGGTGCGCGGCCCGCCGTGGATTTCCATAATAGAAGGATATTTCTTGTTCGGGTCAAAGTGCGGCGGTTTGAGGATCCAGCCCTGCAGATCGTTCCCGTCAGGCCCTTTGAACCACACTTCTTCTATCTCACCAAGCTCAATCTGGTCGAGCAGTTCGCGGTTGAGATTTGTGATCTGCCGGGTCTCTCCGCTGCGTAGATCGCGGACGTAGACCTGCGCCGGATCGGTCAGGGTGCCAAAGAAATAGGCCATCTTCGCCTGCTCGCGGTCAAATGAGAAGCTCGCGGCGACGCCGCCTTCTCCGGCTTCCTCGCGCAGATCTTCACCGCCGGCAGCGATGGACATGACCAGCGAGCTGCCGTGGTAAGTCACCGGGAAATAAATCCGGCTGCCGTCATTTGACCAGGTGGGCGGCATCATTTCTGGCTCGCCAACGTCGTTGATGGTTGATGCCGAAATGTGGATATCATACTTCTCGGTCAGGTTGCAAGCGGGGGCTGACCCGTCCAGCGGAACAGTCCATAGCGACAGGTTCTTATAATCAAGGCCCTCTCCCTCGACGCCGTAATAGGCAATCCATTTGCCGTCAGGTGAAAAACTGGGCATTCCTTTCGGGCCGACCGGGGCTTCGATTTTACGCATCTCGCCGGGCTGATCAGCAGGGATCAGATACAGGTCCGTGCGGTCAGGGGTGGAATCCGGATCTTCGCTGCGGTTCGAGATGAATACGATCCATTTCCCATCCGGCGACCAGGCGGCATCCGTTTCGTCAAAGACCTTGTGATCGGTCAACTGCTGTGCTTCGCCGCTCTCCACATCGACCGTCCAGATGTGCCAGCGCTCTTTGGGCAGATAGCCGAAGCCGTCGAGTTTATAGAAGAGGCGGTCATAATGGCGTTCGACCACGCCCAGCTTCTTCTTTTGTTCGTCTTTCTCACGCTCCAGAACGTCTGCGTCTGTTTTGCAAATGATACACAGAAGGCGTTTGCCGTCTGGCGACCATGAGAATGTTTGAATCATCCCTTCAATTTTGCATACCTGCTGCGCCTCACCTCCAAACAGCGGAATCCGGTAAATCTGCGCCGGTTTCTCTTTGTCATCCCGGTTGGAGAGGAAAGCGACCCACTGCCCATCAGGTGACCAGCGTGGGTGCTTATCGTTCTGGTCGCCGTAGGTGAACTGCCGCGCCGGGTTCTTCCCATCCGCCGGGGCAATCCATAGATTGGAGTATTTCTTTTCGGTTTTTCTGTCAACCCGTTGGACTGCGTAAATGACATGCTGCCCATCCGGTGAAATGCGCGTTCCGCTGATCTGTTTAAGGTCGTATAAATCTTCAGCGGTAATGAGGCGTTTTTGCTGTTCTGTCATCGTTTGCTCCTCAATCCGAAAGAAATGGGATGGATTCAGTATATCATGCCTTAAGATATTCGGATGCCTGCAGGCCGGTCTCCTCTGGCGAAGCACACCTGTAAAAAGCTATTTTTTATTGAGGTTGATTAGAGCTATAATTGTGTATAAGAATAGTAAACGTTTCTGGAAGGGCAGGACAGGATGTTAAATAAGCTCGAGATTCAAGAGATTGCCGAAGCATTAGTAGCCGATGGGAAGGGGATTCTGGCTGCTGATGAGAGCCTCGGATCGATTCAGAGGCGTTTCGAGACGGTTTCCGTTGTTTCTACCGAAGAAAACCGCCGCGCTTATCGCGAATTGTTTTTTACAACTGCTGGGGTCGAGGAATATATCAGCGGCGTTATCATGTTTGACGAAACGATCCGGCAGCAGACGGATGATGGTACGCCCTTTCCACAGTTGTTAAAGGATAAGGGAATCATTCCGGGGATTAAGGTTGATAAAGGCACGCGCCCGCTGCCTGGATTCCCCGGCGAGAAACATACAGAAGGATTAGACGGCCTTCGCGACCGGTTGATTGAATACCGGTCGCTAGGCGCGCGGTTTGCCAAATGGCGGGCGGTCTTCTCGATCACCCCCAGCACGCCTACTCACTACGGGATATCGGTCAATGCGCGTGAACTGGCGCTTTATGCACGCATGTGCCAGGAAGAAGGGCTGACGCCCATCGTCGAGCCCGAGGTGCTGATGGACGGCATGCATCATCTGGCCATGTGCGAAGAGGTGACCGGCAACGTACTGCAGGAAGTGTTTCACGAGCTGCATGAAGCCCAGGTGCTGCTGGAGGGGATGCTGTTGAAACCGAATATGGTCTTGCCGGGGCAGGATTTTCCGAAACCGGCAAGTGTCGAGGATGTAGCGGAAGCAACGGTTCGCACACTGCGCCGCACCGTCCCCGCAGCGGTTCCGGGCATCGTTTTCCTTTCTGGCGGGCAGTCGCCTGAGGCTGCGACAGAGCATTTAAACGCAATCAACTCGCTCGGTGAACAGCCCTGGAAGCTAAGCTTCTCTTACGGGCGCGCGCTTCAGGCGCCTTCTCTGCAGCGCTGGCGAGGCAGCTATGAGAACGTTCAGGAGGCGCAGCGGCTGTTTTACCAGCGGGCGCGCTTGAACGGCCTGGCAGTTCGCGGTGAATACCGCCCTGAGATGGAAAAAGAAACCGCCTGACCACGAATCCCTGTCCGGCATCGATTGAAACTAAAAGGGGATGTGTCTTTTCTAAAATCGCGGGTATTGACTCGCGATTACCAAAACCTGAAGAAGGAATCAAAAAAAGAGGGCTGTGAGCGAACAGGCCGCGCTTCCAACCCTCTTTTCAACCATCCTTATTACTGGCGACGATAGGTATCGTCGTCGTCTTCTAAATCTTCCTCATCATCGTAGTAATCTTCCTCGTCCTCGTCAAGTTCTTCGTAAGTGATGTCATCATCGAATTCTTCGTCTTCCTCAAATTCGAAATCCTCATCATCCTCGAAGTGAACATGCCCGTGGGCGAGTTCCTCGTCTGTTGCTGCGCGGAGGTCTACGACCTTCACCTGGAACGTCAATTCCTTGCCTGCTAGCGGGTGATTGAAGTCAAGTTTTACGCCATCGTTGGTCACGGCGGCAATTGTGGCGCTTAACACTTCACCATCTGCATTTTTAACCTCCAGCTCTGTGCCGGGGTCTAAGGGGATTTCTGCTGGGAATTCACTTCTCGGGACGTCGATCACATTTTCCGGATCAACCTCACCATATGCTTCCGCCGGAGATACCACAATGGTCTTTTTATCGCCGATTTTCATTCCTGCCAGTTCGCGTTCCAGGCCAGGAATGATATTCTGGTGGCCCTGGAGAAACTGCAGTGGCTCTTCCCCCTCGGTTGAATCTACAACCTGCCCTTCAACGGTCAGGGTGTAATCGATGCTGACGACCACGTCATCAGCGACTTCTTTTGGATTGTTCTGCGTATCCAAGGTCATCACTCCATTTTTAGCGTTTACGGATCGCTCTTCCGGTCCGTTTCCAAAGGGATTATAACACACACGACCAATATTCAATATACCTGCGAGATTTTACTCCGGGTTTTCAAGAGCAATTTCTAATTCAATCTCGTCCCGAATAGGGATTCCATGATTGCCGATTAGCGGTATTTGCGGTTTGATGATCCGCGCCTTCTCCACTGCGCGAGGCCGCAGTGCAGCCAATACAAATCCGCGGCGTTGATAAAAGCGCAGCGCTTCGATATTGTCGTTGGTGGTGATTAGAAACAGCCGCTTACAGCCGGCTTCGTGCGCGGTTGATTTTACTGCCTCAATCAGCGCCGAGCCAATTCCTTTCCCTTCGCGCAGGCTGTCCAGGCTCGTGATTTCACATTCACCGCCGGTGATGTTGTAAGTCACCAACCCAACTGGTTCATCCCCTTCAAAGGCAGCAAAACCCGGCAGCTGGCTGATGATAAACGTTTCGCCGTGTGCGACCATCAGGTCATCGCCCCAATGGTCGGTGATCAGTCTGGCGACCCATTCCTGGTCTTCATTGGTGGTTGGACAGATGTGGAAATCAGGCATAAAGGTTTTTCCGGTTGTTTTAAGGATTATCTTTTAATTAATATTACTATATCAGGTAAAAAATCACTATAAAACCGCAACGCAAAATGTGACAAAAAATGGAATCCAGACGTTATAATTGAACGAAATAACTGCTGCATTCCTCTATTTTTGGACCCTACTTTACCGTTCAGTTGGAGGTTAGAATGGAACCCTTTGGAAGAGAGGCAGAATCGGTGGACGTTGGACAGCGCTTGCGTATTTTACGCGATGAGCGGGGTATTTCAATGCGAGCATTAGCTCGCAGGAGTGGGCTTTCAGCCAACGCTTTAAGCATGATTGAGCGGGGGTTGACCTCCCCTTCTGTGAGCACATTAAACAAACTGGCTGCAGCTCTTGAAATTCCGATTACCGCTTTCTTCCGCGAAGAGCCTGTGCGCGAGCAGATTGTCTTCAGAAAAGCAACCGAACGGACCCGCGTGCCATTTATGCGCGGTGTGATGGAGGGGCTTGGAGGCGAATCGTTCGCCGGCCGGGTTGAAGCTTTTCTGCTCACGCTGGAGAGCGGTGGAAGCAGTGGTCCTCACGGGATGATTCACACCGGGCATGAGCTGGTCTTTTGCTTGCGCGGCGCCATTGAGTATG
>Ga0134094_1004005_pt1 | contig 10221 bp, 11 predicted proteins | sample 5_1taG_FD_94458 | JGI IMG/M metagenome (GOLD analysis project Ga0134094, IMG submission 94458) | Switchgrass degrading microbial communities from high solid loading bioreactors in New Hampshire, USA - 5_19_20_110_A1 metaG | ecosystem: Engineered > Bioreactor > Semi-continuous > Anaerobic >... | reverse complement strand
TGTGCGAACGAAGCGGCGGTATGCACGACAGCGACGGCCGCATTAACCGGCCGGGATATTACGACAGTGTTCGCCCGGGCTCTGAGGTAGAGCGCTGTGAGCTTTGTCGCCTTGCGCTAAAAGATGATTACTATATTCAACAGACCGGAGCCAGCCAGTTATGGGGTGAGAAGGGGTATACCGCGGTCGAACGGGTCAGCGCCCGGCCGACGCTCGAGGTGAACGGGCTCTATTCAGGTTTCACCGGCAAAGGCTCAAAGACCGTCCTGCCGTCTTACGCGATGGCAAAAATCTCGATGCGCCTCGTGCCCGATCAGGACCCGACAGAGGTCCGGAAACAGCTGATTGAGTATCTTGATAAGAACACCCCAAAGACAGTCCGGTATGAGCTGGATATGCTTGGCGGTGGTTACCCAAGCATCTCTGACATCAACGCGCCCGGCGCGCAGGCGCTGGCAAAAGCCCTCGAGCAGGTCTGGGGCGTCCGGCCCGTCTACAAACGCGAGGGCGGAAGCATCCCGGTTGTGGCAGATATGCAAAAGATCCTCGGCTTCGATTCCGTCCTGACCGGCTTTGGCCTGCCAGATGACAATCTGCACGCGCCAAATGAAAAACTGCATTTGCCCACATGGTACAAAGGCATCGATGCCCTGATTCATTTCTTTTACAACTGCGGTTAAGCGCTCAGATGCCCCCTCACAACGCCAGACGTTGGTGGATCAGGCAGAGGAGTCGAGAGGATAAGGAGAACCTTTACGAGTGTCAAATTCAAACAATACAGAAGAGCGCTTACCCTCATATGGCGGGCAGGCGTTAATTGAAGGAGTCATGATGCGCGGCTCGCACGCTGTCGCCGCTGCAATGCGCGCTCCAGATGGGCAGATTGTGCTGCACACCGAGCCGCTCTCAGGAATTTATAAGAGCAGGTGGATTAAAGTGCCTTTTCTGCGCGGGCTGGTAGCCTTATGGGATGCCCTCGGGCTGGGCATGCGCTTTCTAACCATGTCGGCAAACCTGCAAGCCGGTGAAGATGAGAAGATTGAAGGGAAAGATATGGTCCTGACGCTGATCTTTTCGCTGGCGGTTGTGGCAGTGCTCTTTTTTGCCACGCCTGCGCTGCTCGGCTGGCTTTCAGAGCGCTTCCTGGGCCTTTCTGGTTTCTGGAGCAACCTGCTGGAAGGGTTTATTCGCCTGGCGGGTATCATACTCTATATCGGGTTGATCGGTCGAATGCCGGAAATTGCCCGTGTGTTTGCCTATCACGGCGCAGAACACAAGACGATCAATGCGTTCGAAAGCCGCGCTGAACTTTCCCCGAAGAATGTGCTGAACTATTCGCTGGAACATCCGCGCTGCGGAACCGCTTTCCTGCTCACGCTTGTGCTGCTGTCGGTGCTGGTGTTCACCTTCCTTGGGCCGATGTCGCCGGTCATGCGGATTGTTACGCGCGTGCTCGCCATTCCTTTTCTGGCGGGCATTTCCTATGAATACATCCGCTGGACGGCCCGTCACCTCGAGAACCCTCTCGTTAAGCTCCTGGTGCGGCCAAATCTTGCCCTGCAGCACATGACCACGCGAGAGCCCGATGAATCGATGGCAGAGGTTGCCATCGCTGCCTTCAATGCAATGCTCGAACAGGAACGGATCCTTTCTGCAGAAGCAAATGGTAAACCGGCTGTTGAGTTCGAAAAAGCAGGAGAGTTATCACCATAAACTTGACACGCCCTTAGAGCCGGATATACTTTACCGTAAAGGGCTGGCCCATCCAGGGATCATTCTACCGGTTCGTTTGCTGCCAGATCAACCCGTAACAGGCCAGCGCTCAACGAGGCCTGCATGAAGAGGACGTTTTATCAGGTTTTTCTGGCATTTTTGCTGGGAATAGCTGTCGCCGGGTCCTTTCCAGTTTTTATCATGATGCAGCGAGGTGCGCCGGTTGAAATCACCAGCGCCCCCACCCAGGATCCCATTCTGATTCAGATCGGCGGCGCGGTAAACCATCCTGGAGTTTACCTGCTGCCTCAGGGAGCTCGTGTTGAGGATGCGCTGCAAGCAGCCGGAGGTCTATCAGAGCAAGCGAACCGCGATGCGGTCAACCTGGTGGCCCGGTTAAAGGATGGCGACATGATCATCATCCCTTCCACGCAAACGCCAGGGCCGCCTGCACAGCTCATCTCTTCAGGCAGTTCGGTCCAGCCAGCCGGCAGCCCGGCCGGTTGCCCGGTAAACCTCAACACGGCCGGGGTTGAAGATCTGGAAACGCTGCCCGGCATTGGCCCAACCCGCGCGCAGCAAATCATCGACTATCGCGAGGCCAACGGCAGCTTCCACTCGGTAGAAGATCTTCTGAACATCTCGGGAATCGGGCCGTCAACAATCGAACGCTTGAAAGACTGTGCTGCAGTTGATTAAAGTGGACTTTTTCAGTAAATTTGTAGTCTTCAAACAAATAACCAAACAGATAACGAGGTATAATCTCAGCCATGGATACCAGGCAAAAAATTGAAACAGCCCTGAAAGAGGCAATGCGTTCAGGCGATAACATTCGCAAACAGAACTTGCGGATGATCATGAGCAGTTTAAAGCTTAGTGAAGTGGAAAAAGGCGGCGCCCTCGATGAAGCCGGTGTGTTGTCTGTGATCCAGAAAGAGCTCAAATCACGCCAGGAAGCCCTTCACGAAGCCCAAACAGCCAATCGCCCCGACCTGATTGAACGCGCCCGCGCCGATATTGCCGTCATCGAGGAATTTTTGCCCAAACAGCTCACAGAAGAAGAATTAACAACCGTCGTCACTGAGACGATCACAGAAGTCGGCGCATCGGGCCCAAGAGATATGGGAAAAGTGATGAAAGCCGTGATGGCGAAGGTTCAGGGACGCGCTGCCGGAGATCAGGTAAGCCAGATCGTCCGAAAGAAGCTGCAAGCCTAAGGCATGTTAAGATCTGTTTCACAAAACTCGCAAAATTTCGGGATCAGCCCCAGACTGGTTCGACTCGCGCTGCTGATCGTCGTTGCAGGGCTTACTTTTTCGACGATGGTTTTTCCCATCGCGACACGCCCATCATCCTATACGATGAAAGTCGGCGATGTTTCACAGCAGGATATACAGGCCCCCTACGCCCTCAGTTTCACCAGCCAGGTGCACACCGAGCAGCTGCGAGAGGAGGCTGTTTCGCGTGTCGCGCCGGTCTATCTGCCGGTTGATCCCTCAGTAGCTCGCCAGCAGATCGAACTGCTGCGCGCCAGCCTTAACTTCATCAGCGTCGTTCGCGGCGACATGTATGCAACCATGGAGCAGAAGCTCGCCGACCTGGCGGCGCTAGAAAACATCCAGCTCAGCCGGGAGGAGGCCGAGCAGATCCTGGCGCTGAGTGATGCACGCTGGCAGCAAGTCCAGCAAGAATCGCTGGTCGTGCTCGAGCAGATCATGCGCAATACCATCCGTGAAGGCCAGGTCAAAGATGCGCAGCGCAGCATCCCAACGCTCATCAGCTTTACATTCCCGCAGGACCAGGCGCTGACCGTAACCAAGCTGATCACGCCGTTTATCATTCCGAACAGCCTTTACAGCGAAGAAGAGACGCTCGCAGCGAAAGAAGCAGCCCGCCAATCGGTGCAGCCGGTCACCCGCTCTTTTATCGCCGGTGAGATCATCGTTCGCCGGGGTCAGATCATCACCCCGTCGACCTACGAAGCGCTGGTGGAATTTGGGCTGATCGAATCGCCGAACAATCCCCGCAGCCTGATTGCCTCAGGCGCACTGGTCGTTTCACTGGCAGCGCTTACCGGTATGTACTTCAACCACCGCAAGATGGAAGTTTGGGACAACTTCCGCGCCCTTGCGCTGATTGCCCTGACGTTCATCGCGTTCCTGTATCTTGCACGACTGGTCATTCCAAACCGGGCGGTCATTCCTTATGTCTTCCCCATCCCCGCTTTTGGACTGGTGATCGCCTGCCTGTTTAACATGGAATTAGGGCTGGTACTTTCGCTGGTGCTGAGCATATTCGCAGCCTACGGGCTGCCAAACGGGCTTTCGCTGTCTGTCTTTTATATTGTCTCAACCCTGGTTGGTATTCTCATCCTCGGTAAGGGACAGCGCATCAGCAGCTTCTTTATGGCCGGCTTGGGGGTCGGCGCAGCGGGCAGTGCGGTAATTCTGGCTTACCGGCTGCCGGATGCCGGGATGGATCTTTTCGGTATTATCACGCTGATTGGCGCTTCCTTTTTCAACGGTGTCGCTTCAGCCAGTTTAACGCTCCTGCTGCAGTTCCTGTTCGCCCAACTGCTCGGGCTGGCGACAGCTTTGCAGTTGATGGAATTATCGCGGCACGATCACCCGCTGCAGCAGTTTATCCTGCAAAATGCGCCTGGCAGCTTCCAGCACAGTCTGCAGGTCGCAATCATGGCGGAGCAGGCGGCAGAGAAGATCGGCGCTGATCCGCTGCTCGTCCGCGTCGGCGCAATCTATCACGACGCCGGAAAATCACTCAACCCTTCATTCTTTATTGAAAACCAGATCCCTGGCAACATCAACCCGCACAACGACCTTGACCCGGCTGTCAGCGCGCAGACGATCATTCGCCATGTCACCGACGGTGTTCAGCTTGCACGGAAGTACCGGCTGCCCTCACGGGTGATTGATTTTGTGCGAGAGCACCACGGGACGCTGGTCACCCGCTATCAATATGCGAAAGCCATTGAAGCTGCCGGCGGCGATCCTCAGATGGTCGACATGGAGAAATTCCGTTACCCCGGCCCGCGACCGCAGTCGCGTGAAACCGCTATATTAATGATGGCAGATGGCGTTCAGGCTCGAGCACGCGCCGAACTACCCGCTGACGAGGAAGGCCAGCGGCAGTTGGTCCGCAGCGTAATTGATTTCTGCCAGAAGGAAGGGCAGCTTGACGATACGCGCCTGACGCTGAGCGACCTGAATACGATTGCCAATTCCTTCGTAACTAACCTGAAGAACACCTATCACCCGCGCATTCGCTACCCAGAAATTAAGGCAGCATCTGCTGAGGTTCCGACAATTCCGGCTGCTGAGCAGAATCCGGACGGCGCAGGCAAATCGTCACAAGAGGTCGAGAGCCAGCAGCAAACCACTGAACCCGGGAGTGTCTCCAGATGATCCACCTGTTGGTTTCCGACCCATTTCTTGACCAGGTAGACCTGCAGAAGTTGGAGCAGGCAGCAGCCGCGGCGCTGAATCACGAGGAGATTGACCCGGAGAGCGACCTGACGCTTGTCGTGGAGGATGACGCCTATCTCCAGGTGCTTAACAAAGAATATCTGGGTATTGACGCGCCGACCGACGTGCTGTCATTTCCCGCCGGTGAGGGCGAGATTGACCCTGACTCGGGCCACGTTTACCTGGGCGATATCATCCTCTCTTATCCCCGCGCGGCCGAACAGGCTGCAGCCGCAGGCCATCCGCCGATGAATGAGATGCAGCTCCTGGTCGTGCACGGCGTGCTTCACCTGCTCGGTCACGATCACGCCGAGGAGAATGAGAAGGCTCAAATGTGGGCAGCACAGCAGGCCATTCTCGACCGCCTGGGTGTGCAGATCAATCGCTTACCTGAGTAGAATGAACTTCATCAAGTCGAGGGCTCGCTCATTCCAGTATGCCTTCGCCGGGTGGTGGTATGTCATCCGCACGCAGCGGAATGCCTGGATACACGCCCTGGCGTCAGGCCTGGTACTGCTCCTCTCCCTCTTGCTGCGCCTGCCCCTGCGTGATCTGGCTGTGCTCATCCTCACCATCGGCATGGTCTGGATGGCAGAGTTCATAAATACGGCGCTTGAAGCCGTTGTCGATCTCGCCAGCCCTGAAATTCACCCGCTGGCAAGAGTCGGCAAGGATGTTGGCGCTGCTGCCGTGCTGATCGCAGCGATGGCTGCTGCACTGGTCGGCTTCCTGATCCTCGGCCCGCCGCTGTGGGCCATGCTCCTGACTCTGCTGGGAGGGTAGTCCTTCAATTCATCGAGGTGCTTTATGGATTTTACGATACGTCCCATTCTTGAGGACGATATTGAAGCTGTGGTTGATCTTTCACTGGCGGCATGGGCGCCGGTTTTTCGTTCATTTGAGACTGTACTGGGTCAGAAAGTATATGATCACCTGTTCCCCGACTGGCATTCCAGCCAGCGCGCAGCGGTTGAACAGGTCTGCAAGGACAATGAGAAATACACGACCTATGTTGCTGAGGTAGATGGCAAAGTTGTGGGGTTTATCGCCTATTTTATGAATCAGGAAGAAAATTCAGGCGAAGTTGAAATGCTTGCAGTCCACCCCGATTATCAAAACCGGGGCATCGGTACAAAGCTGAACGAATTTGTGATCGATCAGATGCGCGCTGCAGGCGTAAAGCTGGTTGCCATCGGCACCGGCGGAGACCCCGGTCACGCGCCTGCACGGCGCTGTTATGAAAAAGCCGGGTATACCGGTTTTCCGCAGGTCCGTTATTATAAATACCTGGGTGATTGATATCATCGCTCTATCATTTCCCAAGGAGAAATCAATGGAGCAAAGAACAATTTCTCAAGAGACGGTCGTCCGCCAGCTTCTTGACCTGGGAGTCCAGCCCGGCGGCGTGCTGCTCGTCCACTGCGCTTTCTCAAAGGTGAAACCCATCGAAGGCGGGCCTGCGGGGTTAATCACGGCTTTGCAGAAAGCCCTTGGACCGGAGGGTACGCTGGTCATGCCGAGCATGTCTTGGGATGACGAACACCCTTTTGATCCGCTCACGACCTCGTGCCGTGAAGAAATGGGCATCGTCGCCGACACCTTCTGGCGGCAGCCGGGGGTTCTTCGCTCCAACTCTCCGCATGCATGCGCAGCAGCCGGACCCCACGCAGCAGAGATCACCAGGCCACACCCGGTAGAGATTCCTCACGGTCCCGACAGCCCGGTTGGGCGGGTAGCCGATCTGAACGGGCAGGTGCTGTTATTGGGGGTGGGCCATCCCAACGACACAACCATACACCTGGGTGAATTTCTCGCCGGCGTCCGCTACCGCCTCCCGGTCAGCCTGGTGATCCGAGAGAACGGGCAGTTGAAAACGGTATCGTATGGGGAAATCAACCACTGCTGCAAAAACTTCAGCTTCGTCGACGGCTGGCTCGATGAGCTTGGCCTGCAGCGCCGTGGAAAGGTGGGCAACGCCGAAGCCCGGCTGGCCCGGTCGTGTGATATTCTTCGCGTTGTGGTCGATCATCTACGAGAAAATGAAACCACCTTCTTGCATCCACCCGGGGTTGACGAAGAGTGCGACGAAGCCAGGGCAAGTATACCGTCAGGTGGATGAGCTGATCTCGCAAGCTATTGTGCTGCCATCCTCCTGCTGGGAATAATGAGAAAAGATAGGTAGACATGAGTAGAGCTAATGATTTTTTGTTCGGAACAGTTGGTTCGCCGAAATCGACACCCAAGAGACCCGGCGGCAGCGTCGGCGCGATCCTTCGCCTGAAGGAGTTAAACCTCGGCGCGCTGGAGCTCGGTTGGGTCCAGTCCGTGCGCGTCAGCGAAGATACCTGTCAGGCCATCCACACCGCCTGCTGCGAGCAGGAAATCCAGATCAGCGTGCACGCGCCGTATTTCATCAATCTAAACGCTGACGAAGACGAATGGCCCAAATCGCGCAAGCGGCTGATGGATGCCGCCTATTACGGCCATCTGGCCGGCGCGACTGACATTATCTTCCACCCTGGTTCTTATTTCGGAAATCCGCCCGAAGAAGTGCTCGAACGAGCCATCCCCCGCCTGCGCGAATGCGTGGACGAACTGCGCGCAGCCGGAAACCCGGTCACGCTGCGCCCTGAGACGATGGGGAAAACCGCAATGCTGGGTTCGCTTGAGGATACACTGCGAATGAGCGAGGCGATCGAGGGAGTTGAGCCCTGCCTTGATTTCGCTCACTTGCACGCCCGCGCCGGTGATGGTTCGATGAATTCAAAAGAGGAATGGCTTGCCGTATTGAGTGGCTATGCGCAGGCCCTCGGCGAAGACTCGCTCCGCCGGCTGCATATCCACCTCTCAGGCATCGAGTACGGACTGAAGGGCGAGCGGAATCATGTGCCGGTCGCCCAATCAGATTTCAACCTCACCGGCCTGTTTTCTGCCCTATACGAGATGGGCTGCGCCGGGCGTATCCTGTGCGAAAGCCCGGACATGGAAGACGACGCGCTCCTGATGAAAGCCGAGTGGGAGAAGCTCGCGGCATAACAGCCGCCCCAAGGAGTTCAAATTCACATGGAAGAAGACAAGGTTACAACCGGCATGCGGCGGTCTGTCATGATCGTCCTCGGTATCCTGGGCGTCGTGATGTGCCTCATTGGAGTCGCCGCTTTCATCTGGCTCGCCGGGATGGTCTTCGGCGTGCGAATCATTCCGTAGAGGCTGTTGATAAACAAACGACCGGGAATAGCCCGGTCGTTTGTTTATTTTCTAATGCCGTGCGGCCTTGTGCGCCGCGCGTTTGCGGCTCTTCTTCTTTCCTGCTTTCTCCGTCCCGATCCAGATTCCCATCGACGGCAGAATTGTGCGGTGGATCAGCAGCACCAGCAGCACGCCCGCGAAGGAAATGCCGAATACAATCAGCGTGCTGCCCAAAGAATTCATCCATGCCGGATTGATCAGCATCACAATTGACAGGGTCAGCATCAGCATTCCACCGATGAGCTTGAGGATTCGCCCGTGCTTTTCCTCCATCCGGCTGGCTTTCAAGCTGTACACAGCCCCACCAAAAATCACCAGCTCATCTAGCTGGTAGATAACCATATAGAGCAGCAGCAGCAAGACGAACGCCAACGGCTCTACATTCTGCGCGGCAACGAGATTGGTCCACACCACCGGCAGACCGGCTGTGCATGAAAACTCGACCAGCGAGACGCCTGCAGCCATCACCACCGTTGCCCCGGCTAATCCCCAAAATGACTGGCTGGCGTCCATCACCTTGCGAATGCGCTGGAAAATGCCCGGCTTGTGCTGGTCCGAAATGGTGAATGAAATTCCTTCTTTGTACCAGAAGTAGTCTTTGATGTTCACCAGGGCGAAGAACAATGCGACAAGCGCGACAACAATCTGGATCCAGCCGGTGAAGCTCATCACAGAAATCATGGTGAACAGGCCGGCAATGAATAACGCGTATACCGCCGCGGTGACGGTTAAGAAGATCAGGCCAATAATCACGACCTTTTTACGCGAGCCGGTGTGCAGCGTCAGCGCCAGCAGCATCGTCAGCACCCACAACGAGCAGGGATTAAACCCGTCGACAAACGAGATTAGGGCTGTGCTGAGAAACAGCGACTGTGAAGCAAGATTGACCGTTCCGATCAACGGCAAGGTGATTGCGGTGTTCGTCCCCTCACCTGAGACAACCGGCCGCTGCTTTGGGACAAAGGTGCTGTCCCCGGTTCCGTCCAGAATGCCCGCTCCGGCGTCAGCGCAGCCGTTTTCTGCGCAGTTCTTTACGGCAGCATCAAGCTGAGCGCCGATTTCTTCAGAATAGCCAATGATATAGCTGTCGTCGATAAAGAAGGTCGGTGTCCCATGCGGCCCCGGGACGGAGTAGGCATCGGTCATTTTGACAAATGCCTCTTGATTTTTCGTGTCGTGCAGCTCGTAATCGCGAATAGTCAGCTGCGGGTAGCGTTCGACTAAATCCTCAAGGAAGGGTTTTGCAGCCAGGCAGTGCGAACAGGTATTGCTCCAGAAATAATATAAAATCACTTCCCCAGGCTTCTGTGTCTCAACCGTCGCCGTGTCACCGGCTGGCGTGCCGTCTTCACTTTGCGCGCGCGCAGTCTGTTGAACAACAGCGCTGACCAGAACAGCGAGAATCAAGCCAATGACAACCAGCCGGGCCCACACCCCTGCTTTTGCGGCTAATCTCATACACTTCCTCCTGTAATGAGCTTGTTGCCCCTAAATTTTACCTGATAAGAGTCATTTGTCACAGAGTTGACCGGTGATCAATTGATCTTTATTAGAAAGCTAGCAAACGAAGCCCAAAACTTCATTGTCAGATTATCCCATCAGTGAGAAAATTAATTAATATTCTAGATCTTGAACAGTCAAAATGAGGAATCCGATGTCAATCCACATTCCTGGTCCGGTATACCGGATAGAAACGCGGCGACTTGTGCTCCGCTGCTGGTCGCCTGTTGATGCACCCCTGCTGAAACAGGCAGTCGACGAGAGTTTAGACCATCTG
>Ga0134094_1004003_pt1 | contig 10224 bp, 1 predicted proteins | sample 5_1taG_FD_94458 | JGI IMG/M metagenome (GOLD analysis project Ga0134094, IMG submission 94458) | Switchgrass degrading microbial communities from high solid loading bioreactors in New Hampshire, USA - 5_19_20_110_A1 metaG | ecosystem: Engineered > Bioreactor > Semi-continuous > Anaerobic >... | reverse complement strand
TGTTCTTATTGTATCTCCTATGGAGAGGGCTTTAAGCACTGGTCCTCTCATATAGATATCAGGTTGATCCTGAAGGATTCCGGTTATTTGTACCTCCGAGTCGATAAAGAGCCTGAGCTGACTTTCAATAATACAATCTGCCGGAATAATCACATAGTAGGTTTTATTTGAGGGACAAGAGCATGGAACTTCAAGTTCAAAGTGTGTACCTTCAATTTCTGAAATCCTAAGTGTTCCTTTCAATGTTTCGGGTGCTTTTATAAGCCCAAGGTTCTCCATGGTTCTCAGTATCACGGCCGCAGCCTCAGCCCTGCTTGCGTAATCCTTAGGCCTGAAACTGCCGTCCGGGTCTCCCTTGATTATTCCCTTTTGGCTTGCAAGTACAACAGCTCCAAGGGCCCAATCAGAAATATCCTCGGAATCGTTGAACCATACAGTATTTTTTCTGGCTGCCTGTTCCATTTCAGCGGGTGTGTTGAATATTCTTATCAGTATTGTGGCCATTTCCTCACGGGTAACAGGACTATCGGGTCTGAAGCTTCCGCCGCTGCCTTTAACTATTCCCAGTTCGGATGCGGCTTCCACATAGGGGAAATACCATTTATCATGGTTTACATCATTATATGTTCTGGTATTTTTCGAACGGGCGGCTTCCACATAAGGGCAGTATGGAACCATGCTCATTACGAGCTTGACGAATTCAGCCCTGGTGATCTGATTTCCGGGCCTGAACTCATTGTTCGGGTATCCGTCAATGACATGTCTGCTGGCAAGTACTTCAACCTCATTACGGCTCCAGTGGGTGGCAATATCCTTGAATGTACGGTTATATGCCATTATAATGTACCTGCCCGGAGTTTCTGTCTGTGCTGCCACTGTACTGTTTTCAGTATTTATGGCTCCGCCGGCGTATACCCATACTGAACTGTCATGGTCCCACCTGTACAGGGCGAATTTCAATGGATTAATTCCGTCTTTGGCCTGAATGTTGAACCTGGTTATCAGTAATACTGGCTTGAGGAGATCCTTGTCACCGAAAGATATGTCGAACACCGGAGAGCCGCATATATAACCATCAGGAATGTGGTCTGGCTCATATCTCTCGATTGTTACGTCGGTATCGGACAAGAATGTGGCGGTTTTAAAGACGAGGGAAATATCACCGTCAAAAGCTTCAAGTACTGCAGGATTGACTCCGGCCTTTCCTTTGAAGACATCAATGGAGCCTACGGTAACAGTACAGGTGGCAATATATCCTCCATCAGATGTCCTTGCTGTTATTATTGCCGTACCGGTTCCAACAGGAGTAACTGTTCCGTTAGATACGACGACGACCTTTTGGTTGCTGCTGGACCATAAGATGTTCTTGTTTGTAGCATTGCCGGTTTTACGGTGGCATTCAGTGTGAAAGGCTCACCTCCAACCGTTAGGAACAGTTCGGTTTTGTCCAGCGTTATGCTGGTTACAGGTACATATTGAACACTGCTGCCGTAATCCTTTTTATCCCGGTCATCGTCATCATCGTCTTCAGGCAATGATATTACATTGACTGTACAGGAAGCAGTGTGTCCACCATCCACTGTTGTGACGGTGATTATTGCAGTACCGGTTGTGTATGCGGTAACCAGACCGGTATTGTCAACATTAGCCACATTCGGGTTGCTTGATTTCCAGGTAACAGTTTTGTTTGCAGCATTGGCAGGCAATACAGTGGCAGTAAGCCTGCTGGAATCTCCGGAACGAAGCGTCAATGCAGACCTGTTTAAAGTTACGCCTGTCACCGGGATAGTTTTTTCGGGAATAGTCAGGGTGATGGTGTAATCTGTTCCCATTATGATGCCGGCATAGCTTTGTACAACGCCGCTTATCCATAGGTTGTACTCACCATTTACTTCAAGAGGTTCTTCGGGTACAAACCTGAAAACCCGTGCAATTGTATGGTCAGAATCGGACGAACCGGGTGACGGATGCGGATTAACAGGCAAGATGTCTCCATCGGTAAACACCGGATTATCATCCCCGTCAACCTCACCAACCTTCTGAACCAGCAGGGTCCGGTTTCCTATTGTATTGGTTGTCATATACTTATCAAAAACTATTTCAATGTATTCACCGCCTTGGGCAGCCTGTACTGATAACACAGTGGGAGATACAAGAGAAACAAGCCCTATATTGACATCGGTATGGGGTGGAGGAACATGCATTGCCCAGCTGGTGGCGGTCTCGTATCCGTCCTTCTCATACATTACCAGCCAGTATCCTTCGGGAACATCCCAGGCATATCTACCCTCAGCATCGGTTACAAGTGGGTTGTACTGCCCGTAATAGGTTGCGTCCCAGAACTCCCAAATTTCCTCGTCGTCATTGTATTTGTACAGAGTTGTTTTTACCCCTTCAATACGATTCTCGGGAACGGCTTCGTAAACATATCCGCTGGGATCTATTATGTATTCAAGATCACTCAGTGTCACTTTCCGCTTCCCTGGCTTTCTTTCATTATCATTATCATCATCATGGTCGTCTTCATCCTCGTCTTTGCAGTTTCTGTCGTTCATAATCATATTCCTTATCTCCTGCACGGAATCTTTGCGGTTTGCAGATACCAACCAACTAAACAGGTTACCTGCAATGAACACGGGTACACCCACAGCCGAACCAAAGCCGGTGGCGGATATACCCACTCCAACCAGCGACATAGCAGATGTCACGGCAAGATCGGTCATCATTCCTTCAGCTTCGATGTTCAGCAATTGATAGTACATGTCAGCTGCGCCACGGTTACAGTTTTGATCTACATAGTCAAGCAGTCCCTCTATTTCGTCAAACATTGACGGTGCTTCCAGAATGCTTGTAGCTCCCGTAACAAAAGTATTTAATTTGTCTATAACATTGAAACCAACCTCTAATAATGCCCCGGTACTGGCCTGCATTCCCATCTGATCCATCAGTGCCTCGTCAAATGCTTCAACAGGGGCTATGTAACCTCCACTTATTACAGTAGCGCCACCCTGCCGGGTGATTGAATAATGAAAATCGTACACATTCAAATCCTTGCCGGAAGACTGTCTTCCCAGGGCCATCACCGGTGGAGCGCCCGGGTTTGGTGAAGGGGTATAACCCGAAAGGTATTTTACAGTTATCCATCCCTCAAGCTCAAAATTGACGCCGCTGGTCTCAGAGGATCTGATGGTGACGGTGGGACTTCGGTAGACACCATTCGAATCAGGTCCATAATCCCCTGCATCGTCTATACTGACATCAGCATCCATCAATACGCCAGGGAGGGACTTTCTCACTTCGTCCTCATCCGGTATCTCGGACGGAATTGTCCATTCGGGTGGTTTTACTGCATATTCAATGCTTATTTTACCTGGGATGGCATAAGGATAAAATGAGACATAAAAGTCTTTTGAATCCTCCCGGTAGATGGCTTTTTGTGAATATCCACTACCAGTTCTCATAACAACAGAATCAGGATCAACCCTGTTTGCATTTGTAAATTCTAAGTGAAGAAATGTAAGAGCTTTTGTCACAAAAGAAAACGGGAATGTTGGCACCCCTGCCAAGAGGTTGTATCTTATCACATGCCCTCCATCTTGTCCCATGGTAACCATTGTTATTACCGGATACTTACTGTCATAGGTCACCATGGTATGTGAATATGCCAACTCATTTCCTTCTTCATCTATAAGCCTTGCATAGAGCCAGTGGTTTGAAGGATCTCCTTTGTCCACAAGCTCAACTTCCTGCATCCATGTTCCATAACGTGAAACCGTTGTTTCGGCAAGCAGGCAGGAACCGTCATAAATTCTGATATTAGCCCCGGGCGGAGCATAACCCTTGAGGTTTACAACGGGTGAACTCACAATTTCAGGCGCTGATATGCTGATATGCGGGATCTCAATGTACACCTCGCCAATCATTTCGTTAAGATCAGATAAAAGACCGGTAGTTCTACTTTTGCTTCGGTAAGACATTATTGCAACGGCAGCCGTTACCGGCCACTCTGGATCACGCTTGACACGCACCTGATATGTAACCGTTCCGTTATTGCTGCACAGATATCCGGTTTCATCTTTCAGGTCAATCTCGATATAGGATGAATATATTTCAATATCAGGTATAACCTGGTTTTCGGTTTCAACAACAATACTGTCCTCAATCAGTGTTGTGCCGTTTGGAATGTCAAGCCTGAGTCTTGGAAGGGTTATGCTGGTGGAATCAAATTCATCAGATAGCTGGAAACGGGCGCGCAGTGTTATGATACTGCTGGGTCCTGCTACTGATTTGCTTGCTGTAAGCCATGTGTCGTCATTATTAAAAGCATGGCTGGTAGTATAGACGCCATATGGAACTATTATTCTGCCTAAATCGGTTACCTCGTTGAAATCAACCTGGATATTCTCCACCTTGGTATAATCTTTATTCATGGTTGTGGATAAATAATCTTCCAGGCTTCCCAGTGTGAGCAGATGCTTTTTATTACTGAGATATGCTTCAGGTCCGTTAATGACAAGAATGTCCCGGTAACCTTCACCCCAACAGAAAACAGCTGTGTACCGGCCGGGATCAAGATGGAGGGAGATATCATTAGTGCTGGTGGTTATGGATTTTACCAGCCTGGAATCAGTATCATTACCGTCATATATATATACACTCCTTGTAAGGCCGGTTATTTTATTGCCCTGCTGATTTCTGAAATCAGCCTTTATCAGGCCATCCTCAATAAGATGTATTTCAGCTTTGCCAAAATAATTCTCATCCAGTTCAACTGTGACTGTTTCTTTCCTGAAGCCTGCCTGCCTTCCATCCAGCAAAACCTCGAACTGATCACCGGGATTGGCACCCTTAATGAGATATGCATCGTTTCGTCCATCAGCCCTTGCATAGCTGATATAGGATCCCGAGACACTTTTTGTTTTTATAGAAACCAAAATGTCAGAGTTTACGCTCCATGAACTAAAAGCTAACGGATATTCGGGTTCTCCGGCCCGTTTCATGTAGGCTTCCAGTTTTATAGCCGCAGTTGGATTAATATCCACACTGAGATTGGTTGTTTTATCAGCCTCAACTACTGCATCATAATCCCAGCTGCTGTTTTTCGTTGCCCTCCAGTGACTGATTGACACCTTGGTGGGACCTTCATTTAAATTGATGGAGTAATAGCCGTTTGCATCTGTTTTGACGCTTCGGGTAAACTTTGCTCCATCCACTATCTGTATTATCTTTAATACTGCTTCCTCTAAGGGGTGTCCGCCATGACTGGTAATAACTCCTTCCAGAGTTCCCATAGGCCTTTTGTTTAATGTAATTACTGTTTCGTTGGTTCCGGGATAAAGTTCTGCATCAACTTTACCCGTCGGATAATACAACGATTGCAAATTCCCGTCTAAAGATACCCATATGGTAATCTTCTGTATGCCATATTTATCTTTAAATACCGGATCTTTACCTCGTGCAGATTCGCTGTCCGACGCCCATCCGTCCCTGTTGCTCCGGCCTGTTGAAATAACTCCGTTGTTTTTTTGATTTATTACAGTAATTACAACATTTTCTACAGGATTTTGGTCTTCGTCCTCTACTCTGACATACAGGGTGGAAGGTTCAGGCGGTTCTATAGTGATTGATTTTGTTATGCCTCCCAGAACTTTTATGTTTTCCTGTACCACGGTATCCCTGCTTTTAATCCCTGTGAGTTTGAGCGAGTAGTCTTCGCTGGGGATAAGTCCACTTAAGATATACGGACCATAATTGGTAATTTTTTCATAATCACCGTATTTTTCGGTATTACTCCAAATGTGCAGGTAACCGTTCCTAATGATGTCAAAAGCTTCGGGAGTGGTTTCTGTAATTGTTATCAGTAGTGTGCCGGTTACTTCCAAAGGAAGGCCGGTTATATCAGAAGAGGCAAGATGGGGTTCAGGTTGGGCTTCATCCGAGATAAAAGCCTTTGCTGCTTTTACAACGGCGGTGTTTTCGGATATTGTATATGTTCCCTGATATACACCCGTCCCGTTCCCAAAGGGATCTTTTATTTCTGTCAGCTGAACAGTATCTGTTTTTTCCGAAAGAACCTCAGACGGTTTTTCACCGGGCATGGTCTCACAGAAGTCAAGATAAAACTCTACATATGCCTTCCTGTTTCTGTCGCCCTGAACGGTGATTGATATTTGGCTTCCCACATCAATTAAACCGTTTCTGTCCTTTTTCACGCTGAGTCTTGCAGTGTCAAGGGACAGGGGAGGGGTTGCCACTTCGGCCGGTTCACTTTTTTCTGACTCATTGCCGGCTCCATCATATGCCGTAACACTGTACAAATAGGTGGTTTCAGCGTAAAGATTACTGTCCTTGTACGTAAGAGTTGCCATGTCCACGCTGCCAATATAAATCCAGTCCGAGCCGTTCAGGCTTCTGTAAATTTTATATCCGGTTACGCCCACGTTATCGGTTGAGGCGTTCCAGGAAAGATTTACACCCGCCAGACCGTCATATTCGGCTCTTAGGCTTGACGGTTTTTCAGGTGGGACTGTGTCCTGCCCCTCGCTTGTTCTTACAGTTATTTCAGAGGCATTGGATGGATTGCCCGCAATATCAATGGCAATTATCCGATAGCTATATTCGGTGTTCTCCGAAAGGCCACTGTCCTGGTAATACAGGCTTTCGCCCCCTGTTATATCCTGGGCTATCAATGTTCCGTTTCTGTAAATCTCATATCTCAGGTGGAGAGGATTCTCACCCGGAGGAGCTTCCCATGAAAGATTCACATGGGATTTGTCGGGGGATTCGCCTCGAAGATTTTGCGGCTGTGCCGGCGGGGTTCTGTCCACAGTAACGATGTACGGGTTGCTCTCTTTACTGGTTGTACCATTTTCCACAACCACCGCTGTTATCATGTATGTTCCTTCGGAAGGAAGCATAATTTCTGTATTGAACATTCCATTGCTGCCGGCCTGTATAGTGCACGCCTCTGTCTTTTCACCTCCGTCAAGAGTGTACAGAAGCTTCACTGTTGCATCAGGCCAGGTCGTACCCGTGACAATAACCCGTTCTGCGTTGGTGATCAGAGGCTCCTGCTGGTTAAGTACCGGTGCTGCAAGACCTGCATCAATATAAAATGTTAATTCTTTTCTTAATGTGCCTAAAAAGCCTAAGTCCAGTTCAAATACAGCTGTATACTCCCCGCCGGGAAAATCTTCAGGTATGGTGTACTCTGCACCCGAAAATGTGGTTTCACTGCTGATCTTTTCCAGTGATCCCTCATATTTCGGATTCCAGCTGACCCATTTCATCAGCAGCTCGTAGTTGGATTGGTCATTCTTGTATCTGAACACCTCTTCTCCCAGCGGATTTTTAATATAAATAAAGGGAGCAATTTTGTAATGTTCCTGTATGGTGATATCATCTTCCTCTGACAGACTTGATATACCAATACCTATTGCCTTGTTGGCGGCTGCGCCGATGATTCTGTTTCCAAAATGGTCGGTTATTGCGCCTGAAAATGTAACCGTATCCAAAACACCTGGAGACGGGTTATTTATACCAAACTGCATGTCAAAAGGCTCGCCAAACTCCCATGTTATAGTCTCGTCTGTAATCTGGTCAGCTGTAAGAGCCATGTTTTTGTTTTCAATCCATAAAGTCCAGCTTTCGGTATGCCTGGAATATTCGACTGCACCCTGAACATTGTATGTACCCGGTGTTACCAGGATTCCCTGCGCTACATCGTAACCCTGCGACAGATTGCGGTAAAACACAGGGGACAGGCTGCTTTCACTACTATACAATGTCACTGCCAGCATCATACAATCAGGCCACCCGGAAGGAAAGACCTCAAAAGGCACCAGTTCAGGACCTCCGAGGGTTATGGTTTGTGTTTCGGGTGAATCTTCGTTTATTTCAAAGCTTTCAGTCATAAAGTATAATGGTTTCAGGTCCATTCCAACAGCGGCATTTATAAAAGTCTGGTATTCATACCTGCCGTAAGGCAGCCATAAAACTCTTTCGCCGCTATCCTGTTTATCAAAAGTCAAACCGGCCAGAATACCGTTCCCGGTATCAACGTAAATCGCATTATGGTGCTGTTCTGAGAACAGGTTACCGTTTATGTCATAGGATTCAAAAATCACCTTTTTCATCGGATATTCCGAGAGATTTATGGTAATATCCATGGGGAGATTATCCGCATCTACATCAACGGGTACAAACATAAACAGCGGCTCGGAATTTTCGGAACCTGCTTCAGCCAGAATGAGAATCCCATGATTTATCCCTTCAATTCTTCCATCAATCCTGTCAAGTAAAAGGAATGCCTTGCCGTTTTCATCGGTTTTATATGGATATAGTACTGGACTGGATACCGAAGAGGTTTCATAGGCAACCGGCTCAAGTTTTACCCCGGACATTGGTTTCCCTTCACTGTCAAGTACTGTTACATGAAGGTCATAATAAATGTCATGGTCTCCGGATCCCGGCAGAACAACAAAATCAACCGTATTCACCACTTCGCCGAATACCGGGGTTTTAATTTTTACCTCGGCAGTAAAATTACCATGAATCTTTTGAGGAACATGCCATAAATCATAGAGACAGCTCGAAATGTTGGTGTAGGATAAAACGCCACCGTTTTCGCCTTTAATGGTAATCCAGCCATAATCACGTGTGCCTGTACCGGGTGTTTTAGTTATGCTGGTTATTCTGTTACCATAGAAATCTCTTAATACTGTTTCAAAATATATATAGTCGTCCGGATGGTATTCTATATCAGGAAATGACAGTGACACTTCCAGGCTGGCGCTGCTGCAGTCTGCCTGGATTGTTGTTTGTGTTCCTTTTTTGAGCTCCACAGTATCCATATTGCCTGCATCAAAATTGATTTCCCATTGGGTGTTGTCAGACAGTGGATCTGCATAAGTGAGAGATCCGTATATCCGGTAGTCGCCAGGAGTGACCATGATAGTGTCACCGCTGTGAAGAACCATAAAACCGTCAAAATAAGGTTCTTCACATTCAACTGAAAGTTCTGCGTAAGAAGCCAGCCGATCGGGCAGGAAGCTTAAAATGGAGATATTATCGGGTTGCGGTATAAACGTGATTACCTCACTGTCACCGCTGATATCCACACCGTAATTGAAAAGGTAATAGCCGGTGGGGGATCCTGCTGAAGGACCTTCGTTGGGGTGCCTTATAACACGTATATTGTATTTTCCTTCTGTTAGATAAATGTTTGCCTTTCCGTTGCTGTCAAGGACTGCTACTTGTGAGATGTTGTAATCACTGTTATAATACCCGAAATCAATAACCTTGTCGGGAGTTGTTGATCCGGGGATGTTTGATTCAAGGAGCTCAACAAGCACCCGGGCTCCTTCCAGCGGAGAGCCGTCAATGTCCTTTGCCTCTATTACCGTATTGTATGTATTACTGCTGTCTATTACTATTCTTGACGGTGCTCTTGCAGTTGCATAATATACAAAGGAGGGCTCGGTCCCCTTTGCTGTTATGAAAAAGTCGTTTCCGCCTGTTGCTACTGTGCCTGGGATTATGACCATGCCGTTCATATCGGCGTGACCGTACCACAATTCTTCATAAATAATGCAATCTTCCCGGTGGTCGTAATAAGCGTGATGAACAGTTACCAGTGCTCCTGCAGCTGCTTCCTTTTTATCCCCTGGTTTTTTTACTTCTATTACAAGTCCGTCCTGCCGGTTATTTGCAACAGTGCAATAAACACTGTAACTATCTGTTCCATTGCCATCCTCATCATATGCAGAGGCATATATTCCATAATACCCGTCCTCCACCTTGGTGGTGTCCCATTGATATATGTACTGTCCGCTGTAATCGCTTTTTACAACTGTTTCATATATGATTGTTTCAGAGGTGTCCAAACTCCATATTATAAACTCTACCTGAGCGATAGACCGGGGATCTTCAACCACTGCTACAATATCAACAACACCCGACACAAAGCTTTCATCTGCCGGGCTGATAATTGTCAATGTATCATGAGGGGAACTGCCAAGGTTCCATACTGCGTTATTGGCACTAAGCACCCAGTCACTTCCGCTGTTGAACGACCTCATACCAAGAATCAGAGATGAACAAATACCCGCAGCAGACGTATCGGGATTCACTGTTAATAAAAGTGCCGCTGTGCCCGATGCAAATGCCGCTGCCTGGGATGTTCCTGATAATTTCCCGTAGTTGTTACCGGGCAGGGTTGAAAGA
>Ga0134094_1003999_pt1 | contig 10228 bp, 9 predicted proteins | sample 5_1taG_FD_94458 | JGI IMG/M metagenome (GOLD analysis project Ga0134094, IMG submission 94458) | Switchgrass degrading microbial communities from high solid loading bioreactors in New Hampshire, USA - 5_19_20_110_A1 metaG | ecosystem: Engineered > Bioreactor > Semi-continuous > Anaerobic >... | reverse complement strand
CGCGAAATGTCAAAGCTTGTCAGCGGAGGCGGAGGCGGAAAGCCTGCCCTTGCTATGGGCGGTGGAACTGACCCTTCAAGAATTCAGGATGCACTTGCCCGTGGGCTAGAACTTGTAAAAGAAACCGTCTACAAGGAAGCTTGCAGGTAAATTGAAAGGAAGTCAACGGGTAAATCTGAGAGTAAAATCTGAGAGTACCGGGCTTCTAAATCCCGGCATTTTCTTCTTCTCTTTTTTCAATTTTCTTTTTCTGTTCTTTCTTTCCTTTTTTCGATTCTTTTTTCCTGTTTTCTTCTTCCCTTTTTAAATTCTCTTTTCCAATTTTCTTTTTCTGTTTTCTTCTTTTCTTTTTTCTAATTTTTGTTTTTCCAATTCTTTGACAGATTTTCTATTTCTCTCAAATCCCCGGCCAACACTTTTTCATTCGTTAAAAATAACTTCACAAAGGATTGCAGTTCTATCTTTTACAAAGAGATGTACGGTTTTATTTCCTTCGAGACCCTTCTCAACTTCGTTCCGGACTTTCCAGTAATCTTCGGGTTTTACGCCTGCCCTGAGCACAACATTTCCTATATTCCGGTCTTTAAGGAATTTGTTAATTTTTTTTGGTTCAAAGGGGCAGACTTTAAGCACAAGATAGTGATTTTTGATCATAGCCTGCTTTATCAGGGCATCCGAGGTTAATAGAAGCCTCTTCTTGTCAACCCTGAAGAGTTCGAAAACCCCCATAAACGGCCCTGCCACCTGCATCATGGATTCCACAAGTTCAGGCAGCAATTTGGCTGCAACCACCGACGGCTCTGGTTCATAGGCATAGAGTTTCATTTTATCGGTTTCTTTTATCTGCGGAAGCATCCCGTATTTTGAAACCAGCCCTTCCCCTGCAGGCAGAGCCACAGCCATGCGGTCATGCTGTTTCAGCCCGCCGAAGTAAAGGGTAAGCCGGTTGAGTTGCCCATCCAGTGAGATGTATTCTTTTTCGCAGTCGAAAGGAATCCTTTCAGGCGGCATCTGGGGAGGAGCTTCAAAAGCGAAATTCCTGGTCTTTTCTCCATACGCAGCCAGCACATTCGGAATTCCCGGCTCAAGGCTTGAGACCTGCCTTTTGCTTTCTTCAGCCGGACGGAAAGGATCCGAAAATATCACATCAACAGCCGGAATCTGCTCTATTACTTTCGGGTCAAGGGCGTCCCCGCAAATGAATTTAACGTTGTTGAGCCCGTACATCGCGCAGTTCTGTTTTGCATACTCGATTTTTTTGGGGTCGATTTCCACTGCATACACGAACTCGCACTGCTGTGCAAAAAAAACAGTCTGCCCTCCTATCCCGCAACTGATATCGGCAAGAGTTCTTGCTCTCAGGCGCTGCGCCCTGTAGCGGGCAATGGGCTCAGGGGTCGCAAAGCGAAGGCTTTCCTTATCCCCATGCAGGGGCTTCTCAAATTGCTTTTTCCTTGCCACGTCGATCAGGAATAGTAGATAGGTTATGGGATTTAAAGGCAACTGAAAAAAGTATAGTTGAGTTTTTATTCCACTTCGGAAATAATTACAACATAATTCTTCCCATATTTCTCAGCACAGGCAGGACAGGTAGTATACCACATATACCATTTTTTGATTGCAAGCCCTTTGCTTTTTGCATAGTTCTCAAAGTCGCTGCACCATTCTGCAGTTTTTTCAAAATTCCCTTCATACACTTTGCTCAGAAATTTTCCGCTGAGTGTTACATTTTCTGCGCCGTCCACTTCTTTATCGACAGCCAGATAAAGATCCATATTGCTTTCCGAGGTATGGTCTGACAGGCAGAGCCAGTCCGGCATTTCTGCACCAGCCCTGGCGACTTTTTCGCTCATCCTTGTTATTACCTCTCCAAAATTTAGAGGCATATAATACTGCGTGGTAACCGAATCTTTGATGAATCTTTTATTGTTCCATTCAAAGAGTTTTCCGTCCCAGGGGGCGGGATCAAATCGAGGACAACATTCCTGAGTCTGAATTTGGCTGCTCATAATTTTTCACCCTGTTAATAATGACTTCTGGGGTTATTTTAGGTTTTGGATTTAGTTTAGAAAAAGTTACTTTTTCAACCTTACTTTAGTGGAAGCTGTTTTGCGATCCATTTTCCTCACATGTAAAAATTAGCTGAAAGGAGGGTGACTTTCAATTTCAGAGAGCGGAAACACAGGTATGTATTTACCTTCGCTAAACCAATGGCATACTTTCAAAGATCCTCTCCTAGAGAAGGCCATTCCGAGTGCAAAAGCTACAACTGAAGGGCAAATCAAGCAAACATCAACATCTTCATAACGATGGATCAGTGGTTTTGCCCTTTTAACTATTTCCTGAACGTAAGGTAACCAGTCATCTTTGGGATCTAGATCTGTATTATAGATTATAGCAACATTGGTAGCATTTAAATGATCTTCATGCAACTGAAAGTTTTCAACATGACGAGCAGATATGATAATATGCAAAATTAATTTGCTGCCACCATCTAAATTAATATTTTCTGGGATGGTTTTTGGGGGAATGATAGGAGCATTGGTGTCAGGCTCATAGATAACTTCTCTTGGGTCTTTTAGATCGAGAACCTTGAAAAATTTATTATCAAAACTTTGGTAATGATAAAGAACCAAAGGTCTCCGTAAATTTACTGAAGCCCCTAGCGCAAAAGCTAATGGCAAAGCAACGTGAGGCAAGATATGGTAGCAACAACCTTCGTTAGAAAGTGGTTTTTCCATTAGTTCCTTATCAATTCCATTCTCCCACTCTTTTAATAATCCGTCCCAAGCTAAAATCCAATCTTCAGGATCATTAGAGTTTCGCGGATTTGACTTTCCAAGCTTAATAACTGGATCTTTAAACCTCATAGAGGGAATTTTTCGTAATAACTTCGATCCATTATTCAGTTTCCTATCTGATTGAACAAAGCTCTCGTACATATTGTGCGAAGTATTATTGTCCGTCTCTTCGGTAAACATAATTGGAATCTCAAGAGACCTTTCTATCCATCTTAGCAAACAATCACCTATAACGAACATAATAATTATGAATATCCCAATAAATCGAACAGTTGCAGCTGATTTTTCACGCCCTAAGTCACTTAGTGTATCAGCTATCATTGAAGATAATCCAAATATTAGGAAGCCTATCAAAACTTCCTTTTCTACTATTGATCTCTTTAACCAGAATAATGAACTCACAATCAATTACACCCTAAGATGGAATTTTTCATTTGCCTATGTTCAATCTTTACTGTAAATGACATTCATTCTTTACTGTTCTTGCTTCCTTAATCCTCCTCACTGTTCCAAATCCATGAGAAGCATTTTTACCTATTCCAAAAAAGTCAGGAATTCTGAAATTAACTGTAAATTCTCCAGTAAATCCTGTAAAATGAATACCTTTAAATTCGATTTTTTCCTCTTTGAGATGGCTATGGACATTTAACTTAGTGTTTACAATTATACCCAATCCTTTACACATTGAAAGCAGATTTCCTATCAGTATTTTGTTTAGAAATAGCTTCTTTTCACGGAAATCCTTCATTTTTATGAATGTGGCATAATTCTTCTCATTTAAAGCAAACCAAGGGGTAAGAAAGCGATAATTGTACATCACTCGTTGAGGAACGACTTCAGTTTCCTGCTCATTGATTTGTTTACTATGTACTCTATAAACAGAATTTCCTAATTCTAGTTTTTTGATGTCACTTGATATTTCTTTCAGAACTTTTGCACCTTCGTCTATTCCAATAATAAGAGGGGTGCCTTCAATTATTTTGTACTGGACTTTAGGATAGGTGTAAAGGTAACCGTCTTCTACGTGGTGGTGAAGAAGCGAATAATCGGGGAACTGATCACCAATAAAACCACGAAATTTTGCGACAGGTTCTCTCACCGGTCGATCGGTATTAAGTGTCAGAACAGCTGTATCCAGTATCATAAAATTTTACACCAACCCATAGGTACATTTTCCTCTACAGCAATTCGTCTAGTCTTGGGAAATTCGAACTCGTATGATCTTCCACGAAGGGACCTTCTCACTTGTTCGAAGACTTCATGATTTTCTTTCTTGATTTCCAGACCTATGGTTGTGCCAAGATAACCTGCACCATGTCCCAATTTGATGACAGGAGACTCTGGAGAATTCAATTTCTTGAGCTTACGGTAAAAGTCGAGGAGGAAATCTATGTTGTATTTTTTCGAGAAAGAAATTTCGTGTTTTATAATTTCGGCTGAGAAGTTGAAGATAAAATATTTAATTTCCTCTATATTCAAAATATCGGCTTTTCCTTTCAATCCAAGGGAGTGATGAACGTCGTAATTATAGGTAAAATGAATTTCTCCTTCCAGTTTCTCGCCTACTTCAATTGTTTCCAAAAAACTCTGGACAATTTTACCGCCTCTTTGATACCAGTACCATCTGTTTATGTTATCATCAACTTCGAGGGATCTTACTTCTGAAACACAAAGCCTACTTACAGGTATAAAATCGGAAATTTGTACAAAACGCATGAAATCTGAATAAGAACTCTGCTTTCCTTCGCTAGAAAAAATATCTTCGATAAACTTCTGGATTTCTTTATTTCTTGTTTTAGAATCAGGATTATCGAATATTTCTCCTATCTTTTCAATCTTTTTCTTATCCATAAAGGCGTTCATAACCACAGTCTTAATCGCTCCCTTAAGGGATGAGCCTGGAAGGTAGCCTTTCATCTCAGTTTTAATGTGTTCTCTGATCTCTCCTCTTGGTGTTTGGCCTTTTCTTTCGAGTGAATAAAGTTTTGATTCCGCAATCGAAAGACTCTTTCCTCTGAAAAAATCGTCAAGTTTGAACTGCTGATCTTCGAGATAATCTACAAATTTTTCTCTTTCTTTCTCATTCAGCAGATTGTATATTTTGTTAATATCCATTCTATGAATAGTGTTTCCTATAGAGAGAAACTCTGCATTTGAGTAGCTACTCCCATTTCCTATATGGATAGGTGAAATGGTTTCAAGGATAAGTTTTGTCACGTTAATCCCTCATCCTTACATTGAAAGAATATCCAAATTCCATCGCCTCCTCGCCCACGCAAATTGATCTTCCGTAAACATCTTTGCCCAGTTGAGGGAACGTAGATCCTTCCAAGAAAAACCTAACTTTTTTCCTTATACTGCCACTTGAGTCTCTACCTCTTTTGGTGTAAAAATCATAGTACAGATTTCCTTTTTCCTGAAATTCTTTTATTTCATCTTCAGTTGGCAGGTATTTTGAAAGAGAAATGAACCTATTTCCATCTGCAGATTCGTTTATGATTTCCTGATCTTTGATAGCAAGAATCTCAAAATGCCCTTTCCCAACAGATACATCTCCCCCAAAACCTCGATCACTCAGGAACCTGAAACTTCCAAGTAAAAGGTTTCTGTACTTAGTTTCAAAATCTCTGTCTAAAAACCGGACCATGAAGAAAAGACCTGAATTTTTATAGTAATACCCAGAAGTAAAGAAAAAATCTGAGAAGTGTGTGAGCCGGTTAAGGGAATTTCTGGCGGTATCAAGAGATTTTATGCTGAAATCTAGTTTTAAATATCTTGGAAACAAGAGACCATCTTTTATAATGTAATCCGCGAAATTCTTCTCCAGATATTCTTCGCCGGTCTCTTTCTGTAGCCACTTATTGAAAATAGTCTCGTGAACGTATTGTGCTTTTTTTAACTCCTTGTGGGCATAGTTGTATATATTAGTTCCTTCAGGAGTTTTTGTTATAGGCTTAGGGAAAAAATGGATTATTTCAGTACCATTTTTGACAAAAGGGAAAGCTGAAGAAATCAGGAAAGGTGGTCTCTTCGCTAGAGATGCTAACAGTTCATCAAAGTTCTGAGATAAAATCTGAAGAGTATTGACTACTGCACCATAAAGAGTATCTGATGAAAGGGGCCGAAAAGAGGATCTGGGTTCAATGTAAATTATCATTAGCGATCCTTCCATAAAGAATTTATTTTATTTTGGCCAGTAATTCATCATCTTTGGGTACATCTGAAAGAGTAGCAAAATCGCCAATTTTTAGTTCTTCAGCGTTTGAAGTATAATACTCTACAGATCTCTTCAAGATCGATATGTCTTTAAACTGTATCTGACCATATCCACGTGTCCCACTTCCTCCAAGGTAACTATCTTCCAGCAATTTCATGCTATCAAGAAGCTTTAAGAAGTTGCTGTAATCCTCGTCTTCATATATGCTGAAAATCATTTCAAATTTAAACTCAGTTCCTCTTGGAACTCTCTCCATGTTTCTGGGGTTAGCTTTGGAAGTGATTCTGTTTATTGTATTTTCAAACTTTAGTTCTGTTTCCAAATCATTTGCTGTGGTAAAACTATCTCTGACTACGAGGCGAGTGGGTCCCTGCTGTCTATTATTATCTTCTGTAGACGTCTTGTTATCAGGAGCTGAGGAACCAAATATTTTGCAAGGGATGCATTTTCCACATTTACAGGGGTCACCCCCACTGTTAATTATATTTTCACTTGAATCCTTATAGCTTAACTCAAGAAGAGTTCTCATCTTGCCCTTTAATGAAGAGCCAGGAATAAATGGCAGGTTAGTTTTGGGATCTCTTATCACTATATTTTCAAGTCCACCAATCTCTATATCTTCTGAAGTTCCCCCTATGTGTAATCCCGTTTCGCAATAAATTGTTCCTTTCAGAAGGAGGTTAGCTTGAAACTGTATGGTCATTTAATCACCGCCGTAAAATTTATGATAAGCAACTATTGATTCCAAAAACTTAACAAACCTTTTAAAATTCTCGATTTTTTCCTCATTGCTTCCAATATTTATTTTATTTAAGGAAACTTTCAAGATCTGATAAAAATCATCAGGAATTAGTTCCCTACCTTTAGCATAAGCAATTTTAGGTTTAAGCAGGTAGAATTCTGCTTCGACATCATTCCATGCTTTTTCTGAATCTTCCTCTTCAATTGTCCGTTCAATTTTCTTGATAGCTCCAAAAAAGCGTCTTAGTTGAGCTGTCTTCATGTTTTTCAGTGTATGAGCAATTTTGTCTGCATACCCATTTTCGTCCGCTATCGTTTTAATATCCAGATCTTTCAGCATCTCGAGTTTCCCAATCTCGTCTATTATTTTTTGTATTTCTCCACTGCCACTTCTGTCTCTGTTGCTATTTCGGTCTCTGTTATCATTTTTTCCTTTATGTTGTCCCATAACATCACCTTGTCCTCAAGCTCACCCATGATACCGGAATTTTGATCCATGGAAAATTCTTTAGAATTTTCTTATCAAGATCTTCTCTCACTTTCCTATCTCGAACATTTCTTGCCAGTTGATACTTGAGATAAGGCACGTAAGCTTTCTTTTCACGTCTTATCTTTTCATTCAATTCTCTATCATACCCAAAAGTAGAATTCCACATCTCCAGTAAGGAATATACAAAACTTTTAGAAATTTCTTTATTGTCAATGTGTTTTTCAAGATCAGTTGAAAAGTCTAGAAGTTCATAAAAGCCTTTCAGATCTTCTCTTGATTCCCAATAAACAGTTTCTCCGAAAACAGAAATACTATCCTTTTTCTTTTCGTGAGAATTGACATTTTCTTCATGATCTTTAGATTTCTCAAGAGCTTTGTCAGCTAATAAGGCAGCTCTCCCAATTGGAAACTTTTTATTGATGATTGAAATTCCAGCTGAGATATTAATATCTGGATTCCGGCATGTGAAGGCTTTAAAAGTCTCTCGTATGTCCTTAGCAAGTTGTATTATAAGATCCCAGGGACCAATTATCAGTAAGTCGTCTCCTCCGGCATAATTTACATAAATGGCAGGGCTTTTCCTTTCAAGGCATACATCACAGGCTTGCTTTCCATCTTTCATCCTGTAGACGATCTCAGGAACTTCATTTACGACTCTAACTTCATCTTCAATTCCAATTTCGTTTTCAAGAGAAAGTTTAATTTCTATAGCTTCATTTTTGCAATTTTCACAAATGTCTGCTTCATCCAAGAAATAATGCCGTTCACAAACTTTATTTAAGATCTCAGAAAAATATAAATCGAGCATCGTGCTCATGGTTGAGATCCTAGCGATGCCTGTACTTTTTTTATCGGTACCTCCAGAAAAGATTTTTCCAAGGTTATCTACGTCCATCTTCAAAATTCCGAGTTTATTTGCTCCCTTACTGAGTTCTGCTATATTGGTAAAAGAGAGTATTTTTTCTTCATGCCTGGGGACTGTGTTTGCTATAAAAATAAATCCAAATGATAGCAGAATACCAGTTTCAGAGCACTTTTTTATTAATTCTGTATTCACAAAATCGGTATCATTGATTTTAAGAATCTGAGCGGACTTTGAAAAACTGGAGATGCTACGAATATAACTGGGAACTTTTTCATTTTTTAAGAATTTATATCCAACACCAAATAAGAAAATGTCGAACTTATCTGATTTTTCCTCAGATAGTGACCTTATGTAGTATTTAGCATTAGCAATTTTTCTTCCAATTTCTGCATGTTCATTGCAATTATCACATAAGATTTTATCTTCTTTTATTGGATTAGCACATACGGGACAAGTTTTTGGGGGGAGTTCCACGTCTTCCAAAAATAGCTGCTCTAGATTTTCAACAAATTTTTGTTTTTTGTTCCCCTCAAGGTTATGATTGAGTTTTTCATTCAATTTAGAAAAATCTTTTAGTTCATTTACTCAGCCTGTTCCCAAGTAAAGTTTAAGAAAAGCTCAGCATTGAATTCATCCATTAAAAACTTGTTTACTCCTGCTTGGAAATTCTTAATCTTCTCTTTAGTTTTGTCAGTATTTGCTGCGATTATAAGGAAATTTCCTCCTCCACACCATAATAGATTTGCTTCAGGAAGGTTCAGTTTGTTGCGTATTGAAGTCGCAGCGGCATCATTCAATAAATTCAGAAAAAAAGAACGTCCTCTTAATCTCTTTGCCATACCTGCCTGTGCTTCTGCAGGAGATGAGACTCTATATATAAACCGCTGAATTCCTGAAATTCCACCTGATATCAAAAGAAAAGGTTTTTCAACGTCCTGGATTGAGGATAGATTTTCATCCTGCATATATCTGTAAAGGCAAGTTGCTATAGCTGTTTTAACTTTAATGTGATCAAATAGAGAAATGTCTCTTGAGAGAGATGGCAGGAAAATAGTATATTTTTTAATAAGTTGATAGAGAGTCTCAGGTCTGATGTCCTTCCCTATCTTTCTCAGTTCAGACCTAAAATCCTCCCATAGCTCTCTATAGGCATCTCTATTTGAAACTTCACCATTTTTAATTGGTTTTTCAAATGTGAGATCCAGTTTCTGAATTGGAAGATAGCATTTATCTGGATGAGTATTCTCTTTTAGTTTTACTTTGGAAAACACAGACAAAAGATTTACTGGACCTATTTCCTCCTCTTCGGTAAAAAATTCTGAGGTTTTACTGAGTGCATTTGCTATTCTTGCATTCTCTCTCTGTGAATCGTTACATTTATTATGATATAATATTACATTCTGGATATCCTGGCTCAAACCAAGTTCTTCAGCTAGTGACGCACTCCATATGGAGGTCACACCTCCCTTACCGACCTCATCCTCCATCAAATTGCTATATTTTTGTGAAGGAGGTAAGCCTGTCTTCTTAAAAAATATGCCAAGATCATGGAGCAAGAATATGAGTTGAAGTTGACTGTCATTCATTATCAAGAACGCTCCTTCATTGTCAAATAAATCTCTCAAGATCTCTGCGCCTTCATTTATGCCAACTATAAGCAGCATCCTATCAAGAACTTTTTACTGCACCAGAGGGTAGCGATAATAAATCTGTCAGTATTATGGTTATGGAGTTGGCCATATTCATTGAACTTTATAAAAAGAAGCCACGATCTGATTTACATCATCCCTGTACTCCTCTGGGCTCTCAAAGGTCATTTCAAGAGTCTTGAGTTTAATATTTTCCGGAGTCATGAAATATGGATAATTTTTTAAATAATATCTTTTCTAATTTTGTTATTATTTTCTCTTATCATATTACATTTTGATATTTATAAAGGAGAATCTGTAACAAAATAAAATCTTCGTATATATTTAAATAATGTTTTGTATTTTTCTCGCCAAGACTCCGCTCAATATTTTCAATTCCAGCCGCACAATCCGTATGCTTGTAACAGTTTATCCAGAGAACAATAACTTTGTATATATTTTTGATCTTATTATTGAGCGACTTAT
>Ga0134094_1003994_pt1 | contig 10243 bp, 9 predicted proteins | sample 5_1taG_FD_94458 | JGI IMG/M metagenome (GOLD analysis project Ga0134094, IMG submission 94458) | Switchgrass degrading microbial communities from high solid loading bioreactors in New Hampshire, USA - 5_19_20_110_A1 metaG | ecosystem: Engineered > Bioreactor > Semi-continuous > Anaerobic >... | reverse complement strand
CATGCCGATAAACCCGCCGCCCTTGACCGGGTCAATGCTGATTTGTTCGATGGTATCGCCGGAGATCAGAAAATTAATCGTCTCAGGCGGCAGGTGAAAGGCCCTCCCGGTTGGCGGGTGGTCGGGCATTCCTGGGAATATGCCCGGGAGCGGGCGCAAATGCGTCCCGGTGACTTCGATGGTCATGCGGATGATTTTGCCGTCAATACGCACATCTCTGAAATGCGAGCGCCAGTTTGGGATTCCGGCGCGTACCGCGGTGATGAGCGTGATGATTTCGCGTTTGTTCAGCGGGCGGAGCGTTGAACCGCGGAAGATCAGGGTTTCAGAGAGCAGTTTGGGCAGCAAGGACAGGTCCCCACGCTCGATTGCCATCAGAAAGCCGATTGTTAATTCTAAATCCCTCATCTGTTGTCTCCCTCTTCAGACATAATTCGATCAGCACGGCAATTAGAGCCAGACCCCGATCTTCCAGCTCGAACCTGAGCGATGCAGTCATTCAGCGCATCCTATTAACTTGACCAATAAGGGCAATATAACCCAAAATTTGTCAAATTTCTAGTGGTTTGTCGCTCCACCGTAAAAAATGAAAATTAGACAGGCGGCTCTGCATCCCAGCGGTTCATATAGGGCTGCGAGCCCCATTCGGCCGGCGCATGGAACATCAGGCCCGGCAGGTCAAAAATTTCGCCGCCGCGAGCCAGCCAGTCGAGGACGGCGCGGCGCAGGGTCGTGTCGCGGGGCGCTGTAGATGTATCGCGGTATTTTTCGCCAAAAACGAACTCCCACAGATACTCCGGGCTGCCGGGGAATGGGTACAGGTAAAACTCTCGCTGAAAGCGGACGATGCTGCTTTCAGGCGGCAGCATCTGCTGAAGCTGCGGTGAAAAGAACCAGGTATGGCAATAGAACGCTTTGAACGGCATTTCAGGTCGAATCCGGGCAAAGAAGTCAATGGCCTGCTGGAAGGAATCACGGCATTCATCTGCGGTCAGAGTCTTTCCGCGCGGAATATGAATATCACAGACGGTATCGCCGTGCTGCAAGATCAGATCCCAGTCAAGCCGCGACAGGTGAACCGGTTCTCGCAGCGCGAATCCGCGCGGGTTGATCGGATGCCCGCGCCAGCCCATTTCATTCTCTTCGAAGACGGGCAGCCAGGTCTCGCCATCCCAGGGCTTTCTACCTGCGCCGGCAGCCCACCCGTCAGGGCGCAGGATGAGGCCAGGGTCAGCCAGCAAGAGAACCTCACCCGTCCGGCGGTGCTTGAAGGCGGTCACATTTCCACCTAACGGCAGCAGCATAAACTGCAGCCTTCCCAGGCGGAACAGTTCGCAGGTGAGATGCCGCCAGATCCAGGCGAAATTGGTGTAAGCCCAATACCCGCGAAGATCGCTCGCCTGGAGGAGATAGATGGTGATATCGTACATGGTCGCATCAAAGATGCTGTCGTCTATTCCCAGCCGCCGGTAGGTCTCAGCGGCATGGGGGAGCGAAGCCATATAGCCGAGCAGATAGAAGAGTGATGCATTCTGCCCGAGCTTTTCTTCGACGATGGGGTCAAAGGGCAGGGGCTTCCATTCTCGCTGCCATTCGCCGCGCAGAGCGGACTGTTCGTACAACTCTGTGAAGACCCGGAGGAGGTCAGCATCCTCCCTGGTTTTACAGGCAACCTCAGCGAACCGGTCGACGGCTCCGGTGGGGATTTCGATTCGCCTGCACCAGGCGCGCAGGCGTTCTTCGTGCAGGATTTCAATGTCCATCGCTTCCTCAAATTTCAGGATAAATCAAACCTTTTGCGAACAGGCGCGTCTGTTAAGAGGTAAATTTTATCTGGTAAAATAAAGCGAATACCAACGAAGGGAAAATAGATCCATTTCGATGAGAATGCATCTTCGCAGGTTTTTCGCAGCCTGCTTACAAGGGTTCAGGTCTGTTACCCGCAAGACCGTTCTGCTTTGGGTTGGGCTGTTCGGCCTGGGGGTGTTGGTTGGAGCCCTGCTGTTAACAGCCTGGCGGCTGCCGGGCGTGTCATCATGGGCATTATCGATGATAGACCCCGAACCAACCCCAACGCCTGAAGCGACTGCCGCCCCGGTCAGGCTGCCGGCGTTTGAAGTTTCCCAGGCGCAGCAGGCTCTCATCCGCTCATTGATTTTACATACAGAACGGCCCGAGCGCCCGCGGTTTCAGATCATGAAGTATACAATACAGCAAAACGATACGCCCTGGTCGATTGCTGAAAAGTTTGGCCTGGCAATCGAATCCATCTTATGGGGCAACGAGGGTATGAGTGCCAATGCAGGGAGCCTGCAGGTCGGGCAGGTCATTAACATTCTGCCTGAGGACGGCGTTCTGCACACCGTGCAAGAAGGCGATACCTGGGAAAAGATCGAATATCTGCACGGCGTGGCGATGCGGGAGATCGTCGCGTACCCGGGCAATCAATTTCCTGAAGAACCGCCCTATGAGCTGGTCCCAGGGCAGAAGCTGATTATCCCCGGAGGGCGCAACCCGATTGTCTGGCAAGACCCCGGCCCGCAGGTGATCCCCGGAAAGGGACGGCAGTCGCCCGGCTTTTACTCTGGGCCTTTGATTGGGGTCGGCATGGGCTTTTATATCTGGCCCGTTCAACCGGTGCGCATCACCCAGCCCTATTGGGCCGGGCATCCGGCGATTGATATTGATACCTATACCGGGCAGCCGGTCTTCGCCGCAGACAGCGGTACGGTGATTTTCTCCGGCATGTCTGAAGCCGGGTACGGGAACCTGGTGATTATCGATCACGGCACGGGTTACTGGACCTATTATGCGCACAACGATGTGAATTATGTCTCAGCGGGGCAGGCGGTCTTGCAAGGGCAGCAGATCGCGGAATCGGGCAACACCGGCAATTCGACAGGCGATCACCTGGACTTTCGCATCCGCGTGGCAGGCGGCGCATTTATTGACCCGACGCCGCTTTTGCCGCCGGCGCCCTGAGCGGCGGAGACTAGGGAAAACCTGACCTCGATTGTGGCAACCTCTCCATATGAAACACCCCTCAAAAGCTGTAATATGAATGGGGGTGTTTTGTTTTCTCTGGGGGTTGGAGCGAAACAGGAATAGGAGGATGTATGGAAAGCCGGTCTAAAATCCTGGGTCACCCGATGCACCCGATGTTAATCACGCTGCCGCTGGGGTTGTTTGTTACATCTGTGATATTTGATATTCTATTTTTGATCACAGGGAACGATCTATTCCCGGTCGTCTCATTTTACGCCATCATGACCGGGGTTATTGGCGGGCTTCTGGCGGCCATTTTCGGCTTCATCGACTGGTTTGCAGTCCCGGCGGGCACGCGCGCAAAGCGGGTTGGGCTGCTACACGCGACAGGCAATATTGTCCTGCTGATTCTTTTCTCGTTCAGCTGGCTGATTCGCCGGTCAGAGCCGGGGCTTGAGCCGCCGGTGCTGTCGCTGGTGGCCTCATTTCTGGCGATTGCAATAGGAATGGGAACCGCGTGGCTGGGCGGAGAAATGGTGTACCGGCTGGGCGTTGGGGTCGATCCGGGGGCAAATCTTGAAGCGCCAAACTCACTCTCTGACCAACCCGCAAGCCCAAGCAGCCGGATGACCTCGGTCCCGGTCACCGGCTCGGAAAAAGAGATTGACGAACCTTAATTGCCCTGTGCCAGAGAATTAAGGGCTTTTACCAGCAGTCCTGCACTGCCTGATACATTGCCAGGATGTTCTCTACCGGCACGCCGGCTTGAATATTGTGGACCTGCGTGAAGACGAAGCCGCTGCCGGGTTTGAGGATTTCAATCTGGCGGCGGGTGTGGTCGTAGACCTCTTGCGGTGAAGCGAAAGGCAGCACGGTCTGGGTGTCGCATCCGCCGCCCCAGAAGCACAGGCGGTCTCCAAACTCGCTTTTCAGCCGTTCCGGGTCCATGCCGCGGGCGGAGAACTGAACCGGGTTGAGAATATCGCACCCGGCATCGATAATCCCGGGGATGAGCTCGTAAATCCCGCCGCAGCAGTGAAGGAAAATGCTGACTTCTGGCTTGAGGCTGTGGATTCGTCCCCACAGCTCTTTTTCGCGCGGCTGGAAAATTTCATAATACATTTTGGGGCGAATCTGCGGGCCGTTCTGGGTGCCCATGTCGCCGCCCATCTGGATGATCTGAATATAGTCGCCGACTGCGTCGAGATAAAGCTCAACATTGCGCAGATAGTGCGCCAGCATCCGGTCGAGAAGGGCTTCAGCGAAGGCCCGGTTCCCTGCCAGATCCATCATAAACTGGTCCCAGCCGCGCAAACCCTGCCCGCCCTCAAGAAATGCACCGCCAAACGAGCCGAGGATGGCGTAATCGGTCTCTTCATAGAGCCGTCTCGCTTCGCTGCGCAGGGCTTCCAGTTCCTCATCGGTATAGACGCGCCAGGGGTAGCGGTCGAGGTCTTCAATCGTCTCTGCCTCAGCCAGCGGAGCGGGACCGTATTTGTCAAAGTAGTAGCTGTTTTTCGGGCGGTGTCCCACGCGGCGGCCCTGGTCGTCAAGCGAAAATTCGCCGCCCTCTCCATCCGGTTCGGTCTGGAATTTTGCCGTGATTTTTGCCGGGGTCCCGTCCGGGAGGGTGTAGTCACGCCAGCCCTGGAGCAGCCCCAGATCGAGGATCACCACATCACAGCCGAAACGCTCGCGGATTGGGGCCTCGACATAAGCCAGCTGCTGCGTCGCATCGAATATACGGAGTTCGCCTTCCGTGATTCCAAGCCGCTGCTTAAGCTGGTGATAAGCGATCGCCATAATTCCGGTCGAACGCATTCCACCCAGGTCGACCGGCATCCGGTCTACCGGCTGGTGACGGATCGCAGCCACAACTCGTTCTCGGTGATTCATGAATTCCTCCAGGGGCTTATATTGAAATCTGCAGAGTTATCCTTGGAAGCCCCGCATTCAATTTTACCGGATCAATCCCCGAAAACCGGTCATCCGACGACCAGCGTTTTCTCATCCTGCCAGTGCAGGGCGGCTTCTCCCTGATTGACCATCAGGAAGACCGTGAGGGTCAAGAAAATGTAGAGCATCACCTGCTGATCGGCTTCGGAGAGGTTGGAAGGTGGGTGACGGGTGATCGAGAGACCCTGGTTAAATTGAAAGGTCTGGTATGCGACCAGGCGCCCCGTTTCATCCAGACCGAGAACAGCACCCGTGCGCGCCAGGCTGACGTCGCCGGCAGGTGTTCGCAAAAACACGATCAGGCGGTAGGCATCGGTTACATGCGTTCCGGTGACAAAAACGCCGCCGTCCAGGCTTTCATACTCGCCTGAAGAAGGGTCGATATGGGTCAGGTGAATTCCGAAGGCGGTTGCATTTCCGCCGAGGAACTGCGCGCTCTCTGCTGTGAAGGTAATAAAAAAATTTTCGCCGCCATGATCGAGCGGATCCTGCCCCGGACTTCCGGCGGGCGGCGTTACATCGACCAGCTCGCGCAAATCGACCACCAGCCGCGCGTTGATCCGGTGCTCTGTGCGGACGATGGCATCCATTGCCGGGTCAATATTCACATGAACAGCATCTGCGATCGTGTAGCCGGTGAGCTGTTGATCGAGGCGAAAACCAGTCTGCAAGAACAATGAGTCCACAAGCGAATGGACTTGAGCGAAGAAATTATTATTCTCCATTAAGTCGCAATGATATGGGCGGTAAAGTATTGCATCCACGGGCCGCTGTCGCGAATAAAGGGCTGCATCATCGCGCGTTCAGCCTGCATGGTATGGTTCAGATCATGAGCAGCCCATTCGTTGAGCATCTCACGCAAGCTTACCACGCCCAATTCAGTGTGGCGTGACCTGTGATCGAGGTCGGGCGGGGTCAGCGCCTTGATCATTTCCAGGGTGGAGCGGCGCAGGCGTTCAAACTCAGCGGCGGTGTCTTTCGCTGAGGTGCTTTCGGTCAACTTTGTGCCTTCAACGTCTGGATCAAAAGCGGGAAGATCGCGCCCTTCGGCAAAAGCCTGCAGCCGTGACTGGAATAATCGCTCGGTATCGACCAGGTGCAGCAGGCACTCCAGCGCCGACCATTCGCCTTGCGCCGGGGCCTGCCTTATCAGCTCGTCAGGAATGGTCTGGGTAAGGTTATTCCAGCGGAGCGGCGTGGTTGTGAGAACGGCAGTCACGTGTTTGAGCAGTTCATTCATGGCCAACCTCCATAATGTAGATCTATTATAGTTAAGTTTTGTGTTTTCGGGGATTTTCCCACGCCGGGGGCGTTCATATTCGTCTCTGGCTATCACGATTCATCAACATCGTGTAAAATGATCTGGCACTAGCATCCCTAAATTAAGGAATTTATCGATCTCCATTCCAGGGTGAAGCATGGTAGAGGGTAATTTATCGATGCAAGGTAAAGTCTGCATGGTGACGGGGGCAACACGCGGCATTGGGTACGCGGTTGCAAAGGGGCTGGCCCAGAAGGGCGCGAATGTCGTTATTGTTGGCCGGAGTGAAGAGCGGATTCGAACCGCGCTGACTGGGATCCGGCAGGCGGTGAATGGAGCCTGTGTCGAGGGGCTGCTGGCCGATCTGTCTTCGCAGGCTGATGTGCGCAAACTGGCCCGGGATTTTTCAGCGCGGTATTCCACGCTCGATGTGCTGGTAAACAATGTCGGTGCGACCATCCTGAAGTACCAGCAAAGCCCGGACGGGCTGGAGATGACCTGGGCTTTGAATTACCTCAATCATTTTCTGCTGACCCACCTGCTGCTCAATTCCCTGCGCGCTGCGGCGAATGCAAACGGCGAAGCCCGGATTGTCGAAGTCACCTCGAGCGTGTACCGGTTTTCGGATCCCCAGTTCAAGCGCCTGCAGCAGCAAAAGGGATATAACGGTGTTCTGGCATACGCTCAGTCAAAACGGGCGATCCAGGTTTATACGCACGAGCTGGCCCGCCGCATGCAAGGCACCGGTGTAACGATCAATGCGATCACCCCTGGATTTGTCGCCACCAATATCGCCGGCGGGAACGGCTTCCTGGCAACAATCATGATGGCGTTGATCAAACGCGTTTCCAAGCCGGTGGATGAAGGCGTCAGGCCGATTGTGCATCTTGCCAGCGCGCCTGAGCTGTGCGGCAAGAGCGGCGGGTATTACAAGTCGTTCACTGCAATGCCAGATGATCCCCTTTGCAAAGATCAGGATATTGCAGCTCGTTTGTGGAAGATGAGCGAGGAAATGACCGGGCTCGAATCGATTCGGTGAGCCTTAGCGGGCTACTTGTTCGATTTCTCCTGCCACTTCCCTGATTTTTCATCCTTCACATATTTTGTCTTTACGGCGGCCCAGGCTACTTTATGGGCCGTCTCTTCGCGCGTAGCGTCACCGCGGCGTTCCTCGGGCCTGTCGTACTGGTCCCAGGCGCTGTTATATGCTTCCATATAAATCTCCTGGGCGTGTTTGGGGAGATTCTCGCGCACACTCTCAGGAAGTTCTTTGACATTCTTATACGGCATAATCCATACCTTGCCTTTCACGAAAAATTGGTTCAGAGGAACCTGTACATCCATGCTCCTGTCTATGAAGCTGTGTCTTGTGTGTCCTCTCCAGGCAATTCTCCCAAACAATGATGAGCCCGTCCATTAGGGAAAGCCCTTCCGCAAAATTAAGGTAATCCCCGATTGCAGGTGAGAACTCCAGGGGATAGCCTTAAATTCAGAGACGGTTGTTTTAAGAGCCGGTTGCTTTTCACCGGATAATTCAGGAGGATGGATCCCATGGCAGATCGAGAGGACTACCGGGATATAGAAGAGCCCAATCGAGACTTTCGCCAGGAAGGCCGGTCTCACGATCGAGAAGGTCAGGAGCGTGAGCGGTTTCAGGGCCGCAGATCTGGCCTGGAATCCGGTGATTTTGAAGCCGATTCGGGAATGGATTGGGATGAGCAGAATAACCGGGGCTACTGGGCAGGCAACATGCCGCCGCCTGGGCCTTATTCGGGGCTTGGACCGAAGGATTATCAGCGCAGTGATGAGCGGATTCTTGACGAAGTCAACGATCAACTGATGCGGCACGGCCAGATCGATGCGCGGAATATTCACGTCGAGGTCTCTCAAGGGGATGTAACGTTATCCGGGTCTGTCAAAACGCGGCGAGAGAAACACCTTTCTGCCTTTGTCGCCGAATCCGTGATGGGCGTGCGCGATGTGTTTAATCAGATTCGGGTCGAAATGCATGGAGAGGGCACAGGCGAGCGTTACGGCGAGAGAGAGCGAATGCCGCGCGGCGCCGCTGTTCCGGTGACCGGCGAGCCAGGGGGCGGTGAGATGGCGGGAGATCGAGAGCCGCCGGACCGCGAAACCTTTTCCAGGCAGCCGCCGCCTTCAACCTCTCAGAGAGAACGTGAAGGGACAACCGGCCAGACCCCAATCGGCACGCCATCGGCTCAAACGGCCGGGCGGAGCCGGGCTGGCATCTATGATTACTCGCCGGGTGCCTCTCAGTCAGCCGGCCAGACCTCAGCCGCCGGTATAGATCGAGAAACAGAGCAGCCGGGTGCTGAAAGACGGTATGGGGCTGCCCAATATTCGCAGCCGCCAGAACCAACCGGCGCTGGGGCGGCTGATATTGCCGAAAACCAGGGAATGGATACAGACCGCATCAACCCGGAAGCCCTGCATACCGGCAGTGAAGAGGTCCGCAGGCGAACAGAACCTGCGCCTGGTTCTGAAGGGGCGACGCCGTGCATCGAATCGCCCGGGATGGAGTCGCGCAGGCCGGATACCGAAAGATCCGATTTCACTTCAGGATTGAGGGGCGTTGGGCATCACGGCATATCCGAACCGCAGGCGGTAGAGGGCGGCATGGCCGGAGAGGAGGAAGAAACGCCTGAACAGCGGGCTGCAATTCCGCAGACCGGTCCAGGCGCGCCGGTGGTTGAGACCGTTAAGTCTTCACCAGAAATGCAGCCGGAGGAAACGGCGCTCAGGTTTCGCGTTCGCGAAGGCATGGAAGTGACTGCCCGAGACGGCGAGCGAGTGGGCATGGTGAAGGAAGTGCGGGCCGGAGATTTTCTCGTCGACCGGCCTATGGCGCGTGATATTTATGTTCCGTTTTCGGCCTGCAAGCTGGAGGCCGGAAAAGTGATCATTCAGATTCCTGCCAACGAGATAAGCCACCAGGGCTGGCAGCTTTCTCGGCTTCTATGATCTGGATTCCCTTCCTATTGTCAATTATTCTGGCCAGGGTACTGGGAGAGGTCATTCAATGAAACCATTGAGGGACCTCTTTATCAATTTAATGATGACTTATAAGATAAAATATACAGGTATAATCGACTCTGGCGATTTTACAGGTGCTCGCTGTCACACTTGTTGAAAGGAGTGCTACGGATGGTTCGCCACCTGCGCATAGAAAGTATGCAGTGGCTTGTGGGGCTGTTCTGCGGATTCCTGGGGACGATCATGTTGATCGCGCCGCATCAATTCCAATTTGTCGCGCGAAGTGGAGTGGCGATCAACCTGCTTATACTTGGATTAAGCCTGCTTATCATTGGTTTGGCTTTGCTAGCAGTCATTGTGTTTATCCCTCGCAGGGCTGTTGCGATCACTATTCATGTCATTTCTTCGGCAGTGCTGGTGATCTTTGCCGTTGTGCTGTTCAAAGCCGGGCTGTGGGTGAATGGGACGAATTATGCTTTGCTCGGCATCGGCATTGGCCTTGCTCCGATAATTGGATACCGCAGTGAGGGAAGCGGCAGTTCAAAGGTTTCTGAAAGATGGAAAGACGGCGATCTGCTGGTCTATATGATCGGCATTGCGATGACCCTGGTTGGTCTTAATTGGCTGAGACCGAAAGAGGCGATTAATTATCATATCAATAATTCGCCTGAGCTCAACCTGCTGTTTGGAATTGCATTCCTTTTATTTGGGTTAGGATCTACCTATTTACAGGTGATTCCCGTTAGGGATGGGGAACGGAGCAGATGGGTATTGCGCTTTCAGCGGATCGTTTGCTGGGCAATTGGACTGCTGTTTCTGGCTTTTGTCCTTGTGGCTGCCAGGCCAGAGCGGGTATGGATGGCCGGCGGTTATTATGCGTTTTTCGGCGCAGGACTGCTGATCCTTCCTGACCTCAGGAGGCGCCTGCCAAGATTTGATCCGACCCTTCTTTATACGCGTATGGCGCTGGCGTTTGCGACAGTCACCGCGATTCCGCTGATTTTGACGGTCGCGATCTGTTACCGGCTGAGCGAAAACCCGGACCTG
>Ga0134094_1003988_pt1 | contig 10253 bp, 8 predicted proteins | sample 5_1taG_FD_94458 | JGI IMG/M metagenome (GOLD analysis project Ga0134094, IMG submission 94458) | Switchgrass degrading microbial communities from high solid loading bioreactors in New Hampshire, USA - 5_19_20_110_A1 metaG | ecosystem: Engineered > Bioreactor > Semi-continuous > Anaerobic >... | reverse complement strand
CTGGTCTATCAATTCGGTACATTGTTTACCACAGGGTCTGTTGGCGAGGGCTTTGGTGCTGGCTTACTCATAGTCTCCGCTATAGTCGCCACTTTCGTTATCCTGATGCGCAGAGGTGTTAGGAAACATCAAATCAGAACCAGTGTACAGGCGGTGAAATCATGAGCGGAATTGATTGGTTAGTTCTAGGGGTAATAGCTGTGATAATCTTCATTGCGGTAAGGAAAATTGTTAAAGATAGAAAAAACGGCGCCAAATGCCCGGGGTGCAATTGTTCTGGCTGCAAACACAGCGCCTCCTCCGGAAACTGTGCAGATTAGGGTTTAGATACTACTCTCTCTCATAAATAAAATAGCTGTTGCTGGACGAATTTTATCGTTAGGCAACAGCCTATTTTTTAGGCAGTATTAGGCTTGCATTGGGATTGAAATAGTGGGCACTTAAGCCATCTGGGCTTCCGTTTCTTCGATGATGTCGGGAACAAAATCGTAGGAGTAGAATAACATTCCCGGGTATTCTGCCAGCTCTACAAAGGTGTAGTCATCGTAGTGGTAAGTTTGTCTGACGGTGTAACGGCCGCCTTTTCTTAAATGTCTTAGTGCATTTTGGCTGGCATCGAAAAGATCATGTCTGTTATCCGCTCTGGCAACATACCGTACCGCATCACCTGTCCGAGCAAGGATACTCTGGTTTAAAAAATGACCTTTGGCAAGCATTTCTTTTCACCTCTCACGTTTGAGTTTTTCTCTTTTTTGAAGATTCTCTCTCTGAGGTTTTCTCTTGTGATTATTTCCTGTGATTGTCTCTTGTGATTTTTCTCTTATTTCTTAATTTATATGATATTACATTATATGTATCCAAATCAAGAGATTATTTTCAAAATTATGAATTATAAAAATATTCACAAAATTAGTTCTAGTATTCACTTACACAAAACGGGCAAAATTAGTTTGCTTGAGTCGATAAAGTCGAATATGATAAGATTATTATGTCAAACTTTAGCGCATTATATATTTTTTTGTTGGGTAATTCAAATTCTGGCAGGTGAATGCGGATATGAATCTTATAAATATATTGGCAGGACCGATAATCGGTTCTTTAATCGGTTATGTGACCAATTATATAGCGGTAAAGATGTTGTTTAGGCCCCGGAATCCCGTTAAACTGGGCAATTTTACTTTGCCCTTTACACCGGGGATCATCCCGAAAAGAAAAGCGGACCTGGCCCGAGCGTTGGGCAACGCCGTAGGAAATAATCTTTTTACCGGTGCCGATTTGGAGCAAATGTTATTATCCGATAAGGCGAAACAGAAGGTATTGGGCGAAGTAGCCGATTTACTGGACAGAGACGAACAAACCATAGAAGACATGCTTTCCTCTTTTTGGGGGCAGGAAGAGTACCTAAGTGGCAAAGCAGAGTTAGAAAACCTTCTTTGTGAAAAGATTATGTACGCCCTTTACGGTCTTAATCTGGGAGAGGTTATAGTCCGGGAAAGCGCCCGGGCAATAAAAGAAAGAACCGAAGGAACAATGCTCGCTTTGGTGGCGAATGACAAATTGATTGCTTCAATGGTTGTTCCGCTTGGGAAGAAATTGGAGTCCTATCTATTGGAAAACGGGCAGGATTTGATTAGACCGATTATTAACGGAGGAATCGAAGACCTTTCCTCCAAGTCCCTTGCTGCGCTGTTTCAGGAAACGGGAATAGAGAAAGAGCGGTTGCTGGAACTGGTGGAAGAGGCCTACACCCAATTAATTAAAACCAAGGTGGCGGATTTTATCAAGGAATTTGATATAGCGGCAGTGGTCGAACAGAAAATAAATGGGATGGATGTGCAAGAGGTGGAACGCCTGGTACTTTCGGTAATGAAAAGAGAACTGAATGCGGTAGTAAATCTAGGGGCTTTGATAGGATTTATAATAGGCCTAATAAATCTTCTATTATAAATGCATGAATAAATACATGCTCATACAATTACGGTAATAAATATACGAAACAATAGAAATTACATTAATAAGTGCATGAACAATAGGCATGGAATAATAAAAAGACACCAAGGAAACATCTGTATAAATCGTAAGGAAAAATAAAAGAGATATCTCTATTGAGATATCTCCGCATGATATTCCTGCAAGGATTTAAGCACCGTTTTGGTTACAGCCGCTTTTTTGGAGGCGGCTATACCTTTGGCGCTGGCCAACGCGGCCGCTGTGGTGGTTATATAAGGAATTTTATATTTGATTGCTGTCTTGCGGATATAAGAATCATCTATCATACTGCGTTTGCCTATTGGAGTATTGATTACCAGTTGAATCTCACCGTTCATTATGCCGTCCGGGATGTTCGGGCGGCCTTCATTTATTTTATATATGAATTCCGCATCAATACCGTGATCTCTTAAGAATTTTTGAGTTCCACGAGTTGCTTTGATCTTAAACCCCAGTTGGATAAATTCCCTGGCAATATCCACAACGATCTGGGAGCGGTCCTGTTCGGCAATGCTCATAAGCACCGTCCCCGAAAACGGCAACGGAGACTGGGTGGCTTCTTGAGCTTTGAAGTAGGCTAAACCGAAAGAATCAGCCATTCCGAGAACTTCGCCGGTGGAACGCATTTCCGGACCCAACACAGGATCCACTTCCGGGAATTTGTCAAACGGGAAGACCGCTTCTTTAACACCGTAATGTTGGATTTTTCTGGGCTTGAATGAACTGACGATATTCGTTTTCTTACCGAGATAATCGGCCATAATGAGCTCCGTGGCCCACTGAACCATCGGTATGTTGCAGACTTTGGATACCAGAGGTACAGTACGGGAAGCCCTTGGATTGGCTTCGAGCACATAGACCTTATCATCGGCAATAGCGTATTGAATATTCATTAGTCCTATCGGATGAAGTTCTTGGGCTATTTTTTGGGTATAGTCAATAATAGTTGCCAAGTGTTTTTCCGGGATGGTTAGCGGCGGAATCACGCAGGCCGAATCGCCGGAGTGAATTCCGGCCAATTCAATGTGTTCCATAACCGCGGGCACAATTGCGCTCTTGCCGTCAGAAATGGCGTCCGCTTCCGCTTCTGTCGCATTTTCCAGAAATTTATCTATCAAAATGGGTCTTTCCGGAGTGACATTGACCGCTGCCAGGACGTATTTCCGGAGTTCTTCTTGATCGTGCACAATTTCCATACCGCGGCCGCCGAGGACGTAAGAGGGCCGGACCATTACCGGATAGCCGATTTCCTCGGCAACTTTCAGAGCTTCACTTAAGTTACTGGCCATTCCGGCTTTAGGCATAGGAATATTGAGTTTTTCCATCATTTGGCGGAACTGATCCCGGTCTTCAGCCAAATCTATGATCTCCGGCACGGTACCGAGGATTTTTACTCCCGCTTCTTGCAGTTCTTTGGCAATATTCAAAGGAGTTTGACCGCCGAATTGGACAATGGCTCCTATCGGCTTTTCTTTTTCATAAATGCTCAAAACATCTTCCAGGGTAAGGGGTTCAAAGTATAGCCTGTCCGAGGTATCGTAATCGGTGGATACCGTTTCCGGATTGCAATTGATCATTATGGTTTCGTAACCCAAATCCTTCAACGCGAAAGCGGCATGCACGCAGCAGTAATCAAATTCTATACCTTGGCCTATGCGATTGGGTCCGCTGCCAAGGATTAAAACCTTTTCTCTGTCACTTACGGTCACCTTATCCGACCCATTATAAGTGGAATAATAATAGGAAGCGTTTTCTACTCCGCTGACCGGAACAGCATCCCAGGATTTGTTCAGGCCAAGTTCAGCGCGCTGCTTTCTAATTTCCGCTTCGGGGACTCCTAAAAGTTTAGCCAGATACAGATCCGCAAAACCGTCCTTCTTGGCTTGGATCAGTAAATCTGACGGAAGTTTTTGTCCTTGGTAAGATAGGATTTTTTCTTCCAATTCGACGAGCTCTTTCATTTGCTCTATGAACCAAGGTTTAATGCGGGTAATTTTATATAACTCTCCTGTTGTAGCCCCTTTGCGCAGGGCTTCATACATGATGAACTGCCGCTCACTGGAGGGCTCTTTGAGCATTGTCAAAAGTTCTTCCAGAGTCCTGTCGTTAAAATCTTTGGCAAAACCTAAGCCATAGCGCCCTATCTCCAGCGAACGGACAGCTTTCTGCAAAGCTTCCTTATAGTTCTTGCCAATGCTCATTACCTCACCGACAGCCCGCATCTGAGTGCCAAGCTTGTCTTCGACGCCTTTGAATTTTTCAAACGCCCAGCGGGCAAATTTAACTACGACATAATCGCCGTAAGGAGTATATTTATCCAGTGTGCCTCCGCGCCAGTATGGGAGCTCATCGAGAGTGATTCCGACGGCCAATAACGCGGAAACCATCGCAATCGGGAAACCGGTGGCTTTCGAAGCTAACGCCGAGGATCTGGAAGTGCGCGGGTTGATTTCAATTATTACCACTCGATCCGTGTTCGAGTCATAAGCAAATTGAACGTTGGTTCCTCCAATAACCCCTATGGCTTCGACTATAGAATAGGCATATTTCTGCAACCTGTCTTGAAGCTCCGGGCGGATTGTCAGCATAGGAGCGCAACACAGAGAGTCACCGGTATGTACGCCAATCGGGTCTATATTTTCTATAAAACAAACGGTAATCATCTGGTTTTTAGAATCTCTGACTACCTCTAACTCCAGCTCTTCCCATCCAAGCACGGACTCTTCGATTAAAACCTGCCCTATCATACTGGCGGCTATACCGCGACTGACCACAGTCCTCAATTCTTCCACATTGTAAACCAGCCCGCCGCCTGTGCCGCCTAAAGTGTAAGCAGGGCGTACCACTACCGGATAACCGAGTTCCTGGGCAATGGATTCCGCCTCTTCCACGCTGTAAGCCGGTTTGCTTTTGGGCATGTCAATGCCCAGTTTTTGCATTGTTTCCTTGAAAGCGATCCTGTCTTCTCCGCGGTCTATGGCATCAACTTGCACGCCAATAACTTCGACCCCGTATTTATCCAAGACGCCTTTTTTCGCCAGCTCAGAGCAAAGGTTTAGTCCGGATTGGCCGCCGAGGTTTGGCAGTAACGCGTCCGGACGTTCCTTTTCAATAATCTGGCTTAGTTTTTCAAAATTCAAAGGTTCGATATACGTGGCATCAGCCATGCTGGGGTCGGTCATGATAGTGGCCGGATTGGAATTCACAAGGACAATTTTATAACCGAGTTTTTTTAGAGCTTTGCAGGCTTGGGTTCCGGAATAATCAAATTCCGCAGCTTGTCCGATAACTATCGGGCCTGAACCGATAATCAATATTTTATTGATATCGTCTCTTTTGGGCATAGCACTACTCCTTACTGTTCCGAGTTTTTCATTTTATTGTTTTAATCGTAAAAATATTTAGCAATACTAATATTTAATTGTTCTAATATTTAACTTTTTAGCTATTAATTCACTTTTTCCTTGCGAGTATATCACAAACGGGACAGTTTGCAAGTATCTTTATTTAAACTATTGAAAATTTATACAAAAAAATTTCTTTAATTTATTGTAAATTCTAATCTTTCTTTAAGCTTAGTATTCCTATAATAAAAGTAACCTTTAACCTTCCCTTTTATGATATATAAACTTTTCGTCAACCCGGAATGCTCCCGGGTACTTTTTTTGTCAGTTTCAGCCAAGTAAAAAAAACTAATGCGAAGATAAGTGAAAAATGGTATTATATATTAAAACTTAAATAATATATATCGATTTACTGGTACATTACACAAGATTCTAAAAATAGTAGGTGGGGACTTTTGAACATTACTAGATTAACCAAAGTCAATCTTACTTTTCGTTTTATGTCAGCTACCATACTGATTGTAGTCCTGGTTATGGGCATTAAAATTATTTACGATTACAAAGTACAACAGCAGCAAGCCCTAAACGAAATGAAAGAGAAGGCTGAGGTTATTACCAAACAACAAATAGCGACGTGGGAATTCATGTCAATTAATCAAGACAATATCAATTACGACTCCGAAGGCAATTTTGAATTCAAACATATGAACTGTTCAACCGTCGCAATGGGTATAGGCGTCTTTTTTGCCGAAATGACCAACTACAAGATAAAACCTACGCACTTGAATTATCGCAGCATCTTGAACGCACCTGACGAATTTGAAAAAGTAGGGCTTCAACAGTTTCAAAATGATCCGGCGCTGGAAGAGTATTGGGCGACGGATACCATTGACGGTAAACCGGTTTTCCGCTATATGGCCCCGCTTAGGATAGAAGAATCTTGTTTGTCCTGCCATGGAGAACCTGCGGGTGAAATCGATGTTACCGGCTATATTAAAGAAGGGTACAAAGTCGGTGATTTCGGTGGAGCTATCAGCCTTATCATGCCAATGGATATCTTTATCGAAAACAACAGGCATAATTTATTGGGAAATATCTTCTTCTTCCTGTTATTAATAATTGTTTGTATTGTGGCCATTTATTATTTGGTCCGTAGGTTGGTAACTAATCCGCTCGGAGAATTGGAAAAGGCGGTGGGGGAAGTTGGAAAAGGTAATTTGGACGTGAATGTCGGCGATATTCAAGCCGAATGTGAAATTAGGCGGTTGGCTTCCCATTTCCAGCAAATGACCTGTCAGCTAAAAGACCTTTATAACAATCTGGAAGCAAAAGTCGAAGCGCGGACTATCGAATTGGAAAGAGCCAATGAGATCCTGAAGCAACATAAGCAAGAGCTGGAAGAAGCAAATGAGCGGCTGAAAGAAGTAAACACTTACAAGTCGGAATTTCTGGCTATAATGAGCCACGAATTGCGCACGCCGTTGACCGCAGTAATTGCCTTTACCGAACTTCTGCTTGCAGAAAAAGCCGATGAAGACAGTGACGAAAAACGTTATTTGGAAGAAATCAGATCCAATAGCGAAATTCTTTTACGAATGATTAATAATATTTTGGATTTGGCCAAGATCGAAGCCGGCAAAGCGGAAGTAAACTTTGTGACCATGGATATGGCTGACGTCATTGCTTCGGTGGAAAGTGTAATACTGCCGTTGGCCAAAAACAAAGGCTTGGATGTTACAATAGAAATAGCTCCCGATGTGCCGTTGTTTAAAGGTGATCCGGAGAAAATACGCCGTATTGTTGAAAATCTGGCCGGAAATGCGGTAAAATTTACAGAACAGGGCGGCAAAGTAAAAATAAGTGTAAAATACGATCCGGTTAAAGAAGAAGTGTTGATTATTGTAAGCGATACCGGAATAGGCATAAAAAAAGAAGCTTTAAAATATATTTTTGATAGATTTACGCAGGCGGACAGCTCTACCTCCAGAAAATACGGAGGAACAGGCTTAGGTCTGGCGTTGGCCAAAGAATTGGTGGAACTGCACAACGGCTGGATTGATGTGGAGAGTGAAGTTAACGTTGGAAGCACTTTTACTGTAGGTATACCGGCCAAAGCCATTTAAAAAGTGGTTTGCTTTTGGGATAGAGTTTGTTGGACAGTTATCTGTAGAAAGGAGTTAATTATGTCTAACGCTGTTAAGGTTATGCTGGTTGATGACGAGGAGAGCATCAAAAAAGTAGTGGAACAAATTTTAATCAAAGAGGGCTATAAGTTCTGTTACGCTCCGAACGGCGAAAAAGCTTTAAAGATGTTCAGGGAAGAAAAACCTTCGCTTATAATCCTCGATGTGATGTTACCGGAAATCGATGGTTTCCAGCTTTGTAAGATTATTCGCCAGGAAAGCTCAGTACCCATTATTATGCTTTCGGCAAAAGGGGATATTGTGGACAAAAGCGTCGGGTTTAATATGGGAGCCGATGACTATGTCTCCAAGCCCTTCAGTCCTGTGGAATTATCCCTAAGAATTAAAGCATTGCTGCGCAGGGCCAATAATTTCACCAAATGCCAACATCAAGATTGCCGTCAAAATGCGAATCCGGTGGATAAAAAAGAGGATATTATAAGGGTTAAGGATTTGGAAATAAACTGTATGCAATATGAAGTGAGAGTTCGCGGCCAAAAAGTGGAGTTAACTCCGAAGGAATTTGAACTCCTTTGTTACATGGCTCACCATCCGGGGAAAGTATTTACCAGAGAAGCTCTCTTTAACAAACTCTGGGGAGAGGATTATGTAGGAGATACGGGTACAATAACCGTATTTGTACGTAAAATAAGAGAAAAAATTGAAGAAAATCCGGCCAGACCCAAATATATCCTTACTGTTTGGGGTGTAGGTTATAAGTTTTGCAGCTAGGCTATAAATTGTGCGTTATAGGTTTTGTAATCGAAAAACCCAGCTTCCGGTGGATGGAAGCTGGGTTTTTTAATAAGAAGGAGGAAGAAATATGAGAATAATAAGGGAGGAAAAAGAGGGAGGAATAAGAAGGGAGGTACACTAAATCAGACTAGACCAATATTCATTGCGACTACGGCAGCGTAGAAAACATATCTGCCTATCAGTTGACCGACAACCAGCAAAGCGCAGGCCGCGTAGATAATTCCGGCCCCTGAAGCGGCTCCGGCATCAGCTTTTTGCGCCGACGGCCACATCAAGATTCCGGCACCGGCCAGCACCAACAGCCATTTGAGTCCGATTACGAAGCTCATGCTGCTCAGGATTGCGGCACTGGCTTGCGCAGCAAGTCCTTCCACGCCCAGGTTGATGGCGTGCGGTACGGCCACAGCCGCTTGAATGATTACCGCTGCCAGTACTATTAAGCCATAAACCCTTTTATCGATATCTTGCAGCTGTTTCAGGCTCAGCACGATGAACAGCAGCGCTCCTACGGCGATTGTCGTGGCATAAAACTCGACATAAGTATTGATTCCTTGCCATACCGGTACGATGGTCGAAGTGTAGAGTTTGGCCATGGAGAATACGGCGATTACTCCTACAATGCTTCCAAGCCAGCGTAAAACGGTATCAAAGGTTTGATTGGGTTTGAGGTATAAGACCAGAGCATATAACACGGCAATTCCGGCAAAGATTCCCGATAACAGAGCCTCGTTGCTTAGCCAGGAACTTCCGAGGTTGGAGAGGGAATTGAGGAAGGCTAAAGGCCTGCCCAGGTGGGACAGGGAAGCCAGAATGCCGACCACGCTTAAAACTGCGGCAACCAGGGCTGCTGCTTTAAACTCCTTATCCTTGTACAGTTGTTTCCCCAAGGTGATAAAGAGCATAATGCCGATAGCAGCCTGGAGACAGAAGGAGAAGATCAATAAACTTGTTTCGCCCATACTCTATATCTCCTTTTCTCTGTAATCTTTTTGCAAGGCAATGGTCTTGGCCCTAATGAGGACAGAAGGCCTGGTAATGGAGGAAGGAGGCAGGATCGGCAAATCGCTTACGGTTACGTCGCCGTATTTAGCTTTTAGTTGGTCCAATTCTCCCCACTCGATGGCTCTCATTGGGCAAGCGTCAACACAAACGGGATTTTCGCCTTTTTCGACCAGGTCCTTGCAGAAATTGCATTTGCCGGTACGTCCGATTTCTTCAATGAATTGGGGAACCCCGTAGGGGCAGTTCCAGGTGCAGAAACGACAGCCTATGCATTTGTCTCTGTCGTGGTCTACGATGCCGTTGTCCAGCTTATGCAAAGCTTTGGTGGGGCATCCTTCGACGCATTTGGGTTTTTCGCAGTGGTTGCAGGTACCGGAGTAATGATAGACGCCCGGTTTCGGGAACTTGCCTGTTTCATAAGCTCTAACTCTTCTGAAAATTACTCCGATGGGGATATCGTTTTTATCTTTGCAAGCTATCTGGCAGGTTCGACAGCCGATACAAGAGGTCATATCAAAGTAGAATCCGTATTGTGCCACTATCGTTCACGCTCCTTTCTAGAAAATAATTCTCTGCGGTTTTTCGACGTCCGGAATTAACGGTGTACCGGTGTATTTCTCTATGTTGCAGATACAGGTGTTCCAACCCGATACGCCTTGACCGGTGGAAACAGGACCGCAAAGAATATTGTCCGCACCGCCGGTGTCGATACCTGTTTTTTCATCCATGTCTACCCAAGATCCGTGAGGCAGACCGATTACTCCGGGCATAAAGCGGTCGGTTACGCAAGCTCTGCGCAGAACTTTTCCGTGTTTGCTGGTTATTAACACGGTATCTCCGTCTTTGATACCTTTTTCTTCGGCGTCCTTGGTGCTGATGAAGACCGGATTCGGCCAGGTTTCTCTGAGCCACATGACATTGTCGAATACGGAGTGGGAGCGGCGCAGATAGTGGGGATTGATTACCTGATACGGGTATT
>Ga0134094_1003985_pt1 | contig 10265 bp, 5 predicted proteins | sample 5_1taG_FD_94458 | JGI IMG/M metagenome (GOLD analysis project Ga0134094, IMG submission 94458) | Switchgrass degrading microbial communities from high solid loading bioreactors in New Hampshire, USA - 5_19_20_110_A1 metaG | ecosystem: Engineered > Bioreactor > Semi-continuous > Anaerobic >... | reverse complement strand
AGTCTTTGACTAACTGATAGTTCTGTACTTTCATCCCCTTCATCTAATAACATAATGAGACGATAAATAAAATCGCATTTTAATCTTTCGGTTGCAAAAGCATCGGCATAGATTCTTGCTCTATCTTGAGATGAATTATCCTTTTTGCCTAACCGACCATATAAAAACCCAATTATTGCTGCATTCATATAAACATCAATATACCGCTTAAATATCTTTGCTTCATATAAGTATTTCAAGTAAGTTGCATGAATACCATTGATCGTATAGTCGCTTTCGAACATTAAGATTCACTCCTTTTTAAAACCGTGTAATATTCTGTCTTTTTGTCGAGAATCCATTTTGAACCTACGCGGTATGACATTACAGGCTCAGCATAATGCCAGTCTTTTTCCATAACAAACATTATTACTTGCTCAGCGACCTCTGGTAGCACCCTTGAAATATTAGTTGTATGCCTCGCATCAGCATTAGAGAACGGAGCATCCATTACAAGAGGATATGGTTCAGAGCTCAAATCAAGTTTATTCTCATCTGCAATAGCAACAATTTTCTCTTTTGCTAATTCAACAAGACCAGTAATAAATGCAAAGTTTTTTACGCGATTTAAGCCTTCTGACTCTCCAGAAGCTATTTCTTTTTCTCCAATTGTCGTAAGCAATGTAACATTATACTTTTCATCGATGGATACGCGTCGGTTTCCATGATAAATTTTGTTAAATATTTTGTTTACTTTATCTTCAAGCCGCTCTCTAATATCTATCTCTTTCTCTTTATATGTCTTTTCCATCCAAGCTTTTATTTCTTCTGCATATCGGATATATATCATTAATGCTTTATTTTTTGAAGAAACTGCAACTAGACTGTCATAAATTTTCTGATTTCGTTCAATATCGTTATTACAACCTTCATCCTCACGTATATAACGTTCTTTTTTTTCATTTAAATTTTTAAGTTGTTTTTTGACATCCGTAAGTTTATTAACATATTTATTCATATCTTCTTTGTCTTTGATATCATCATTTATATTATCCAGCTCATCTTGCCATTCTTGAATACGAGTTTTTGATCTCAAAATATCTTCATACCGTGATTTCAAATTATCGTAATAATTTTGGTTTGCTTGATCATACATAATAATTTTCTCTTTGAAATTACGTATAGACGTCCCTATGGACTGTGGTGGAAGATATTCAAGTTGCTTCAAAATATTCTTATATTCTACAGAGCCCTCTATTAACTCATGCCCACAAATACATTTGCCTCTTTTAATAATATCAGCAATCGATTGAGCAGTCATGTCTTTTATCCCTTTATCATCTACTTCTGCCTCTTTTAAGAAATTAATAGCTCTTAACATAAGAGGTTTTGCAAAGAAGATAACTGCCCCATTATTAAAATCTTGAACAAATTTTTCATAAATTTGTTCAAGAGTATTAGTTTCGTTTTTTATCTTTTTTTCTAGTTCTAAACTTTTGTTCTGCAAAGCTGCAGTATTCTCGCCTTCTAAGAGTATATGTTCTAACCGAGACTTTTCATTTTCATAGTATGCAATCTGAGAAGTAATCTCTTCAATTTGCTCAGCAATAACCGATTTACGATGTTGTGCACTATTAATACGTTCTAGTGCTTCTGACGCTTTTCTATCACCTTCATTGTCCATACTTGAATAAAATTTGCCTAAAACTGTTGTTTTTAATGTTTTACTGCCTAAATGCTTTATGGCATTTTCTAAAGCTGTCAATCCTAGTAAGCCTTTAACAGATTCACTTAAATCTTTACGATTACTTACATCACGTACCCGTTCAGTATCAAAAAAGAAAAAATTAGACAGGTCACGTGGTAATATTTCATTAATTACTTTATCTATGTATTGCGTTCTAATATCAGTTTGACCATCAGAACCAAGAGTTTTATATGACATAGTAGCTTTTGGGACTTCACCTCTTACTTTATGCTCCATCCAAAAATACTCCTGAGTTCTTGAAATTGTATATTCAACATTTTTATGAACTAATACAATTCTAACTTCAACTGTTTCACGACTACCGTATCTCATTTGCGATTCAATTTCATAATTTAGAAGCATATCAGGATTTGAATCCTTATCAAACACTACAAAATTATATAAACACCAATTAAAAGCTTGTAGTAGCGTAGTTTTTCCATAAGTATTGTCTCCAAGAATAATAGTTACGTTTTTTTCTTTTTCATGTGCAAATTCAATTAAAGTCTCTCCTTTAAATTGTCTAAAGTTTTTAATATATAATGACTTTAGCAGCATAACGGTTCACCCCCTTAATAATTCTTTTTAACCTCTTCCATTATCATTTTTCTTATAGCATCAACCATTGCTTCATTTGTCTTTTCTCTTGTTCTTAGGTTTTCTATTTCAAGTTCTAAAATATTAATTTTCATTGCTGAAAGTCGTTTTTCATCTAGCCCTTTCTTTTCAATATCCGTCATAAATTATACCTCCTTCAAACATATTAAGCTTAAATGCATTTTCAATTTGGTTGATTAAAGAATCAGCATCCCCTGGGTTCTCAGATATATCCGCAAAATCCTTCATCCGTTCAATTTCCCTATATACAAGTCCACGTGTTGATTTTAAAACCTCTGGTGGATAATTATTTATTTCATTAAAATGAAGAGGTAATGTAATAAAATCATAAATAATTGCCTTGTCTTTGCCCGGAAATTTTCTAAGTACCCTTCCTCTTCTTTGTATATATTCTTTAGGGTTAGTGCTACTAGCTAAAATAAATGCTGTCTTGATACTAGGAATGTTAACACCCTCATCCAAACATCGTATTGCAACGAGCACTTGAATATGCTTTCCTTCATCAAAGGCCCTTTTTAGATCTTCACGTTCTTGAGCACTTTCTTCTGATGTAAACTTAGATATTCTCATCCCTAAGTCATTACCAAGGATACTTGCAACAATATCAATTTGCTTCTTCTCTATTTCATCAACGCTACCTTCACAATAACCCGGATCGTTTATAGTAGTAGCTCCACAATATACTAAAATATGATTATCATCTTTATACTTCTGCATTACTTCTCTAAGCCTTATAACTTTTTCTGATGCTCCAGCAACAATTCTTGCTCTTTTTATAAGAAGTTTTTTTTCGTATTCACTAAAAGTTCGTTTTCCATTCTCTTCGATCGTCCCGAATATTTTCTTAGAAATACTAATATACTCGTCAAGCTCATCATCATTAAGGGATACGACAATAGGATGATACTCATATGGTGTTAACATACCATTATCGATTGCTTGTTTTATTGTATACTCAATACACTTTTTCCCGAAATAGCTATACAGTTTTTCTGTGCCTTCTTGATCATTATGCCTATCTATTGTTGCTGACAAAGCTAGACGATAAGGAATATGAGGCGGAAGTGTATTACTTAAATTTATTGCCCCAAAGTTGTGAGCTTCGTCTACTATTAAAAGAGAATTACCTTTAATCTCTTGTAACTGTTCTTGCACATAACTTGACGAAAACGTAGCATTTGTACAGATAAAGCAAAAGTGATCAGAAATACTTAAATTATAACTACGTATCGCATCATTCAATCTTTTTTTCCAATTTTTTTGTTCTGAAGCAGAATGTCCAACTATAGGCTTCATCCCAAATTTTTCTATATCTTGGATCCATTGATTAACCAAATGTTGATATGGTGCCACAATAATCACAGCAAGATTGTTTCCTAATTTCTGATATAGTCTTACTACTGCAGCAAGTCCAGTATAAGTCTTTCCTGTACCTGTTGCCATATCAAAAATACCCCGAAAACCTTCCTTTTCCCATTCATTAATTGCCTCTTGTTGATAAGGTCTAATTATCACATCAGTAGGAATCATTGGATGACGTGTTTGTGATTCTATTTCGTACTTCTGTGGGTTTTCTCTAGTTATAAATTCGCTATCAAATTCATCAAAATCAATAGAATAATTAACTCGGTACTTAATTAATTTTTCTTTTGCTACTTTAGGAAAATCAATAGTTTTTATATAAGGTTCATAATCATTCCATAAAGCATTGAATGCTGCCTCTTTTGCAAAAACTCTTTCTGAATCATGAGTCCAAGAACAAAACACGTCAATTGATTCATAGTTATGGGAAAAAGCGCTTTGAGTTTCGTTCATAGAACCAGTAAATGCAACTTTATTGTTTTCAGAATCTATAATAATTCCCATTTTCTCATGGAAAATACCTATCTTATTATTAGCTTCAATAAAGGATACTTTTATGTCTAATTGACCACCAGCTATTAAATTAGCTAATAGATTTAATCTTTTTTCCTCATAAATACTTTTAGGTTTTTCAATCGAACGTTCAATACATTTTTCAATTATCTCATAACGTAACTCATAACCTTTTTCAATAGCTTCAATGTCTTCCTCAGATAATTGAGGAGATACTATTAATTGTATACTCCCGCCATTTTTTATGAGAGTTGATATTCCTTTTGAGATTTCAATTAATGCAGAAGAAGAAAAGAAACCAACTGCCCTTTTATATATTACTGATTGGCTTAGTAAAGGAATATAGAACTCTCTTACAATATCATCCCTAAAAGATCTATATTCACTTTTTATATCAACATCTTTTAAGCTCACTCTATCTGTACCTCCAAATAGAATTAAGCAGTTAATAATTAACAAATAGAATTTTCCCTTTATATTTTCTTATCTACCAACATATTTCATTATATATCTAATATTTAAAAATATCTAATTATAATTCAAATGCAGGCCTAACTATTTTCATAAATATAGTTTAACGCGTGTTTTAACTTAATAAAATCATCATCTGTGTTGAAATAGCCTACGCTAAACCTGACAGTACCGGATGGAAATGTACCTAAAAATTTATGAGCTATAGGTGCACAATGAAGTCCTGTCCTAACCTCTACACCCTGATTGCTTAGTATTTGTCCAATATTATCACTGCTAAAACCATCAAAAACACTTGAAACCACACCAACTGTATCCGTTTCACAAGAAGGTATAATAATTCGTATATTATTAAACTCTTTTAGAACAGATATTAACTTAGTGAGATTTTCCTTTTCTTTTGCATATATATTGTTAATCCCAGTTTTTTTTATCCATTTTAATGCCGCATATAATCCTGCTATAGCCATAATATTTTGACTTCCAGCCTCAAATCTTTCTGGAATCGTTTCGGGCATGTTAGGATTAGCAGAATCAAATCCATTTCCGCCATAAATAAGAGGCCGGGGTATAATATCTCCACTGCATATAAATCCTGCAATACCAAAAGTAGCATATAGAGACTTATGACCAGAAAAAACTACAAAATCATATATATCACTGCTCAAATCTGTATCAATAAGACCTGCGGTTTGGCACATATCAATAATATTAATTGCACCATATTGATACGACATCGTGCAAACTTCTTTTATTGGTGCTATCGCACCACACACGTTACTTGCGTGACTAACTACTACTATATTAGGTTTATTCTCAGAAAACTGATATTTAATCTTCTCTAAATCATATGTTAAGCTTTTATTATTTACAGCTAGAGTAAAAATATTTAATTTATATAAACCCTGAAGAAAATTGAGCACTCTTGTAACTGCATTATGCTCGAATGGCGATATATATATATTAAAGTTATCGGTTATGGGCAATCCTTGTAATATAATATTTATTGCTTCTGTTGCCGATGGTGTAAATACAACTTTTTTTGCAGGACAATGGAACAGCTCCAATAACAGATTTCGAGTATCTTTGGTAAGCTTACTTGGAGAATCAATTTGACCACGACCTGAATTAAAGCCGAATTCACGATAATACCTATCTACAAATGTGTATACTTCTTCAGGCTTCGGGAAAGTAGTCGCAGCGTTATTAAAATAAGCTATTTTTTCCAAATGTTATATCCCTCCCAGACACAGTTCTTCAATTAGTTCCATCAGAATTTGTCTTTTCTCTTGTTCAGTAATTGACTGGCCAAATTCATCAATAGCCGTGGCTATCTCATTATAAAGTAGCTTACCTTTATTACTGTACTTTACTTTACTAAACGATTTTACTATTTCCTTTCCGTCTTCACCAATAAATGTTATTTTGTAACCGTTTGAAATTATTGTAGTAATATTTTGTTCAGCTGATTGATCATATTCCAAAATGGATTTCTTTATCTGTTCTAACTCTGTTATAAACTCAGTAATAGTGTTTGCATTCCAATCATCAATCCTTAAGTTGGTAACCACCTTAGCAAGATTATGTACAAATTCATTCTCATCGTTATCAATATTGGCCATTAATTGTAATACCTTATGTTCTTCTTTCGGAAATAAATAAGTCAGCGTAGTTGGCTTCAATTTTTCAATGAAGTCCATAATAATAGAGGTTAATGAAGCATTATCTGCTTGTTTAAATCTAAAAATCTCTTTTATATCATTTATTAAATATTTTACAAGGTCACTTTTAGCATTATCAAATGTCGTCTTAGCACTGTTAATATCATCAATAATATTAAGTGTAAATTCCTTATATCCAAAAATATCAAATAACTTCTCGAATAGATAATCTCTTGTATTTATATAAGGCTGCTTTAAGCTTTCAATAAATTTGATATATTCACGCAGTATTTTGCTAGGAGAAGCATCTTTCCCTTTATATATAGTTTTTAATTCTTTGGAATACTTCGGAAGACTCATATACCAACGTGACATAGCTGACACAATATAAGCAAAAGTATTATATTCTTTTTCTTTGGTATTAACAAAGTCTGAAAACATCGTTTCCAAGCTGTTAATAAATGCAGATTTATCTTCATTCCATTCTTCCATAAAGACTACATATTCTTCTGGATTTTCATTGATACTATTTAATAAATCTACAGTTATGTTAACTTCTTTATCTTTATACTTAACAACAAGATACTTTTTAAAGAAATGTAGTACAACTGTAATATAAATGGGTATAACCCCTTTTTTTAAACCATACCCGTATTCTGGTAAAGTCAATATATCGTATAATTCTTTAAAACTTCTCCCTGTATTCGAATTAGCTCCATTAAAAAATTCTTGGATTACTCGTAGTGTATTAGCCATTTTCTCATCCTTTGGGGTAAGTGTTAAAACTGGCTTCTCCTGTTCATTTAAAAGTATGCCCGTTTGTATTAATGTACTTCTCATGAAAGAAACATCCTGACCCGTTCCTGTCAATCCTAAATTAACTCCCAATTCATTTTTGAGTAAACCAGAAATTAATTTGTTCCTACTATTTATGGCCATACTTGGCAAATGATTTTTATTTATGGATTCGTTATTTATAACAGGAGTGTAAGGATATGTTTTTGCACAGATTTCTGATAATTTAGCAGAAAAGTGTGCTTTCCTTTTAAACAATTGCTTTTCTCCATTCCAATAGTATTCGGCTTCACCATTTTCAGGCCGAGTATAGCCTAAAATAAATTTATTGATAACCTCCTCTAAATCTTCAACATAAATATCATACTCATCATATAGAAGCTCATCATCAGTAACCATATTTTTTAAAGTACAAGCAGCATTATACTCATATACTATCTTTTCAATATCTACGAAACGTTTTGGTAATATAAAAATGATCCTTTCATGATTACATTTACCACTTATTATATTATTCTTAATTTGAATAATATCATCTTCGCTATATGGGATAATTGCATACACAACACCATCCGCATCTATATTTTCTATTTTTTTCTTCCAATCAGTAACAGAGAAAAACTCTTGACTATCCATAAATGTAAAATTGAAATATCGTGTGATTTCCATTTCATCATTATAAGCTGTAGGATACATATAATTATCAAGAGGTAACTTATTAAGAATATCTTTTACGCTCAAAGTTTGTCTTGTTTTTTCGATAGTATTATAAATCTCACCAACAATATCAACGCCAGAGCTTTCTTTTATTTTTAAATAACCATTGCTTCTTTTTAGATATATAATGCAATCTTTTTCAATAAGTTCAGTAATTATATCATCTATAATATTAATATCTAAGACACTTTCTCGATACGTGTCAACAATTATATCTTTTGTAGGTGGTAATTTTTCAAACTGTTCAACCATGTATATCAAAGAAATAGTCTTTACTATTCTTGCTGCAAGAGAATCCTTGTCTAGTTTTTTTAACACCTTCATTGTCGTTTCGTAAAGTTTGTGTATTTCACTTGTATAAGGCTCTTTACGTAAAAGAGGTTCAAAATAGTCATATAAATAATCAGGTGTAAGCAATGGAAAGTCATCTTTTACATCATTTAAAAATGATGAAAGGGTATACTTGCTATCTGATGATAAGAAAGTAAATAATGTTCTCTCATTTTGCGCTACTTTTTCAGATAATCTTGGAAGAATAAAAGTAGAAACTGGATGCAGGGGATAGCATCCCAAAACTGCTGTGTGCGCTGTGTTATCATCGTTTTCAAGCAAACCATTTAACTTAAATCGTTCTATCAAGCTTGTGAAGCGAGGTATATTTTTTGAATAATAATCGTCCCATTTGTTCTCATCCTTTTTTATAACAGCAGAAATAATCTCATACATTTGTGGATAATTATTATGCATATGAATATGTTTAAATCTTCCAGAAACACCTCTCCATCCATCAACTTTTTCTTTTGGTAAATTATTGTCAATATAATTTGCAATATCCTTATGAGAAATCAACATCAGATGCATTTGCATATCATTGCCACTGCGATCGCACTTCTCAGCAAAATCCTGTAATAACTTAATATCACTAATCGTCGTATTAGCAATGCTTGACTCAAGATATTTACTAAATTCATCATAAATTATATAAACACCAGAATACCCTTTATCTTTTAGTTTCTCTATAACTTTTTCATAAAGCTCTGGAACATCAAAACCTACAAATGGGTTAAAAGTACTACCCGATGTTAACTTAGGATATAAAGATACAAACTTCTCATATGCACTGACACTATATTCCTGTAGTGAAACAATATAATCTTCAATTGGAACATTAATCTCACCAACAAATTTATTATAAGTATCCTGATACTTATTTCTCCAAAGCTCAATCGTACTAACTGCAGCCTTAAAATTTGTTTCAGGCATAAGATCTATGAGATCTGCATTTTTTAGTGCAGTATGTAAAGCCCCTAAAAATGATTGTGTAATACTTGTACTACTTCCGCCTATAATAATCGGTAGTAGTTTTTTATCACTATTGATATAATCTATAATGAACTCATAAAGCTTTTGATTATAGCTTTTTACTTTTTCTAATAGTGTTTTAAATAATTCTATATTTTTATTTATAAGAATCGATGTCAACATAAGCATTACATGCGATTTGCCCCTACCATATGCTCCAATCAATATCCTTGCACGTCCCCGGTGTGGTTCAATAGTACTTAGAATTACATCTTCAATTATTTCAATAGCAGACAACGTAGGAATGAAACTTCTTATTTTTTTCTCGTTATATAAATCATAAGCAATATTAATAGATGTCTGGAAATCTTTTTCTACTTGAATTATTTCGTTAATCATAATCTATCTCCATTCTAAGAATGTATGATGCTATTCATTGGTTAATTATAGTATAGTACTCTCTTACACATCCTAAAAAATCACTTTCTTTTAAAATGTCTATGTAGTCAAGCCCCGCCGTCCTAACGACTTTAATATAACCCATAAGATCAAGCCTATTTAGTATGTTTGTAAGTGTGATTATATCAAGATTAAACACTTTACCTGCATTACATTTATCATTTTGAATAGACGATATTTTGATTTGCTTCCTACCTTTCGCTTGATCAACTATAACCGCAAAAACAATTAATGGGTGTATGGCATCAATTTTCGTTAAATTCTTCTTATATATTTTTGACTTTTTATCTACAATATCCACAAGCGATAATTCACCAAAAGGACAATCAATATTGTTTTCAGGATGTACCTTTTCAGGATTTGATTTAATTCTAGGGACATATGTGCTAATGATACAGTTAAAATCATCCTCTAAAGAACGAAAAGATACACTTGATCCATTTAGTAATATATATGCATTAAGTTGCTTTACAAAATCATCTCGAGTAAACTCTTTAAGGTTAAATTCATTAAAGAAATAATACCATGCAGTCGCATCAGTTTCATTTGTTGCTAATTTATAATGCAAAAACCAAAGTGTACCAATTTCTTCTATGTATCTATCATTATCATAAATCAATTTACCTAATGGGGTCAGGTCT
>Ga0134094_1003982_pt1 | contig 10272 bp, 7 predicted proteins | sample 5_1taG_FD_94458 | JGI IMG/M metagenome (GOLD analysis project Ga0134094, IMG submission 94458) | Switchgrass degrading microbial communities from high solid loading bioreactors in New Hampshire, USA - 5_19_20_110_A1 metaG | ecosystem: Engineered > Bioreactor > Semi-continuous > Anaerobic >... | reverse complement strand
TGATCCCTTTTCACAGAGTCAACTAAAAAGCACAAAAAAGCCGGGAGATATCGAATCCCCCGGCTTTTGTCACTGCATTTAGAGGGGGATGGTGGGATGTATTTCTGTTCCTCGTCTGAGAGCCGCTTTCCAGCACAAATTCAACCACGTTTTTTCTAATTCATTCAGCGGAAGCGGCGGCTTTTCGCCAAATTTTACCGGCATGTCCTGCCATTTTGTCATTGAAGTGCGCAATACCGCCTTGCCAATTCTATAATCGAGGAGAAATACAAACTGGTCCCCGCGCTCATTTTCAAAATAGCTCACATAACAGTTAGGAGAGCTGACAGCGCAAGGAGGAGCTTCTTCCAATCCAGCTGGGTCAGATAATGCGACCATTACTGGATAGGGAACTTGAAATTCAATATATTCAACTTGAACGACACTCGTTGGGTCGACAAAGATAGCAAAGTCAGATTCGGGGATGTGGAAGTCCGAACTGGAATAATACCTCTGGCAGTTGGCAAAATTCTCGCATTCCTCGCATACAACATAACCGTCTTTATCTACCGGACGGTATGGATTGCCGCACTCAACATCACCCAGAGAATAAATGCTTTCCGGTGGCGATTCAGCCTCGCTGTCCAGCGAGAACCACAGGAGCGTGCAGGGAAAATATACATTTCTGTTCTGGTCATTGTGTTCTAACAAATCGACCTGAATGGTAAACCCCATCTTTTGAGAAAAATTTGAAATATTATCTGCGCTGGTGTAATGGTCAGAGATAAATTTGATATGGTAATTTTTGAGTTTTTCACCGAACTCAAAAACAGAGTGTTCCGATTCAAAGTGCAGGGGGCGTCCACAGATAGGACACAGTAAGGGTAATACAGCGGATACAGTATCTTCCTCACTATCTAAAAGACAAAGCTGAAGCCAAGCACAGGGTGATTCTTCCCCTGTCTCCGGGTCAGCATAAGGACTTGTAGCCACTCCTAAAACAGTAGCACCCCTTAAATTCATATACCGTTCATGCAGAATTTGTTTATTCATTCGTTTATTTCCTCTCCCGAATATGATAGCAACCTGATGAGAGGCGATCTATTGGGAACCTGTACTGGTTGAACAAACATAGAGATCAATAAGGTTGGCTATCACGGCGAACGGTTTATCGGGAAGGAAAGAAACCGCCAGGCCGTGATCCTGGCGGCGTTTCAACCGGGAGAAAATTCAGGTTTTACTCTGTGCTGTTAACACATGCCGATGAAAGTTAGGCGCTGAATTCTATAAAGGTTTTTAACAACCTCCATAGAATTTTTCTCTAAGCTATCGCCTCAGCAAAGGTAAGAAAATGGTGTAGCCCGAATACGGAGGTGGAGATGGAACGACAAGCTTTGTCGCCACCAGAGTTACCTGTGTCAGACTGTTACCTGCTGTATCAGTCACCATAAAACGGACTGGTACCGGTTCTTCGGAAGCAGAATACGGGGTGAAGTCCACGCGGTATGCCCCTCCCCCTAACGGAGTTACAATTAACGGTTGCCAGCCGCGCCCGTCCATACCATCAGCATAGAACAACACAGACTGGATTTCCGACTCGTCTCCGACCTTTAAATACAGCGATTTTGTCGCCCCTCCCCGTTTGCAGGTTTCGTCGCATGGCTGGAATGTCTCAATGAAAGGTGGGTTGGGGTCAGATCGGGTTGTATTGAACTCCGCCACAACCCTGGCAGGGAAATTACCCCCGTTGGCGAAATCATTATAGGTCATCTCCATAATGACATTGCCGGTGACAGGGGTATCCAGTTCCCATCCATGCCACCCGATAGTGGTCAACAATGCTTCATCCCAGAAATTACCTTCTCGAATAGTCCGACCATCCCGAGCCAACTTATAACTGACAGTCGAATTCACGACATTCCCATCCGTGTCTAAAAGGAAAGGCCCAAGGAAGTGATGACCGGAATAGTTGTTGTAGTCGATGCTCACATGGTCATAAGTGTTCTGAAAACGCCCATTCCAGACTGCATGCTGGAAGTTGAGCGGATAAAGTTCTGTGTCAATCTCGTACAGTTGATGAAAAGGAGGATGGAGCATCCAGGTCTCATCGAACCGCCGGATATACGCCCCAACACCAGAATTTGAGGCTTTCAAAAACGGGGTTTCATAAACCTGGGTTGTATATCCGTATTCATCACCGCAGGTATAGGTGGTGCAGACTTCCACCTGTCGGACAGGAAACGTATAACTATCGTCATAGTTCATGGGTTGCAGATGCAGTTTTATCCGTCCATAAGGTGGAACTTTTTCCAGCACCTTCCAGACCGGGAACTCAAAATACCCGATATATTGAGCGGAATAACTCAAATAGGTTGGCCGTCCATCGCCCAGCGGGGCAAAAACAAATTCTAAGGTCTTAAATGTGCTTGTATCCAGCACAATGTCACGGCTGGTGGTGATTGGGCCGCGCAAGTGATAGTTGAAATCAAAATATTCACTCTTACTGCCGAGTTTGACGATTGCCATGACATCGTACAGGTAGTCTGGCGAGTGAATATCTGAAAAATAATATTCACTGATACCAGTCAGGTAATACGTGGACATCGTGGCCCAATCGTTTTTCAAGTAACGGAAATTGTTCTGAGTGAATATGACCGGGTTCGAGGCTTGGGACAGGGCATATACTTTGTCGTTCAGTCGATAACGGAATCGTATTTTGTTTTTTGCCTCTGCCTTACTGATATAAAGCTCTGCGGCATCGAGCGGGTTAAACCCTTCCCGGACGACGATATGCTTCCTGTCCTGAAACACAACCATGATGTCATGCGGTTCAGGTGGAATCGTGAGTTTTGTTTGTGAGTTTATAAAGAAGAAATTGGAATCCGCATAAGTATTCTTTTCACGGTTGTGAACAGCGAAATAAAACGGGGTCGGTTCGTCTAACGTCACGGTCAAAGTGACAAAGCGCGAAAAACCAAGTGTCACCCGATAAGATTCCTGACCATTTGCCTGATTAGTCAGCAGAATATACCCGGACATCGTGGTCTGGTCGGGCATACTGCTCCTGATGACAGTAATCTTCAAGTTCACCGTGGTGGACTTGCCAGGGTTCAGAGTGATGACATTGGGTGTAGCTTCTACAGATATTCCACTCGGCGTGACAGAAGAAATAGAATAAGTCTGTGCTGTCGAGCTGACGTTTTTCACTGTCAGTTTTTCTGAAATTTCCTGAACAGCGCCGTTGTGGTCGGATACTTGAAACCCAAATGATGCAGGAATAGTCAATATACTGGCTTTAGCGGCGCGATCTACCTGCATCGCGCCAGCACCTTCATAATACACATTGTACGGCGTCATATCTTCCATGTCGGGAATATACGTCGTATTCATCAGACTGGCTTTAATTTCATCAACTGACCAGGTAGGGTGCAGTTGTTTGAGAAGGGCGACCGCCCCCGCTACATGAGGGCTTGCCATGCTGGTTCCGCCCATTTCCACGAAACTGGCATTTGGATAAGTCGATGTAACCAGGACGCCGGGTGCTGTTAAATCGGGTTTTACACGATACCCATCTACCGGGCCTACTGACGAAAAAGACACATAGCTTCGCGTGTCATCCGAAGCGCCAACTGTAATAGCTTTTTCGGCGATGCCAGGAGACCCAATCGTTCCATCTTTATAATTGCCTTCGTTACCCGCCGCGGCGACAACGATTACACCTTTGTCTACAACACGATTAACAGCCTCAGCCAGGGGGTCATTAACCATTGGGAGACCACTAAGGCTCAGATTAATTACATCTGCACCATCAGCAACAGCGCGTTCCAGCGCGGCAATTATGTCGCGGTCGTAGCACTCCCCTTTGTCATTGCAGACTTTGTAAGCCAGCAGTTTAGCGCCCTGGGCTACCCCCCGATAGGTTTTATCGGATGATGCAACAATTCCAGCCACATGGGTGCCGTGTCCATCATCATCCATGGGGTCGCCATCATTATTCACAAAGTCCCACCCGCCAATGACCTTGCAGGATGGCCCAAAGCACCCGCCGAGAGCGGGATGAGTATAGTCAATTCCAGTATCCAGTATGGCAACTTTAATCCCACTCCCATCGACACCCAATTTCCATACTTCGTGGGCACCCGTCACCGTTGTGGTAAAGTCCAACGTCACCTTGAGCTTGCGTTCGGGGACAACTGCCCGCACGCCGGGTGTCGAACGGAGTGCTTCGATTGCTTCAACAGAAGCGGTTGCCGCAACAGCGTTAATCAGCCCAGTGAAGCGTTCCTCGATGGTTAGCGAATCATCAGTCGTGCCAGCCCGCGACAGCACTTCGTTCTGGTGAAATTCGGCGGCAAATTGAAAGGACTGGGAAAAACGGTCATCCTGTTCAGCATAAAAAGGCGGTTCATCGAAAAGAATTAATACGCGCTGGGCGTCGTCCTGCCCGACTGAATAAATATTCTTTCCAAAGACAACTGTCTGACCGTGGCGTTGAGCTGTCCATTCACCGTTTGGAGAAGTTCCAGGTCCCTCCTGCGCATGAGCAACCCGGACAAATCCAAACGAAGTCGTAAACAATAAAAATACCGCCAGTATCAGGGAAGAAATCGCGCTGACTGGTTGTTTTCTCATCGAGTGACGCATCATCTTTTATTGAAAAAATAAGTATTTTTACTACATTAATTATACCATTCGCACTCTCTAATTTCTCAATTTTATTAATAATTTACGCGACTTTTATTACCGCCATTTCTTATAATTTTTGTATTTTTATTCAGAAAAGAATCATTAAACCCAGTAAGGGGATGCTTTCATTTTCGCAGGAAACCAAATGATCTTGTAGGTGAGAACTGCACTTGCTTTAGCAAGTAACGTAATTAACCAATTTGATTCAGATAGTCCAGCACTTCTTTGATCTTATCCTTTGATTCATTCAATCGATTGACGATGTTCTGCATGCCATCATCGGTAAATACGTTGAGTACATTCCCATTTTCAGCTTTTTCAAGCCATCCAGCCAGCGTGTCCCTCTGAATCGAGAGAGTTAATGCTGTGGCTTCGGACCGTATAATCATTTCTTCCATCTCACGTTTTAAATTATTGACGGTGGAGATATAGCTTGTTTTTTTATCTTCGAAAGGAGTATCTACGTGATCGAAAAATTTCAACGCTTTTTTGCAGAAGCGATGCATATCTCGCGCTGTCTCTGCGACTTCCCGGCAAAATCCAGCCAGCCTAAGCGTCTCAGACATTGGGATCACATTACCGGATGCATTATCCGGTGAATTTTCATCAGCGCGGTTTTGATTTTCTTCTTCTTCCATAGTGGTTGATCTCCTATCAATTATTATACATGAATTTTTAAAATTCGGGCGATTAATAAAAAAACCGTCCATGGGGGACGGTTTTTTTATTCTTGTTTTTATACGGATTAATTCATCACTCCATTGATGGTTCTTTTGAACGATGACCAGAGTTCGAGCCGCGATGCTTCCTCTAAATCTTCGCACCGGTTAAGAAATTGCTCGAATTTCTTTTCACATTTTTTCTTATCATCATCGGTTAAAGGCCGAATCCCCTTCAACCTTTTCAGGGCTTTCATCAGCCGAACACCTTTCCAGGAGGCTTCATAATTCTGTTCTAAAGAACGAATACGCCTCCAATCCTGACGCAGGGCACGATACGCCCAAATGAGTGCCTCAAGAAAGTCTAAATGGTCGGTTGTTGACAATTTACGCCCCTGAACTTTTGCGTGGAAACCTGAATAAGGATCGCCGATAATTTCAACACATTCACGCGGTTCGAGGCTGGAACGGACAATATATGTTCTGTCATCAACCGGCTCAACAGTGATATCATCCATGTGCTGAGGCAGGTACTTCCAATACCAACCCTTTTGCTTGAACTCTTCACGCCTGGCATCAATCAGAGATTGAATACCATCATGAGTAATCTCAACTGGCCCATACACAGGTTTTCCTACATCAACCGGCTGAGGCCTCTGAACGCCCCCATTTCCAGCGGAGACTGTGATTCCCCCACCTATTTTTGATGCCTCGCCAGCAACCTTTGTTTTGTCACTACAAACCATTTTCAGCTCCTGGATTACATTATTTTCTATAAAGACGAGTTACCATCCATATTTTAGCAATGAGGACTATACGGCCATCAAACCCATCAATATTGATATTTTTTGAAATCGGAGGGCTAAAAACGTCTATTGATTATGGTGAATAATTTGATAATAATTAATAAATATGATATAATAATTAAAAAGGAAATAATATTTACACGAGTATAGGTATGAATGTCAGAAATGTCAGGGATTATTTAATTAATTTTATAAGGGGTTTCGACACCATTTGGGTCGTCGTCACCGCTCTGGCCTTTTTAATCGTGCTGACTTCATCTTTAGGCGCACGTCCCAGAGGCCAGCCTGTTGCCCTGGCAACGACTCCTGTTTTCGCTACTCCAGAAGCGACTCCAACGGCAACCAGGGAAGGGGTTGCTATCGTCAGGAGTCCTCAAAAAACGCCTGCGTCTGGCAGAAAAAATAAGCCCCCGACTTCAATGCCAGGGACAGGTCTGCCTTATCCGCTTCCAGTGGAAGAAACACCTGAACCTATCGTTCCTGTTGAAACGGAGGCTGTTTCTATTGAACCATCTCCTTCTCCTACTCCGCCTCTTGAGCCGTTGAGTGAAGATGTCAAGAAGGAGTATATTGACTTTTTGGTAGCTGACCGTAAGTACAACCCTACTTTTGAAATAATAAGGTCAATGGTATTTCTAACTCATCCAGTGTTATCCACTGGTAAGTTTGAAACGAGAGAAATTACGCTACCATCTGGCAATTCATTGCTGGTGGACATTCTTTGGGCGTATACCCTTACTCCAGATACTGACTTGATAGAGGTTCCAGTTGTCATTGGCTTTCCTCTGGAGGAAGGCAAATACTTTCGAGCGGAAAATATTCCAATCGAATTCAACGATAGGTCTCTTCCTCGCGAGGAACATCTGGCGCGGGTTCGCGAAGGGTTGCCTGCAGGGACATATTTCTCCCTTATCAACTATCCAGATGCAGTTACACCTATGCGCGATTTCGACTGGGATGCGTGCAAAGCCGGGACGGTTACTGACAAATACAATGTCATCCAGCATCCATTCCCATGCGAGCTGGCTGAATGGATGGACTCTCAGTATCCTGGGGTTTTACAGTCATTTGCAGAAGGTGAATTAGATGCTGTTCCTGAAGGCTGGCTTGTCTTAGGTTTCCTGTTCATCATGTAATCTATTGTTCGCCTCAGGTTTTCGCTATGAGCGGCACCCTTTTCGGGGTGTCGTTCTTTTTTAAAGTTCAGAACTAATAAATAAATAGAATATTTATTATTTCCATCCCTATTTTACCATACCTATTTTTTCTGTCAATATTTCTGAATTAATTTGAATTTTCAAATTGCTGTCCGTCTTTAATAAAAGAATAATTCTAAAACCAGAGGGTAATTGTGAAATATACAACTGCACTCAAAAAATCTATTTGGATCGGAATTATGGTGGGGTTATTTTTATTAGGCTTTGAATTGAGCGGTACAGCCGCATCCAGCGGCATGTTTGGTACTGCAATCCAAAAGCTCTTTGGGGTTCAAAACGCCGAAGCCTCAAGTTTGTTTCAAAGCTGTATAACCCAGATAGAACTACCGGTAGTTTATAAATGTGAGTTCAGGAGGATGGACGAAAAAGGAGTCGTGTGCGCAGAAAAAGTGCAAAGGCGCTGGTTTGACTGTCCAAACTGCTGGGCGACTAAAAAGGGAATGGTGGACTGTGACTATTATTCCAATCCACCCTGCAAAAGCGTACCACTGCCAGCCCAACCTGTATCCTGCATGGCGGCAAATAACAAGAATCCAACTCCAACACGCCGCCCTCGCCAGATCAATCCGACTGCCACACCGGTGCCGCCCCTTCCTGCCCCATCAGCGAATATTGCCTGTGATCCGTCAGGTACACAGGCAACAATCTCATGGGGTGCATTGAGTGGGGCTGAAAGATACGTTGTCAGGGTCAACAAAGAACCATTCTCCGATTGGGCGAATTCTGCTGGTGGTGATGTTTATGTAGAAACGCGATCCACTTCCTACACGGTCAACATCGAGGCCGGAGCGAATTACACCTATTCTGTACAGGGCGTGCGAGCTGGCGATCCTTATCCATATCCCGGCCAGTGGTCGGCGTGGAATTGGTTTACCTGTTCCCCGCCTGACACCGGCGTTCATACAGGCGCAAATGGTACGGTTGGTATGTCCGACTGCTCCGCTTATGGGTGGGCGCGGCGAGCTGACCGCCCAAATGAAAGCGTTTCTGTGCAGGTGAGAATTGGTAGCCAGGTGATTAATGGTCAGACACGAGGGAATAACAGCACTTTCAATATCGATCTATCCGCATATGTAGAACCAGGCGAGCAGAACACTGTTTCTGTCTATGCAGAAGGGCGAAACGGCTGGTTCTTGCTCGATGGCACTCCAAAACGGCTGACATGTATTGCCGAGCCGGAACTGTCAATCAAAACACCGCCCGCTGATATTGTCTATTTCTGGAACTCACGCGATCTTGATCCGAACACGAAATTGCCGGAATTTGAAGTTCAAATTGAGAATTTCTACGGGGGCAAGATGACCATTGATCTTTACTCCCCGTATGGTTATGACCCAGATGGGGATCACGACCACCCAGACAAAAAGGGACATTTTTACACGTACACGGTTGAAGCTGACAGCAATTTGTTCAATATCAACGGCACAAGCGCAACGTTCAAAATGAACGCTGAAAGCGCCGATAAGCTCGAAAAGCCGAAGAAAGTCAGCAGGTGCATCGCAAACCCCAATCAATTCTGCTTTGGTACAACCCTCGGAAAAGACCTGCGCGGCACGGATCGCAATAAACCATCAGACGCAATCGGCTGGTGGACTGCTGTAGCACAGTATGAAAACGAGTATGGTGAGAAAAGCGATAAAGTTCTTGTTTTCTGGAAGGTCGAAGGGACGATTGTCGGGGAAAGGTGATCTGATAAGAATGGACTGACTGGTTCAAATGGGGGGTCATTTCGTCTTAACAACGCATGGTTCGCCTCCTCCTGTTGCGTGTGGTAGTTGCTATTCCCGAACTGCCAAAAAGCTCTGATAATCCATCAGGGCTTTTTGGTTTTAATGGGCCACAAATAAACAGGCAAGGATATTGCCTGTTTATTTGGTAATAAAGCCCAGGGGCTATTCATTGAAATTAATAATTACCCTATATATCATAATCTGATATATGGGAGGTGGTTGGCACACAAGGTTATATCTCTAATAATTTTGGTTCAGATACTCATGCCATCTATTTTCGTCGGCCCATTGAGTAAATGACCCGGGTTTTACCCGGGTCATTTACTTTATTTCTTCTGATTCCGTGTTCACCCATTCCGGGTGCGATTCGCGGCAGGACTTACACGCAAGGTACGCAAAATAGTGCGTCTCGTACTCTGGAAGAGGCTTTGCTGTACAACACCAGGCACATAGGAACATCCCCGGTTGAGATGCCTTCATAAGATTTGGGCGGCGGAAACCACCCGCCTTAAGCGGGTGGATGAAGCCGCCACCACTACTCCTTGTAAAGATAGAATTAGTGCATGGACAAAAGCGCCAAAAAGACGCCCCATGCTGTGTACGTAATCAACTATCACCTTGTTTGGATACCGAGGTATCGCAAGAAAGTTCTGGTTGGAAGAATTGCGGAGAGGTTGAAGGAACTCCTTTCTGAGATAGCTTCTCAATATGGTTTTCAGATTGTGGCGGTTGGAGTGATGCCCGACCACGTACACTTGTTTGTTAGTGCGCCGCCGAAGTTTGCCCCTGCTGAGATTGTGCGTCTGTTCAAGGGCATTAGTTCCCGCAGACTGATGCAGGAGTTCGCCTACCTTCGCCGCCAATACTGGGGCGAAAAGGCTACTCTGTGGGCGGAGAGTTACTACGTGGGAACGGCGGGCCACGTTAGCGCCGAAACTATCCAGCGGTATATCGAAAATCAAAAGGGGTAATTTCCATACTTGAAGAAATAGCGCATTTGTGTTACAATGGGAAGCGTGAAACTCATCGCCCAAGTCAAACTTCTCCCTACGCCAGAACAGGCTGATGCGCTCAAGCAGACCATTGAGCAGGCAAATGCCGCCTGCCAGTATGTTAGCGATTATGCGTGGGAGAGCAAGACCTTTCGGCAGTATGACTTGCATCACGCCTGCTACAAGGACATTCGAGAGAAGTT
>Ga0134094_1003977_pt1 | contig 10287 bp, 10 predicted proteins | sample 5_1taG_FD_94458 | JGI IMG/M metagenome (GOLD analysis project Ga0134094, IMG submission 94458) | Switchgrass degrading microbial communities from high solid loading bioreactors in New Hampshire, USA - 5_19_20_110_A1 metaG | ecosystem: Engineered > Bioreactor > Semi-continuous > Anaerobic >... | reverse complement strand
TATCCTGACCCTCTATATATCCCATAAATCCACCCTTTTCTTTCGTAATCCTAACATTATTATACCATATCTGCGGATTTATGTAAACTATTATAGTTATTTTTCACACAGTCTGACGGTTCTATTGTCTTGGCAAATTTCTTTTTATATAATATACTTGTAATCGAGGTGGTAAAATATGCCAAGACAAGCAAGAAAAAAGAGCAAAAGCAATATTATCATATTATACTCAGAGGAATTAATCGACAGATAATATTTGAGGATTCGGAAGATTATACGAGATTCATTGAAACATTAGATAGGTATAAAGCAGTAAGCGGATATAAAGTGTTCGCTTACGGTCTTATGTCCAATCACATTCATATACTGATTAAAGCGGAGAAAGAAGAACCTAACCTCATAATGAAAAGAATAGCGTGCAGTTATGTATATTGGTATAATTCAAAATATTATCGAAACGGGCATCTGTTTCAGGATAGATTTCGCAGTGAGCCGGTTGAAACAGATGAGTATTTTTTGACTGTATTAAGATACATACATCAAAATCCGATTAAGGCAAAGCTGGTCGATAATATTGCTGACAATATCATTAGAATAACTTTTAAGGCAACACCACAACAAGGGTGTGCATTTCATAAAGTCAATTTGCTATATCCCGTTTAAGGGTGTGCAGAAAATCGCAAGGGGTGTGCATTTTATCAAAATTGCAGTCCTTTGCCAAAACAAAGTTGGAAAATCAATCTTTCCAACTTTTAATTTGGCCCATTGGTCAAGTGGTTAAGACACCGCCCTTTCACGGCGATAACAGGGGTTCGACTCCCCTATGGGTCACCATTTTTTCGGGCGCATAGCTCAGCTGGGAGAGCACCTGCCTTACAAGCAGGGGGTCATAGGTTCGAGCCCTATTGTGCCCACCAAAAAACACAGTCCTTTGACTGTGTTTTTTCTTTTTTGTGGGAAATGTAAATATAGCAAGCATTATGGAAATAAATGTAAAAAACTTTTTTTTATTGCCAACCCAAACTGACAAATATTTTGTGGGACATGCTGTATAATTGTGTTTACACAAAAGAGGGGGTTGGTATGATGCAAAGAACTGATTTATTGCCTTATCAAAGGATTACAAATACGAAAAAAATACAGCATCAAGGTCGGGATAAAAAAATATTTATGAAATCCTTTTCTTTTAAAAATTTAATTACTGATTTTTCCGGCTTTATGCTTGCTCGTGCCGCTATTTTATCCGGATTGACACCATTCGGATTGCCTTTTTATGCGGCGGCTTTTGACGGTAAAATCGGTACGTTATTTATTGGTCTAAGTGTTATTATAGGGTTATTCTCCGCAAATACAGGGCTGCTTGCATTAAAGTATATTGCCGCAATGCTCCTATTTACTTTATCCATGATGCTGATAAAAAGCAAGCTGCTGAAAAATACTTTTTTTATTGCTTTGATGGCATTTAACAGTCTATTTATTTCCGGAATCATATCGGTAATATCTCAAGGTTTGCTGTTGTATGATATTTTTATGCTGTTGTTTGAATGCTTTATTTGCTTTGTAATGGTTTATATATTAAAAACCGCTATGCCGGTGCTGCAGCAAAAAACTGAGAGAAGAGTCATGGCGAATGAAGAAATAATCAGCTTATCCATTTTAATGGGTTTAATCATTTTGGGCCTGAATGAGATTAATTTGCCGGGTGGAATCTCCTTAAAAAATATTTTGTCAATATTTATACTGTTGGCATTCAGCTTAAAACACGGTATAGGGGTTGCAGCCTCTGCCGGAGTAACCTTAGGACTGATAAACAGCATGGCTTCACCGGGCATGTATTATATGATAGGCAGTTATGCTTTTGGAGGGCTGATTTCCGGAGTGTTTAAAAGCTTTGGAAAAATAGGAGTGTGTTTGGGATTCCTTTTGGCCAATGCCATTATGACCATTTATATGAATGGCTCTACGGAAGTGCTAATAAATATATACGACATTTTTATTGCAGCCCTTATGCTTGCTGTTGTTCCTGAAAAATATTTAGATTATATAGGAAAATTTCTGAATAAAACAGCAAAGGATGGTATTATAAAAAAGACATACAGTCTGAGAATTAAAGAAGTAACGGCAGATAAGCTGAACAGCATTTCAAAATCCTTTGAGCAGCTGGCATGTACCTTTGATAGCATTGCCGAAAAAAGAAAGACGGTCAATAATAATGATGTTGCCGTACTATTTGACCAGGTAGCCGAAAGAATATGCAAAGACTGTGGTTTGTGCTTTTGCTGCTGGGGGAAGGAATTTCACAGCACCTACCAGATTATGTTTAAAATATTGGAGAAGCTTGAAGAAAAAGGACATATAGATGAACGGGATGTTCCGGATTTTTTTGCAAGCCGCTGTATCAGACTGCCTGATTTCGTAAACGCCACAAATAATTTATTTGAAATCTATAAAATGAATCTGATATGGCATAATAAGGTTGGCGAAAGTCGGGGTCTGATTTCCCAACAGCTTAAGGGTGTTTCAAAAATTATCAGAAACCTGGCGAATGAGATTTCTATTGATTTGAACTTCGATGAAGGAATGGAAGAAGAATTAATGATAGAGCTTGATAAGGCAGGGATTATTGCAAAGGATGTCACCGTATTGCAAAATTCCAGCGGTAAATATGAGGTTGATGTTGTTTTCAGATCATGCGGAGGTGTGAGAAATTGTGTTAAAGCTGCTGCACCTGTTATTTCACAAGTACTGGGCAGAAAAATGATGAAAGAAGAAAGCGGCTGCAGTTTGGATAGATATGGTTCAAAATGCTCAGTGAAATATATAGAAGAGCAAATGTTTCAGGTGTCGTCAGGAATAGCCAGGATAAAAAAGCAGGGACAACAGGAATATGGCGACAATTATACGTTTATGCAGCTTAAGGATGGAAGATTTGTTTTGGCATTAAGTGACGGTATGGGCAGCGGCAAAAGGGCGGCACGGGAGAGCAGCACGACCATTTCTCTGCTTGAGCAGTTATTGGACTCCGGTTTTGATAAGGATACGGCAGTCAAGCTGATCAATTCGGTTTTAATTCTGAAATCTCCTGAAGAAACATTTGCTACAATGGATATTTCAATCATTGATTTGTATACCGGCAATGTCGAATTTGTAAAGATAGGTGCTTCATCAACTTTCATTAAAAAGCCTGACAGGATAGAGGTTATAAAATCAACTTCGCTGCTTGCAGGAATATTAAATAATATTGATATGGAGCTTTCAAATAAGAAGGTCAATGACGGTGATTTTATTATAATGATGACGGATGGGGTGCTGGATTCGAAAGGAGAGGAGATTAAAAAAGAGGAATGGGTCAGGGAGGTACTGCGTGAAACCGACACAATCAATCCTCAGGAGATGGCTGACCGTATATTGCAGACTGCTATTCAGAATGCCGGAAATTATATAGGAGATGATATGACGGTTTTAGTCGCTAAGATATGGAAAAAAATTTGAGGGAAATTATGTATATATATGAATATGATTGTATAAACTACTAATGAATATGATTATTAATCGGAGGTAGTTTATGGTACATAAAAATGCAAAGCAGGTTGTTATTATAAAAGATATTGAGTCCAATTTTATTGAGGAAGCAATATTTATCTTAAAAAATAACACATCTGCATTAAGGAAACAGGAAAAGAAGGCGATCATTAAGAGTACCCCTCAGAACAGCGACTATATCATTAAGGAAGCTCAAAGCATTATTGATAATTATATAAAACAGCAGTCATTGAAATATGGATATGCCATAGGCATTCCGCAGGAAAACAGGAATAAAAAATGGAATGCCACGGTTGCCATGATATTGAATATAGCAATGTTTGTTTCCATTGTGCTATTTGTTTATTTACTGTCAAGAATTATTTAGGGAGACGGATAATTATTGTTCAGTCTCCCTTTTTTAATGTTTTAATGGTATTAATCATTAAGTGAGCTTCATCCGGAGAAATTCCGGATTCTTGTATTTCTTTTGCAAGAATCAGGTACGGCGTTTTAATTTCAAATAGTTCTTCAGGCAGCATATTGGATTTTATAGAATAAAGCGGTTCGTCATTTGAATTCATTTTTTCCTTCGCAATCGTATCGGATGAATTGTCCTGATAAAACCAACTGACAGGCTTTTCTGCGTATTTTGCGATGATTTCCAATTTATCGCTTCTCGGTTCACGGGTTGCTGTCACATATTGCTGAAGTGTAGCTACGCCGATTTTCACTCCGGTTTTTTTGTGGATTTCTTCAGAAAATTTTCTATATGGCATATTATTTCTTACTTTATTTATGTTTTGACCTACAATTTTTCTGGTTTCAGACATTGATGTCACCTCTTGATCTTCATATTTGCTTATTACATTATTTTAACAGTTATTTAATAAAAATGAAAGACGTTAAAAAAAGTTGTATTTTTAAATATAATGCAATTTGAGAACAAAATATTGACATATTAATGCAATTAGCATATAATTTCATTGTTAAAAATCAATAATGTGGAATTAATGTAAAAATATTTTCAGGAGAGGATTGTATGTATGATAACAAAAGAACCGACAGCAAAGTCAGAAGGGACGTGGAGAGATTATCAAGGACAATTATAATAGAAGAAAAATCCTGGCGAATGGTTCTGGAAATTGCATTTAAGGATATTTACGCAAATTATATTTGCATGGGTAAGGATGTTCCGTATAGATATTTTATACATACAGCCGCACAGGCCTTAAAGCTAATAAACAATAATGAATATGGACATTAATATTTTTGTTGGAATCAAAATGTGATAAAATACTAAAGATAACAGTAGAAATGCATAGGAAGGATATTTTCATGAAAATAGGCAATGTTATTCTGGAAAACGGGATTTTTCTTGCACCTATGGCAGGAGTAACGGATTTGCCATTCAGATTATTGTGCAAGGAGCATGGCTGTGGGCTCATGTATACTGAAATGGTAAGTGCAAAAGGATTGTATTATGAGGATAAGAAAACCGGAATGCTTCTTCAGATAGATCCCAGGGAAAAGCCGGTGGCAGTGCAAATATTCGGTTCGGACCCGGACATTATGGCAAGGGTTGCCGGAGCGGCTGCCGGTACAGGAGCCTGTATCATTGATATTAATATGGGTTGTCCTACGCCCAAGATTGTAAAAAACGGCGAAGGTTCTGCACTGATGCTGAAACCGGAGTTGGTTGGCAAAATAGTAAAAGCAGTTTCGCAAGCCGTTGATTTGCCTGTAACGGTTAAAATAAGGAAGGGTTGGGATGAGGCTCATATCAATGCCTGCACCATTGCCCAAGTAGCAGAAGAAAACGGTGCAAAGGCAGTTACCGTACATGGCAGGACCAGAGAACAGTTTTATAGCGGTAAGGCGGATTGGGATATTATTAAGCAGGTTAAGGAGAGTGTTTCAATACCTGTAATCGGAAACGGGGACATTACAAGTCCGCAGGATGCAAAACGTATGATGGATTATACAGGCTGCGACGGCGTGATGATAGGCAGAGGAGCTCAGGGCAATCCCTGGATTTTCAGCAGGGTGAGGCATTATCTGCAGCACGGCGAATTGCTTGAAGAACCGTCTCCCAAGGAGCGGATAGATACTGCCGTCAGGCATGCCCGATTACTGGTAGAATATAAAGGGGAGTATGTTGGTATTCGCGAAGCAAGAAAACATATTGCATGGTATATTAAAGGACTGAGGAATTCATCGAGGGTGAAGGAGATGATTAATCAAATAAATACTTTTGAACAAATGGAGAATTTGCTCAATGAATATGGTGTTGAATTATGTGAATATAGGTAGATTTCACTCTTGACTCTCCATATCCCCTTTGATATACTGATTAAAATATTTACTAAAACAGTAGGGAGTGATTCATATTATTAGTGAAAAGTTTGTTAAAGAAGGTCTGACCTTTGATGATGTGCTGCTGATTCCTCAAAAGTCTGAAGTATTACCGAAAGAAGTTGATTTGACAACCAAACTGACCCAAAAAATTAAACTAAATATTCCTTTAATGAGTGCCGCCATGGATACGGTTACCGAGTCAAGGCTTGCTATTGCCATTGCAAGAGAAGGCGGTGTAGGCATTATTCACAAAAATATGTCTATTGAAAGTCAGGCTCAGGAAGTAGACAAAGTCAAAAGATCGGAACATGGCGTAATTGTTGATCCTTTTTCTCTTTCGCCAAACCATAAGTTATACGAAGCAGATCAATTAATGGGCAAGTATCGGATTTCCGGTGTTCCTATAACCGAAAACGGAAAGCTTGTAGGAATTCTGACAAACAGGGATTTGCGTTTTGAAACCAATTTTAACAAGCTTATCGGCGAAGTCATGACAAAGGAAAATCTTATTACAGCACCTGAAGGGACCACTCTTGAGCAGGCGCAGGAAATACTGAGACATAATAAAATTGAAAAGCTGCCCATTGTGGATGAACAAGGTTATCTTAAGGGTTTGATTACTATTAAAGATATAGAAAAGGCAGTTCAATATCCTAATTCGGCAAAAGATAAAAACGGCAGACTGCTTGCCGGAGCAGCTGTAGGTGTAACTGCGGATGTTATGGAGCGTGTGGCGGCGCTGGTTAATGCAAAAGTGGATGTAATTGTATTGGATTCCGCTCACGGTCATTCGAAGGGGATTATTGAATGCATTCAAAAAATCAAAGCTGCTTATCCTGATTTGCAGCTTATTGCCGGTAATATTGCAACGGGCGAAGCTGCAAGAGATTTGATTGAAGCAGGTGCTGATGCCGTTAAGGTTGGCATCGGGCCCGGTTCCATTTGTACAACAAGAGTAGTTGCAGGTATAGGCGTACCACAGATAACTGCAATTTACGATGTGGCCCAGGTGGCAAAAGAATACGGAATTCCGGTGATTGCAGACGGCGGCGTCAAATATTCGGGAGATTTGACAAAAGCGATTGCAGCAGGTGCAGATGTTGTTATGATAGGTAACTTATTTGCAGGCTGCGAAGAAAGTCCCGGAGAATCAGAAATATTCCAGGGTCGCAGATTTAAGGTATACAGAGGAATGGGTTCATTAGCGGCCATGCAGGAAGGAAGTAAGGACAGGTATTTCCAGGAAGACAGCAAGAAGCTGGTTCCTGAAGGAGTTGAAGGAAGAGTACCCTATAAGGGTCCGCTTTCCGATACGGTATATCAATTAATGGGCGGACTCAGAGCAGGAATGGGATATTGCGGCACAAGGACCATAGAGGAACTTAAGAAAAACGGGAAATTTATCAAAATTACCGGCGCAGGTCTTAAGGAAAACCATCCTCATGATATTTATATTACAAAAGAAGCACCGAACTACAGCGTTAGTCCATGAGAAGCTGTTTAAACAGCCGGTTTTGCCGGAAATATGCAAAACCGGCTGTTGTTTTTTGGAAAACTACCAATTTTACCATTGTTTTTCTCGAAACTATTGAAATGTAAAAACTTTTATGATAAAATAATTATGAAACGATGTTTCATATAGTGGGACGTGATAAAAATGGCTGAAAAAAGCGTTCAGACATTGGACAGAGCACTGGATATTCTGGAGCTACTGGCTACGGAAAAGAAAGGATTAGGAGTAACGGAAATCGGTACCAGAATAGGACTGCACAAAAGTACCGTTCATCGCCTGCTTAATGCCCTTTGTGAAAGAGGCTATATAGAAAAAAACCATGAATACGGTACTTATAAGCTTGGACTTAAAGTAGTGGAGATTAGCAGTATCCATTTAAACAGCATCGAATTAAAAACAGAGGCAGCGCCGTTTCTCAGGCAGCTTGCTGCTGAAAGCACACAGCCGGTGCATTTGGCAACATTAATCGACGGCGAAGTTACATATATTGAAAAGGTAGAAACGGTAAATACCATAAGAATGTATTCCCAGATTGGAAAGCGTGTTCCTATTCATTGTTCCGCCGTAGGGAAAGCTTTGTTGACCGGTTTTACGGATACGGATATCGTGCTGATGTTAAAAAGCAAAGAATTAAAACCATATACGGCAAAGACCATAACTAATATTGATGAGTTACTGGCACAGGTTTTGGAAGCTAAGTCACGGGGCTGGGCAATTGATGATGAAGAGCATGAAGAGGGTATAAGGTGTATTGCCGCACCTATATATGATTACAGGGGGGATGTGATTGCCGCGGTGAGTACATCAGGTCCCCGCGATATTATATCTCCGGAAAAGGATTTTGAGAATTCCCGATATGTCATGAAGGCGGCAAGAGAAATATCAAAAAGAATGGGATATAATAATTGAAGAGAGTGAATGCAAAATCATTATTTGAGAATTATAATTTTATATATGAGAATAAACATATTATTGGGAGGTAAAGAGATGGACAAGGAAAAAGTAATTTCAAAAATTTGTGATGTCGGTATCGTTGCTGTTGTCAGAGCTGAGAGCAGTGAACAGGCATTGAAGATTGCAGATGCGTGTCTCGAAGGAGGAGTAGCTGCAATTGAGATGACATTTACTGTACCGGGAGCACACAAAGTTATTGAGGATTTAGCAAAGACATATACAAATGGAGAATTGATTTTGGGCGCCGGAACAGTAATGGATCCGGAAACAGCAAGAATTGCCATTCTTTCAGGTGCTCAATACATTGTCAGTCCTTATTTTAAGCCTGAAACAGTAAAGCTTTGCAACAGATACAGAGTGCCATGCATGCCGGGTGCCATGACCATTAAAGAAGTAGTTGAAGCAATGGAAGCAGGAGCGGATATTATAAAGATTTTCCCGGGAGAAGCATTTGGTCCTAAGATTATAAAGGCAATTAAAGGGCCTATCCCTTATGCAAAAATGATGCCTACCGGTGGAGTCAGTGTAGATAATGTAGCTGAATGGATAAAAGCAGGTGCTGTCGCTGTTGGGGCAGGCGGTGCTTTAACGGCGGGAGCTAAGACAGGAGATTATGCTTCTATTACAAGAATAGGAAGAGAGTTTGTAGAAAAGATTAAAGAAGCCAGAGGAAAATAAGCAAAAAATAATTTAAGAAAGGATTGAGAATTATGAGCAAAAAAGTTGTAACTTTTGGTGAAATTATGCTGAGACTCCAAACGCCTGATTATCAGAGATTTATCCAGGCGAAAAGTTTCGATGCTGTATTTGGCGGAGGAGAAGCCAATGTTGCTGTGTCTCTTGCAAATTACGGTTTGAATGCCGCATTTGTTACTAAGCTTCCTAAAAATCCTATTGGTGATGCATGTATCGCTGATTTAAGAAAATATGGTGTTGATACCCAGTACATAGCAAGAGGCGGCGAAAGACTAGGTATTTATTTTGTAGAGAAAGGCGCTTCACAAAGAGCATCAAATGTTGTTTATGACAGAGCACATTCTTCTATTTCCACTGCACAGAGTGGAGATTTTGACTGGGATGCTATTTTTAACGGTGCAGAGTGGTTCCATTTTACCGGTATCACCCCTGCTCTCAGTGACAGTGCCGCAGAGTTATGTCTTGAAGCTTGTAAGGCTGCAAAAGAGCATGGTGTAACTGTCAGTTGTGACCTGAATTTCAGGAAGAAATTATGGACATCAGAAAAAGCCAATAAGGTAATGTCAGGATTAATGCCTTATGTTGATGTAGTTATTGCGAATGAAGAAGATGCGGAAAAAGTATTTGGAATTAAAGCGGCTGAAACAGATATTACTTCCGGTCATTTAAGTGATGAGGGATACAAGGACGTTTGCAGGCAGTTGGTTGAAAGATTTGGCTTTAAGAAGGTTGCGATTACCTTAAGAGAAAGCATTTCTGCATCCGTAAACAACTGGTCGGCACTTTTGTATGACGGCAAGGAATTTTATAAATCCAACAAATACAATATTACCATTGTGGACAGAGTAGGAGGCGGCGACTCTTTCGGCGCAGGATTAATCTATGCACTGCTCAATGATTACAGCATGCAGGATACCATCAATTTTGCCGTAGCTGCTTCATGTCTGAAGCATACCATTGAAGGTGATTTTAACCTTGTTTCAGTAGACGAGGTCAAGAACCTTATGAAAGGTGACGGCTCAGGAAGAGTACAAAGATAATCATTTTGGTAATTCTATTTCCTATATATTTTCATAGTAACTCCGGATTCGCTATATTTAATCCGGAGTTTTGTTATTTTAAACTTAGAGTATAATTTTTATTGGCAAAAATAAAGGAAGAAGCAAATTGCCTCTTCCCATCATACAAATCAAACTGTAAAATGTAATTGACGAGAAAACATAGACAGGAGTGATTTGTATGAT
>Ga0134094_1003960_pt1 | contig 10324 bp, 8 predicted proteins | sample 5_1taG_FD_94458 | JGI IMG/M metagenome (GOLD analysis project Ga0134094, IMG submission 94458) | Switchgrass degrading microbial communities from high solid loading bioreactors in New Hampshire, USA - 5_19_20_110_A1 metaG | ecosystem: Engineered > Bioreactor > Semi-continuous > Anaerobic >... | reverse complement strand
TGGGTTGCTTCCAGGGTACCGAAGCTGCGGGGAAAATCCAGCACGGCTCGGCTTGGTGGTTCTCCGATACAAAAACCGGTATGGAGGCTCAAATGACATCCCTTGCGAACCTCTCTTTGTTAGGCAACTTTATAGGAATGTTGACTGACTCGCGCTCGTTCCTGTCATATTCCCGCCATGAATACTTCAGAAGAATCCTTTGCAACCTGATTGGAAACTGGGTTGAAAACGGCGAATATCCCGACGACGAGCAGGCACTCGGGAAGATTATACAGGATATTTGCTATTACAATGCTGAAAAATATTTTGGATTGGGTTGATGAAAATGAAAAATATTGCTGAATTGAGTATCAACAGGGTTAGCAGGCCCATTAAGGTCCTGCAGTTTGGCGAGGGAAACTTTTTGCGCGCCTTTACCGATTACATGATTGATATTTTAAATGAAAAAACCGATTTTAACGGTAATGTGGCGATTGTTAAGCCCATTCCTTTCGGAAACCTTGACAGTTTCAAAAAGCAGAATAATCTTTACACCGTGGTTTTACGGGGCAGGCAAAACGGCGAGGTTATAAACCAGAGCCGCATTATAACCTGCATAGAAAAGGCAATTGACCCCTTTTCCGATTATGATGAATATATCTCTCTTGCAAAACTTGATTCCCTGCGGTTTGTGATTTCAAACACCACCGAGGCAGGTATCTCGCTGGATGAAAGCGACAGCTTTGAGGGGCTTCCGAAATCCTATCCCGGCAAGCTGACGAAGTTTATGTATGAGCGGTATTGCGCTTTTAATGGCGATAAAGGCAAGGGGCTTATTATCCTTCCTGTTGAGCTGATTGAGGATAATGGTAAAAAACTTTTGGAATGTGTCCTTTCCCTTTGCGATATCTGGAAGCTGCCCGCCGGGTTTAAAGATTGGGTTAAGGATAGCAATATATTCTGCAACACCCTGGTTGACAGGATTGTTACAGGCTATCCAAAAGGCGAGGCGGAGGAAATATACAAAGAGCTTGGGTATGAGGATTTGCTCCTTGATGTTGGGGAGCCCTTCGGGCTATGGGTAATCGAAAGCGACAGGGATATAAGCGGCGAACTGCCGTTTGACAAGGCGGGTCTGCCTGTCGTTTTCACCGATAATCAGAAGCCTTACCGTGAAAGGAAGGTAAGGGTTTTAAACGGAGCCCATACCTCAAGCGTGCTGGTATCATATCTCGGCGGCATCGAGATTGTGCGGGATATGATGAACGACAGCATTTTCGGAAAGCTTGTCAGAAATATTGTGGACAATGAAATTGTGCCTTGTGTTCCGCTGCCTCTGGATGAGGTAAAGGACTTTGCCAACTCGGTTTATGAGCGGTTTGACAATCCCTTTATTGACCATCAGCTGCTTTCGATTTCGTTGAATTCGGTATCCAAATGGAAAGCAAGGGTTTTGCCGTCCTTTAAGGATTATTACAATAAATATAATACCCTTCCAAAACTGTTGACATTTTCATTCGCATCCCTGCTGGCTTTTTATACCGGTTCCGATTTCCGTTCTGACGGGCTGTATACAAAGCGGGCAGATGGGACACAGTATGTGGTGCATGACAATGAGGATGTGCTGAAGTTCTTTGCTGAATACAGCACAAAACCTGTAATGGAATATGTGGAAGCTGCGGCGAAGAATACCGGTTTCTGGGGTGAGGACCTCTCAGAATACACGGGATTCTGCGACGCGGTTGCCGGATATCTGGCAGATATTAGAGCAGATGTAAAAGAAGCAGTAATAAAAGTGCTTGGGGAATAGAGCGATGAAAGCGATTAAAATTCATGAAAACGATAATGTGGCTGTTGCATTGACTGATATTGCGGCGGGGGATATTGTGACTGTAGATGGCAGGGATATTGCCCTTAAATCCGATATCCCATCAGGGCATAAATTTGCCGTAACGGACATTGCTGCAAATCAAAAGGTTATAAAATACGGTTATCCCATTGGCCATACTGCTGAATTTATCGAAACCGGCAGCCATGTCCACAGCCATAACCTCAAGTCGGATATTTCTGGTACTCTGGAATATTCATATAGCCCCGAAATCAAGGAACTGGAACGCCTTCCTTCAAGGGAGTTTATGGGGTATAAGAGGGAAGACGGCAGTGTTGGTATCAGAAACGAGGTTTGGATTATCCCCACAGTGGGATGCGTGAATTCCATTGTGAAAGAGATTGAAAGGCAGTCCCAAAGTTTTAAGAGCGAAAAGATTGACGGGATTTTTGCGTATAACCATCCCTACGGCTGCTCCCAGCTTGGGGATGATATGCAGAACACGTTAAAGTACCTCGCAGGGCTTATCAACCACCCCAATGCCGCCGGTGTCCTGGTGGTGGGGCTTGGCTGCGAAAACGGGAATATTGAAGAACTGAAAAAAGTACTGGGCGAAACCGATGAAAAAAGGGTCAAATTCCTGGTGGCACAGGAAAGCGAAGATGAAATCGCGGAAGGTGTCGAGATTGTAAAAAACCTTTGCGAATATGCAAACACCTTTGAAAGGACGCCCTGCGACGCATCAAGCCTCATTGTGGGCTTGAAATGCGGCGGGTCGGACGGTTTTTCCGGCATTACCGCCAACGCCCTTGTGGGGAAATTTTCTGACATGCTGGTATCTCTGGGGGGCAGCACCATTTTGACAGAAGTGCCCGAAATGTTCGGCGCCGAGACAATATTAATGAACCGCTGCCGCGACGAGGGGATTTTTGATAAAACGGTTTCCCTTATCAACGGTTTTAAGGAATATTTCTTAAAACACGGTGAAAAAACAGATGAAAACCCCTCTCCCGGAAACAAAGCCGGAGGGATTACCACCCTCGCGGAAAAATCCCTGGGTTGCGTTCAAAAGGGCGGCTCTGCGCCTGTGGAGGATGTGCTTTTATACGGCGAAAAGGTCAGGAAAAAGGGGTTATCCCTCCTCAGGGCGCCCGGGAATGACCTCGTGGCGTCAAATGCCCTTGTGGCAAGCGGCGCCCAGCTGATACTTTTTACAACAGGCAGGGGTACGCCTTTTGGATGCCCAGTGCCCACAATCAAAATATCCAGCAACTCCAAACTGGCAGAGAAAAAGGGTTCCTGGATAGACTTTAACGCGGGCAAGCTGCTGGAAAACACAGCAATGAATGAACTGGCTGAGGAATTCTTTAGTTTTGTATTGGAAATTGCTTCGGGCAGGAAAACTAAATCCGAATTGCTGGATAAGACAGAACTTGCAATATTTAAAGACGGTGTTACCTTATAAAAAACGATGCCAATCCTTAAAGGGTTGGCGTCGTTTTTTATGTTGATGAGGAAGGCGGCAAAAGCCGCCTTTTTGTTATAAATGGGAAATCAGTTGAATATAAATTAAGCAAATCAGGAGAGAAGGTGAAAGGGAAAGGAGTGTCAATATGATAATTTATAAGGTGAAAACGGGGGATTCGCTGTTTACCGTTTCGGAAAAGTTTGGGGTCAGTTCACTGGATATAAAACTGGTAAACGGCCTGGGGACACACCCGTACCTGGTTAAAGGGCAATCCCTGCTTATACCTGCAAAACCCAGGCCTCGGGCATTATCTGAAAATACCGATGAAATTATCAGGATTGCAGGGAAAAAGTACAGACAGAAAATAATTGTTGCAGCCTGTGCAGAGCTGGATTTGTTTTCGGTTGGCACTTTCCTGGAGGAATCCAAAAAAACCTTAAGCCTTTTATCCCCGCTTAAATACATAATAAGGGAGGATTGCACCCTGCGCCCTTTGGGGCAGGAAGCGGTGCTGGGGCAACTTAAAGAAAATAATGCGGGAATTCTTCTTAATATTGAATACGGCAGGGTGGCAGCCAATTTTGATGAGAGCATGGAATGGCGTTTGATTAAGAGTATTTTGAATATTTTAAAAGCATATGGTTTTGGCGGGTTGCAAATTGAATGCACTGTTAATTCGGCCGATTTGCCGGGTTTTGTGCGCTTTATAAGAAAGTTGAAAAAGGCTGTGAATCCATTGGCAATACCTGTTTTTGCCCTGCTGGAACCGTCGTCGTGGCTTGGGACTAATAGTTACGCTACCATTGGAAATATCGCAGACTATGTTGTGCTAAAATTATATAACCTTTTTATAAACACCAAGTCTGTCTGCCCACTTGCGCCAGCCGATATTGCTCAGGAAATTTTAAGCGCCACAGTAGAAATAATCCCTGCTAAAAAGCTGATTATCAAGCTGCCCGTTTACGGCTGGGACTGGAATGCAAAGTCGCGCAAATATAGCATGGTATCCACCACCAATGCCATAACCTTTGCCGCAAGGCGTGGGTCGGATATTGAATATGACCCAAAATCCCAGTCCCCGTTTATTAAGTATTCGGATGAGTTCGGCAACAGGCATGTAATATGGTTTGAGGATATTTGCAGCCTGTATAATAAGCTTGAGCTGGTGAACAGTTACAAACTGGCAGGGATTTGCTTTGATTTGATTGAGTATGATACTTTTTCGCTGTGGCACCTGTTAAGGTATATGTTCAATATCAGGGCGCGCGTATTATGATTATTTAGTTTTCAGCAGCCTTTTTAACAGGCTGCTTTTTGGTTTTTCTTCACTTACCAAATCATCAATCGCCTTTTTGCAGCCCTGTATGGAATCCTCGCCGCTGGAGTTGAAACGCAACCTGCCGTCTTTTATAATCACAACACCGGGTAGAGATGTTATGCCGAAATGGTTGCATAGCTCTTTGTCTTCTTCCACATTTACCAAACCAAAGAGGGCGTGGCTGCAATATTTTGAAGATAGATTTTTAATTGGCTCCAAATATTTTTGCAGGCTGTAACTTTCTGATAAGAAGAACAGCACTGCCGGCTTTTCGGATGAAATCAGTTTCTCAAAATTAACAATTGAAACATTAACCAAATTATCTAACATCACAATCACCGCCGATGTTTTTTATACATTTTATTCAAGGGTTATGTTTTGTATACCCAACACCCAGATTGAAAATAAAGCTTGTATAACAAAAACCTCATTTTGCATTCGAATACACAGGTCCGCCAACCGTGTATAAAGCAAAAGGAGGTTTTGTTGTTTATCCCATACTAAGTGGATATTAGCACAGAAATATAGAAGGCAAGAGATAAATGGGAAGGTAGCAGACTAACCACGCCGGATTCTTCAAGTATCATGCCGCCCGAAAAAATTACATATGTGCGGTTTTGACCAGCGGCGCACGGTACCGATTTTATAAGTTTGCACCTTACGAAGCCTGAATTGTCTGAAAAAGTTAAAATACTATCGGTTATTGCTTAATATACATTTTGCCCAACACATAGGTTACAAAGCTTTTTGGCAGTAATCTCTCAAGAAATACAAACAGCTTATATTTGTTGCCGCCGACATAAAAAGGCTTCAGTTTCCGCTTTGTAGCGATTTTATATATCAGCCTTCCCATGTATTCAGGCGTCATGCCATTAACCTCGTCACGCTCCATGCAGGCGATGGTGCGGGATATGGTTCCGCCATAAATCTCGTCACCAGTTTCGTTTTTTCTTCTGGCGTAGGTAAAGCCGGTTTTAACATCACCAGGCATTATGGCGCAAACCTGGATATTACCAAATTTCCTTACCTCATTTCTGAGGGACAAGGTTAGGGCGTTGACGGCAGCTTTTGAAGCAGAGTAAAAGGCTTGAAATGGCAGGGGAAAAACGGCGGCAGCAGAGCTGATATTGATAATCTTGCCGCCGTTTTTGCGCATGACGCCCATCACGCATTTTATGCAGCGCACCATGCCGAAAAAGTTGATATCAAGCTGATACTTGGCATCCTGTAGGTCTGTAAACTCGACCGCGCCGGATATTCCGGAGCCGGCATTGTTAATCAGAATGTCTATTGCGCCGGTTTCAGAGATGATTTTATCAAAAGCTGCAATCACCGATGTGTCGTCAGTCAGGTCAGTGCTTATATATTTGACGCCAGCAAGGTCTCCAGCGTTTCGGCTCAGCCCGTATACCGTATAGCCGCCATCGAGGAAGTACTTTGCAGCATGGTAGCCTATACCGCTGGAGGCGCCGGTAATAACAACAGTCTTTTTCATTTTAACGCCACAACCGTTCTACTTTTTTCGTTTATAACCGAATCGATAATATCCATCGCCTCGTCCAGCAGTTCATAGGTATGTGTTGCCATCAGGCTGATTCTGAGCAGGCATTTTCCTTCAGGAGCTGCCGGTTCGAGAACCGGATTGAGGTAAACTCCCGCTTCGTAAATCTCTTTTGCTTTAATGAGGGTAGTTTCTAATTCATAGGTATAGAATGGGATAATAGGAGTTGTGTATTTGGATTCTCTGAGGGGAATTCCCCGTTCCTTCAACCCGTTTCGCATATAACGGGATAAATCTGAGAGCCTGGACACAATCTCCGGGTTCTTTTTTATAACCCGCAGCGCAGCCAGAGCGGCGGCGCATGACGCAGGCGGTATGGAGGCTGCAAATATGAACGGCCTTGAGTTGTGCTTGACGTATTCCACAACATACTTGTCCGCCGCCATAAAGCCCCCGAGGCTTGCCAGGGATTTGCTGAATGTGCTCATAATGATGTCGGTTTCCGCTGTCAGGCCGAAGTGGTTTGCCGTGCCCCTTCCTCCGTCGCCGAGAACGCCGAAACCGTGAGCGTCATCCACCATGACGGCGGCGTTATACTTCCTGGCAAGCTCCACTATTTTCGGCAGGCTGCAGATATCTCCGCTCATGCTGAAAACGCCGTCTGTTATGATTAGTTTGCCATCGTCCGGCTGAAGCTTTTCAAGGCAGCGCTCCAGGTCCTCCATATCATCGTGTTTATACCGGATGATTTTGCCGAAACTCAGCCTGCAGCCGTCATATATACTTGCATGGTTTTCCCTGTCAATCAGAATATAGTCGTGCCGGCCGGCGAGGGAACTGATAATGCCAAGATTCGTCTGAAATCCAGAAGGAAAGGTGCATGCCGCTTCCTTGCCGACAAATTCCGCTAACTCTTCTTCAAGCTGTATATGTAAGTCAAGGGTGCCGTTTAAAAAACGGGAACCGGAGCAGCCGGTGCCGTATTTTTCAACTGCTTTTATTGCTGCTTCCACAACCTCCGGGTGTGTGGTAAGACCGAGATAGTTGTTTGAACCCAGCATAATCCTGCGTTTGCCTTCCATGATTACTACTACGTCCTGCCGGGATTCCAAATGGTGGAAGTAGGGATATATTCCTTTTTCTTTTACACCATCAACGACTTTGGTGAAGTCCGCACATTTTTGAAAGATTCCCATTTATTCAGTCCTCCAGTTGGATTGATATGTTTTAAAGTAATCTGCACAGGCTGGCAAATGCTGGCGGTTTGATTAATATACTACAAAATTTTGGAAAATAAGTCAAGCAGCACCGGTGGATGGAAGGGTAGATACAATGCGAGGTACGGGATTTTCAGTAAAAATTTCATGCTGCAAATTATGCTGAGGCTATAATCTTAATTTTTACTTATAATCCCTCATTAAACAAGGCAGGATGCCCAATGAGTATCCTGCCTTGTTTGTGAGTTATTATTTGGTAAAATATTGAGTGTAAATAAGATGTCTGACATTCTGTTAACTACAGGGAAATATGTTACTTTAGTTTTCCTACAATACTCATCTCTTTAATCTCGACTGCTCCGTTAACGATTGGGGGTATCCTTATGCTTTACAGGCGCTTGATGGCGTTTATGGCGGTTTTTACTGCATAGCTGGTGTCGTAGTCCGGTATGTTCTCCAAACCGGCTGATTCCCGTTCCTGGTTCCAGATAACGTGCAGCACGCATCCTGCCCTGATTTTTTTGGCGGCGGCTACGATAAAAAGCGCCGCGCTTTCCATTTCAGAGGCGAGGCAACCGCCTTTAATCCATGCCTGCCACTGGTTTTTAAGCTGGTATGATACAGGGGATTCATCGGGGCTGTGCTGTCCGTAAAATGAGTCCTTGCTCTGGACCACTCCAACATGAACCCTTTTTCCTGTTTCGGCGGCGGCTTCCATCAATGCGGATGTCACGGCGAAATTGGAAACGGCGGGAAACTGGATTGGCAGGTATTCGGTTGTTGTGCCTTCCTGCCTTATGGCTGCGTTTGCAATTACAAGGTCGCCGCCGAGGACATCCAGTGACATTCCACCGCATGTGCCAACCCTTATTATGGTGTGTACGCCGCAACGTGCCAGTTCCTCAACGCAAATGGCTGTGGAAGGGCCGCCAATGCCATGGGAGGTTACAAGGACGCGTTTGCCCGAAATTTTACCCGCCCAGGTGTTGTATTCCCGCTTTCTGGCAACAAATTCAGGCTCGTCAAGCAGCATTGCTATGCCTTCGACGCGGTCAGGGTCGCCGGTTATTATGGCGTATTCAGCACCCTGGCTTGGGGCAATTCCAAGATGAAACATTGCAGACTCATTAAAATTCATTGCCTTACCTCCCTGTTATAAAGCAAATCCGTTCCCTCAACAGAGCGAACGGATTTAAATTTTAAAACATATCTTTCTTATAAAGGATATACCCGACACCTGCCATCAAAGCCACTGATAATATTACGGGGAACCAGAAAAACTGGCTTAAGGGAAGTCCGCTGACATTCATGCCATAAAAACCGGCTATAATGTTCGGAATTGAAATCACAATGGTGATTGATGCCAGTATTTTCATCACGTTATTTACATTGTTTGAAATAACGGATGCGAAAGCGTCCATTGTACCGGACAAAACGTTCAGGTATATGTTGGACATCTCGATAGCCTGTTTGATTTCTATCAGGACATCTTCCAGAATATCCTGGTCCTCTTCGTACATTTTAATATACCTGCCGCGCATCATTTTTTCGATGGTGGTTTCATCCGATTTTAACGAGGTTGAGAAGTAAACAAGGGATTTTTGCAGTTCAAGCAGTTGGATTAGCTCCTTGTTTTTCATGGATTTTCTAAGCTGCTTTTCAAGCTGGATGGAAATCTTGTCAATCTGCTTCAAGTTCTGCAAAAAGCGGGCTGCCACGCGCAGCATGATATAAAGGACAAACTGGGTCTTGAGATTTGTCTGGACATTCTTTATAACGCCTTCGGTAAACTCGGTAATTATGGAGTTTTCCCGCAGGGAAACGGTTATCACGTGTTCTTTTGCAACCAAAATACCAATAGGCATGGTAAAATAATTTACCCCGTTTTCGTTAACTTCCGATACCGGGGTATCAAGGATTATTAACGTGACTCCACCTCCGCTTTCAATACGTGCGGTTTCGTCCTCGTCAAGGGATGCGCGGATAAAGCCGGGTTCAATTGCGAAATTTGTAACCAGGAAATTAACTTCTTTCTCGTCTGGGTTTACAACATCGATCCAGCAGCCTTCCTCCGGCTCGTCAATGCGGCGGATGCGGCCGTTAATGGTTTTGTAATACGAAATCATTCACATACCCCTTTCAGGGGCGAACCACGTGGATACAGCTCGCCCCTTTGTATTTTATTTTAGTACATAAACCAGCAGGGTCAGGGCTCACTATATCCACCTCCAAAATACCTTAAATTATTAACAATTCTGATAATTAGTATAACATAATCGGGAAAGTTTTCAAGCCTGATAAGGTTATGTAAATTAATAATATTATAAACAAAGTTTAATAAAAGTTAATTCATTTTTCCAAGTATTTAAATACTTATTGGTTCGCAAATTTTATTGCGCTGTTCAAAAAATAAAAGAACTAAAATCATTTTTTCACTTGACATGAATACGCAAATATGTTATTATAACTCTCGCTGCATCGGACATACGAAAAATGCGGGTGTAGTTCAATGGTAGAACCCCAGCCTTCCAAGCTGGTCGCGTGGGTTCGATTCCCATCACCCGCTCCATTTTTTACCTTTACTATCGCGTTCGTATGCGCTTGTAGCTCAGCCGGATAGAGCATCTGCCTTCTAAGCAGAGGGTCAGGGGTTCGAGTCCCTTCAGGCGCGCCACGTATGGTGGGTATAGCTTAGTTGGTTAAAGCGCCAGTTTGTGGCACTGGAGACCATCGGTTCGAATCCGATTATCCACCCCAATTCATAAAGAGGGTACCCGGTTTTCCGAGTGCCCTCTTTAATCAATAAGATGCAAAAATCCGGATATAATAGATTTATACTGGGATGTAGTCTAGTGGTAGGACAACAGACTTTGACTCTGTCCGTGCTGGTTCGATTCCAGCCATCCCAGCCATTTAAACGCTGCCGTATCGAGTGATATGGCGGCTTTTTTGATGTATTGATAATCATTATGTTTACGGCGTTGTTAAGCAAACAGGAAGTTTAAAAAACAGA
>Ga0134094_1003955_pt1 | contig 10342 bp, 7 predicted proteins | sample 5_1taG_FD_94458 | JGI IMG/M metagenome (GOLD analysis project Ga0134094, IMG submission 94458) | Switchgrass degrading microbial communities from high solid loading bioreactors in New Hampshire, USA - 5_19_20_110_A1 metaG | ecosystem: Engineered > Bioreactor > Semi-continuous > Anaerobic >... | reverse complement strand
TCCTCCGTCCACTGTCAGCACGATACTGTCCGGATCGACTCCTGCCATATCATCGGTGATGGTGGCGGAGATGGTCGGCGTGGACGTATAGACCCGCCGGCCAGGCGCGGGGCTGAGGGCGCTGACCGTCGGCCCGCTCAGGTCCTCGTCTTCGTACGCCGCACGGAAGTTGCTGAAGTAGATGACGCCCTTGTCCTTGCGGTCTTCGTGCGGTTCAACCAGGCGCAGGGAGTGCCAACGGATGGGCAGCGGCGTGTCCGGCGGCACTTCGTAGAACACGTACTTCCACCCCACCCAATCGATCCCACTGAACTCCAGGGTAAAGTCCGCCTGCTTGAGCACGCCCTTACCGTCGATGTACTTACCCCGCAGCCAGTGGCGGTTGCCGTCACCGTAAACCCACAGGCCGATACGCTTGGGCAGAGTATCAATGGGCGGTACTTGGTCGAGCATGACATACTCGAAACCAACCGTGCCGAAGTCGGTCTTGGTGAAATCGTACTCGATCTTGGCGGAGTATGGCGCATCTTTTAGGAATTGCGGGTCCGTGTTCGTCGTGATCTTCACGACCGATCGGCGGTACGTCGTGAGCTTCCAGCCCTGCATGTTGCCGAAGTCGGTGATTGTGGTCGCTGTCGCTTTCGTAGCCAATGCCACACCTGCATCTGCGCTTGCACCGGTCTCCGCCCTTGCACTCTCCCCGGTTAAGGGCAGCCAGGACCCGGCCACCCAGGCAGCACAGGTGGCGATGACGACGGTGAGGAGCCGGGCGGTGACCTTGGTGCGCGAGCAACTGCTTTTCTGGGTCAACGGCAACTTCATCATAGACGAGGCGACCTCCTTACGCCGGTGATAGTGGACAACGTCCTTGTGCCCAAGCCTGTTGCCCATACCCAAACGATTCCGGACTCCCGTGGCAAAAACTGTGAGGTAAGCACTACAATCCCGCGGACTAGTTCACCGCCAATCCACCGACTCCTTCCCAGAGGTTGGGACTGGAGAGAGGGTGCGACCGCTATTGACTCCCCGACGCCGGCGGGTTATTAGGCTGGGCAGACGGAGAACGGGAAAAGAAGACCAATCTGGGCTTTTGGTCTTTCGGCAGCGACCAGTACGTTTCCGCTGGCACGTACCGGTCGGGAAGCGGCTTGATCAAGATTCCGTAGTTCGCTTCTCCGTGCAACCAGGCCTTGACCGGATCTGTCAGATCCAGCCGCAGCAGCTGTTCTGGCTGACTCGGGATTATTGGGATAGAGTTTATGGCCGTCACTTTGGCGGGCATCGCCTCACAGGTAAGGTTGAACGTAAAGAGCGGATCGCTCTCTACAGTTGGCGGCCAATGTGACATAAGGTTCATGAGCAGCGTATCATTGTCGACCAGCCATTCCAGGGGTCCGATGCCGGAAGGTAACCTTGCATGTTGACGCCAGTCTTCAACGATCCGGTATACCCCAAAGGCCGCCGAACCGCCCTCTCGAGACCTGACCTTCAGGGGAATCTCCAGGTATACTTTGTCGATCAACTCGGAGTCAACGCCGGAGGGCAGGTCTTCACGAGCTAGGGGAACATAGACGACGGTCTGGTTTTCTTTCCCCAAAGAGAATCCGAGCGAATAACTACCGCTCAACGTCCTGCCATTGAACGGAAAATTCCTGTCGGACGACCACACTGTAAAGCTCTTGTCGGATCGCGTCGCAAGGAAAAGATCTGGCTCGAGGGTGTAAGTTTCGCATCCGGCTGCCAGGAAGGAGAGACTAACCAAGAGTGCAACTACAGTCGCGATCCCCTTCCGTGTCACCCTTGCCGGCACGGCCTCCTCAACTCCTCGCATTCCTTCTGACCTCCCTGACATCATGTCTGGCTGTCCCGTCATCGTTCGGCAGCATGCCGTCCCGCCGTTACCTTAGGCGCGGGCAAGCCAGTTCCTTGGTTCTCAGGGGACGAAAAGGAGGGGCGAAACAGGAGGCGGGCAAGGCATCAGCGCCGCGGTTCAGGCGGGGTCTGGCCGTCGCCCAGAATGGCGTCTTAGCCATATCCACAGAATTGGCACTCCCACCGCTATGCCGAGCAGGTCAGAGATCAGGTCTGAGGCTCTGCCCGAACGATACGGCAACGGTATCTGCGCCACCTCGATGAGAACACCAAAGAAGGTCGACAAGGCGGCCGCGTCCCGGATGCGTCGCCCAAAACCCGGGTGGGAAGGTCGTCCCACCGGCCGGGTGTGGCCCGTCCACCATCCGGCCAGCACCACGTGCACGAGAAAAGCCGCGATGTGGTGCAGTTTGATCGTCAACTCACCGACCTCGACTTCCGCCCCGATAGGGCGAATAACGGCGAGAATGAGCAACCCCAACGAATAGGGCCAGACCAGATACGGGCCAACCTGTGCCAACGAGGTAAACCTTGAGGATTTCTGCCGGCTCGCCTTTCCCGGATTTGCCATGCTGCACTCCTCTGGGTCCCATGCTGGTGACTACTTTCCACATTATACTGGCTTACCCTGGTGGCGGGGCGGCCGTTCGTGCTCCATGTCACCGCGGGGATGTGGACTGGCGCACGGGTGCACCACACGAAGCAGTACCATACAGTTACCATACAGTTCACCAGGATAAAGAGCGAGCAGGCAGCAGGATTACCTGATCCACCCACGAAACTCTCGGTGGATTTGCGCGGGTGGCCGCGAATCCGCGAACAGTGCAGAATTCGGAAGGGACTGGATGAGTGAATGCAGAGTGATTCGGTGCGGCTGGGCGTCGTCGGCACGGGACACCGGGCGGCGATGGTGAAATCCTGGCTGCAGGCGGACAAACGGGCCAGGCTGGTGGCCGCCGCGGACCCCAACCCGGCTAACCTCCACAAGTTCCACGAGACGATCGGACAGGACGTGCCGCTGGTCGAGACCACCGACTGGCACCGGCTGCTGGAGAGGGACGACGTCGACGCCGTCGTCATCATCTCCCCCGATTTCACCCACGACGAGATCGCCGTGGCAGCCCTGCAGGCTGGCAAAGCCGTCTACTGTGAAAAACCCATGGCAATAACTGTCGAGGGGTGCGACCGGATGCTGGCGGCAGCTCATGAGACGGGCAAGCTCCTCTTCGTCGGGCACAACATGCGGTACATGCCCCTCTTCCAGACCATGAAGGAGATCGTGGAGTCGGGAGTAATCGGCGAGATAAAGGCAGTATGGGTGCGCCACTTCGTCAGCTGGGGCGGCTACTACTACTATCACGACTGGCACGGAGTGCGCCGCAACACCACCAGCCTCCTGCTCCAGAAAGGTTCACACGATATCGATATGATCCACTGGATCACCGGCAGATACGGCGAGAAGGTCTCCGCTTTTGGCAGCCTTACCTACTACGGCGGTGACCGGGACAATCAACTGCGGTGTGCCGACTGCCCCGAACAACGTTCCTGCCCGGAAGCCAAGCTCGAGCCGGAGGCTCTGTGCGCCTTCCGCCGGGAGATCGACGTGGAAGACAACATGTCCATGCTGATCCAGCTCGAAGGCGGCATCATCGCCAACTACTCCGAGTGCCACTTCGCCCCCGACTACCACCGCAACTATACGTTCATCGGTACGGAAGGGCGGCTGGAGAATTCGGAAATCGAGGGGAAAGTGTGGGTGTGGACGCGCCGCTCCGGCACGTACCGGGAGCTGACCGACCGGACCTACACCCTCAAGCCGAGCTTCCCCGGCGGGACCGGCCATCAGGATGCCGACCGCCTGATCTTCACCGATTTCCTCGATGCTCTGCTCCAGGGCAAGAAACCGGTGGCCGACCCGCTGGACGCCCGGATGGCGGTAGCCGTCGGGTGTGCGGGAGCGGAGTCGATGCGTGCCGGCGGCACACTGGTGGAGGTTCAGCCGCTGCCGGTAGCGAGTATGCAGCGGTGAACCGCCGGTGAATAGACGGGACCGGCAATAATGAGCAGCAAGGTGATGCGATGCTCCGGGAGATCTTCATCGACGTAATTGGTTCAAACTTGATCCTGCAGGGGCTGGCGGGCGGGATCTTCATCGCCGCGCTCAACCTTCTGGGAGCGGCGGTGGTGGTGGCCTGGCGTAATCCGTCGGAGCGGCTGCTCGATGTCGCGTTGGGTTTTGCCGCCGGGGTAATGCTGACGGCCAGCTTCACCAGCCTGATCCTGCCGGGAGTGGAACACGGGGGAATCATCCCGGTCCTGATCGGGATCATCATGGGCATCGTCGTCCTGGACCAGGCCGACCGGTGGGTACCGCACGTCCACGTCTTGGTCACGGGACGGGTGCGGGAAGACCCCAGCCAACCCGGCCAACCCAACCAGGTGGATGGCACCCGGGTCGCCTCGGTGCTGCTCTTCATCGTGGCGATCACCCTGCACAACCTGCCCGAGGGACTGGCAGTGGGTGTTGGCTTCGGTTCGGGCAAACTCGACGAGGCGATCCCCCTCATGCTGGCCATCGGGCTGCAAAACATCCCGGAAGGGCTGGCCGTCTCGGTGGCGGCCCTCAACGCCGGCTTCAACCGGCGATTCTACGCAGCCTACACGGGCATCCGGGCCGGTCTGGTCGAAATCCCGCTGGCCGTGATCGGAGCCTGGGCGGTCAGCCTGGCCGCCCCACTCCTCCCCTACGCCATGGGCTTTGCCGCCGGAGGCATGCTCTACGTCATCAGCGACGAGATCATCCCCGAGACCCACGGGCGGGGTCACGAACGGATCTCGACATGGGGTACGATGCTGGGCGTCCTGGTGATGCTTTATCTGGATGTGGTTCTTGGCGGATGAGCCGGCTGCGGATACCTGTGCAATATCAAATTTTCCCACCAGGTGATTGGCAAGATCACGAACAAATAGGAACGCCTGGACGAGAAGGGAGGGAGCTCGCTTCCCAGCGTGACAATGTGGGAGCGGGCAGAGTGTGATGATTCTCATGCACAGCTACACCTATCGCGGTTATCCGCTGGAGAGAGCGCTGAAAAAGGCAGCCGAATTTGGTTATGACGGTATTGAATTGTCGGGAGTTCACCTGCCGCCGCAAGACCCGCTGGGTGGTATACCAGCTGCGGTGGAATTGGCTGCGAAGCTCGGTGCACCGGTGCGGGTCTTGAGTTTTGGTGCGGATCTGGTCAACAAGAATGAGGCTGTCCGGCAGCAGAGCCTGGAACGCGCGGCCGGGTTCATCCGGCTGGCCGGCAGGCTGGGTATTCCCTTGGTAAACGGAGGGGTGGCCACCCTGGTCGGCCCCCGCTGGGACAGATGGGGTGACAACGGCAGCAAACTGGCGACGGATGAACACTACCAGCTGATCGCCGCCGGCCTGCGGGTGCTGGATCAGGCGGCAGGCGAGGCCGGCGTCAAGGTGGCGCTCGAGATTCACCCCAATTCGGTTCACGACACGGCGGCCTCTACGCTGCGCATTCTCGAGGAGACCGGCGGCCGGAATGTCGTGGCCAACCTGGATGCCGGCAACATGTACGGGACGCCGCATGCCGAAGAGGCCACTCAGGCCATCGCCATGCTGGGCAACCACTTGGGCTACGTGCACCTGAAAAACTGCCGGCGGCTGCCCGGTGGCGAGTCGGCCGACTACTCCTACACGCTGGAGCTGGGCCACCTCGACCACTTCCGCATTCTCGACGCCCTCCACCGGGCCGGCTACAATGGCCTTTTCACGATCGAATACTGCGGGCTGGGAGACCCGTCGGTGGCTGCCGCCGCGGACATCCGCTATGTGCGGCAGTTAATGGATGAGATATGGGTGAAATGAGCTGAGGAGCATACCCTGAACCCGGGGCAGGCTGCAGTCAACGGCAACCGTGATCCGGAGCATCACGGCGACAACCGCGGGTATGATGCGGCTATGACCACGATCGCGATTGCGAGCGAAGCAAAGAGTGCGGCGGCCAGCCCGGTCATGACGGGGATTACCAATGTCTCGTCATTGTGCGGGATGGCATCCAGCAGTACATGACTGGCCTACCCAAGAGCAAATGCCTCCTCCTCATGCTGTTTCGCTGGCCACTGACCGAATCATTCAGGGAAGTGCTGCAAGTATCTGGGGTTGAGAGGACCTGGCAGGCGTGATACCATCCCGGTAGGCTTAACGCCTTGCCAGCTGGCAAAAGGGGTGGCGGCCATCCGTTTAGGTGAATTGTTGGACATCGTAGAGTCCACTCTCAGCCCGTCCCAGGGACAAACGGGCCGAGGGCCTGAACATGTTCCCGCAGGCCCACCAGATCAGCATGAGTCACTGGATCACTCTGCCCGTGCCGACGCCAACGCTGCGGACGCCTACTTACGGCGGGTCGCCCAGTTGAGTCCGTCAGCCCGGCAAGCACTCCTCCACTTTTTCTTCTATCGCTCCGAAACACCGGTCTGGTTCAACTCGCTCGTCAGCTATGGTCCTTCCGGCCTGGACCTGCAGGAAAACATGCGCTTTCTGGGAAGCTTCCGGAACGCGAATGCCGCATGGGATGCAATGGTCGAACTGGAGGCTGCAGGGCTTGTCATTGGACTGCAACGAAGTGTTGGCGGGCCAACTCTAGTCTTTGTACCCGACGAGACTCGCGTGGCTGCCGCCCGCCTGATCATCCGCGAACTGGCAAGTAGTGGCCTGGTGGTGGACCTGGGCGACAACACCCCCTCACCCCACTTGCCGGGGTTGCCCGAGATCAGCCGCGAGGAACCCGGCGAACCCCTGCGTCGGTTCGTCATGGATCTGACGGCACTCCTCGCGGAGCTCGAGAAAGAGCCCCGTCTGCTCACCCGTGAGGGCATCATCTATCGCCGGGAACTCAACAAACTGATGGACATGCTCGCTATGAGCGACGTCGACTACCCAGTCTTTGTGCCGAACGTGCCCCACGGTGGAGTTCCGCTACTGGCGGGTGAGGATGGCCACCCGTTGCTCAACCTCATGCTTTACTATGCCGAAAGCGAGAAGCTGGTTGCCCGCCGCTACCTGAATAGGGCAGGAAAGCTGCAACTCTACTTGACCACCACCCCGCTCGCGGCCCGCTGGGCATACCGTTCACAGGCTTGGCGGATCACGAGAGTTCACACATTCTGGTGGCAGTATTTCTTTCGCGATGCGAGACTGCATCCCCTGCTCGACCTGTTACTGGCTCTACCGCCAGGGAAAGGTCTGCTGATCGACCAGGCAGCCTCCCACTTGGCAAAGCTGTGTGGAAATGATCTCGAAAGCCTTGTGCTACTGGTGGAGGGATACGCCCAACTCCAAACCGCCCTGCCCGATCTTGTGATGCGGGGGCTCGCGCGGGTCGCGACTTGGACGGCCCAGACCGGAGGTGAACCAGTGGCGGCGGCAACTGGGGCCGACGTGGCTGCGTCAACTGAGGCCGCGGCCATGGCCAAGGGCAATGCTGCGCGTGGAGCAGGCACCGCTGGGAGGCCAGTGGTCAAGCCCGTGGACCGATTCGAGGCCAAACCTACCATACAGTCCTTTCCCAAGATCGGTCGAGCACTCGGGATCGACGAGCCGCTAGTCCTGTCTGGCCTCGCCCCCGCCGTCGTTACGCCCCCGTCGGAGGGCGGCGATCAACCCGTGGAGATCCAGGCAGCCGACAACCGAGCGGAGTGCCGCTTCATCGTTCAACCCAACTTCGAGATCCTGATCGAAGAGGACGCTCCTGCGGCCTGGATCTGGCAATTATACATGGTTGCGGAGACGGTTCAACGGGACCGGATGCTCATATTCCGCCTTACCGGCGACAGTCTGCGCAAAGCAATCGACCGGGGCATCACCGGCGAGACCATTCTGCGCTTCCTTGCCGCGGGTAGCAAGTTTCCGTTACCGCAGAATGTCCAGCTTGCCCTGGAGGAATGGGTTGAACGGTACGGCCGCACCAGGTTGGTGGAGGCAGTCTTGCTGCGCTGCGATACTCCCGAGCTTGCCGACCAGCTGCAATCCCAGCCAAAGGTTCTCAAACTGCTCGGCGAACGGATTGGCCCGCAGTACTTCTTGATACCGGCAGAGAACGTCAAGCATCTCCGAGAGAAGCTGCAGGAAGCTGGCTGGCCGGCATTACCCCACTTCTATGAGCCTGTAAGCACTGACCGGGATTCAGCCTCTGTTTCTGGCACCCGCCTAGCACCGGTTTCCTCCCAGCACGACTTCGAATCCTACCACGAGAAGGCGCTAGCAGCCACCGAGGCGGATCGCTTGCAGAGGGCGCAAAAGACAGCAGGCCGCGCCGCCGAGTTAGAGACCAACTCCGATGCCTTGCCGCCGACCGTGGAAATGCTCTCGCTTTGGGAGCACAACTTCGGTGCGTGCCTCGGTCGTCCGGCCACACCAGGAGGCGCTGAATCAGCCGGATCCTTCGTCCCCGTGCCAAGCCCCCTGGGAATGGTACGTAGCTACAATCTGAAGAACTTGACCGTGGCACCTATTGAACGGCCCCTTGGCGGGCCCTGGGCTGAGGTCCTGTGGCAATCAACCCGCACATTTTGAGACCTTGAGGTGTTAGTCAGAGTTGGCCGACGAACGGTTCAATCCGCTCATAGTCCAAAGTGACCGAACGGTTTTACTCGAGGTGGACAACCCTCGATTCGAGGCCGCCCGGGACTGTCTCGCGCGCTTCGCCGAGCTGGAAAAAAGCCCCGAGCATGTTCATACCTACCGGATAACTCCCCTCTCCATCTGGAATGCGGCGGCGGCGGGCTTGACTGCCGACGAGATCTTGCAGTCGTTGACCAGTTTCAGCAAGTATCCCTTACCCGCTGCGCTGGTCACGGAGATCAAAGAGTATGCCAGTCGGTATGGCCGCCTGGTCTTGCGCCCGGCCGACCCTGCCGCTACTGGTTCAGAGAACCCCGGTCGTATCTACCTGGAGAGCAGCGACCCCTACCTTATCGAGGAGATCTGGCGCAACGACAGGATTCGCCGGCATCTCACGGGCCGCACCGCCCAGGGATATCTTGAGCTTCTCCCTCTTGAGCGTGGCCGGATCAAACAGGGTCTGATCAAGCTCGGCTTCCCGGTTGTCGATCGGGTCGGCTACGTGCCAGGGGCGCCCCTACCCATCCGTTTACGTGATTGTACCCGCGCCGGCAAGCCGTTTGCCCTTCGCCCCTACCAGCAAGACGCCGTACGGGCCTTCCTGGCTCCTGCGTCCACCGCAATCCCCAATGTTGCTGCCACGAACGAAGCCAACGCGGATGCAAACAGCGATAGCCCAATCCACGGCAGCTGCGAGCAGACGGCTTCGTACGACGGCGGCAGTGGGGTCGTCGTTCTGCCCTGTGGAGCCGGGAAAACCATGGTTGGACTGGCCGTGATGGCACATTTGTCGTGCGAGACGCTGATTCTGGCGACCAGCACGGCGGCAGTTCACCAGTGGATACGGGAGATTTTCGACAAGACGGATCTATCACCGGATGAAGTCGGCGAGTATACCGGGGAGGAAAAGCACATCAAGCCGGTTACTGTAGCCACCTACCAGATTCTGACCCACCGCAAGCGCAAGGGCGGGGATTTCCCGCATTTTGCCCTGTTCAACCAGAAAGACTGGGGCTTGGTTATTTACGATGAGGTCCACCTGCTGCCGGCGGAGGTCTTCCGGATCACGGCCGAGATTCAGAGCCGGAGGCGGCTGGGGCTTACCGCCACGCTAGTGCGGGAGGACAAGCGAGAAGATGACGTGTTTACGCTGATCGGTCCGAAGCGGTATGACGTGCCGTGGAAGACGTTGGAGCAGCAAGGCTGGATTGCTACCGCCCAATGCACGGAAGTACGGGTGGAGTTACCGGAAAGCTTGCGGTGGGATTACGCAGTGGCTGAGTCGAGGGAACAGTTTCGGCTCGCCGCAACGAACCCCGCCAAGCTGCCGGTGGTGGAAGCGCTGGTACGCAAGGTGCATGCCGGTGAGAGTATTCTGGTGATCGGCCACTTCCTCGACCAGCTGGAGACGATCGCCGGGCGGCTTGGGTCGCCACTGATTACCGGCCAGACCGGATCACGACGGCGTGAGCAGCTGTACGACGCTTTTCGTCGCGGTGACGAACCGGTGCTGGTCGTGTCCAGAGTCGCCAATTTCTCGCTCGACCTTCCCGAGGCAAGCGTTGCCATTCAGGTATCCGGCACGTTCGGTTCACGGCAGGAGGAAGCGCAGCGGCTGGGAAGAATTCTCCGGCCGAAGGCCTCAGGTCGCCCGGCTTCGTTCTACACGTTGGTGACCCGGGAAACCCAGGAGCAGTCCTTTGCTCTCCGGCGGCAGCTCTTCCTGACCGAACAAGGGTACCGGTATCACATAGCAGATGGAGACGAAATCCAATGAAACGTATTGAACGTCTTCTGGAGAAGATTGACCAAGCGCTCGAGCGTAGACCCGCC
>Ga0134094_1003953_pt1 | contig 10345 bp, 6 predicted proteins | sample 5_1taG_FD_94458 | JGI IMG/M metagenome (GOLD analysis project Ga0134094, IMG submission 94458) | Switchgrass degrading microbial communities from high solid loading bioreactors in New Hampshire, USA - 5_19_20_110_A1 metaG | ecosystem: Engineered > Bioreactor > Semi-continuous > Anaerobic >... | reverse complement strand
CAATCCCGTGTCGCCTTCGATTACTTTCAAGCCGTGAACCATGAATGCATTGTCAAGGGTGATCGTTGCCGTCGCCCTGAGCTTTTCCTTTCCCGGAATCAAATAAACCTTTACTTCGGTAACCTTCATACTTCTAATTCCTTTCTGATATTTTCTTTCAGATTTTTCGATCAAAGAATCATGAAATCACAATTCTGTAACTGTCCTTCTTACCGATGTGAGCCGGCACTTTCCAAATAAACGATGTGTAAAAGAAATACTTGTTTGTTTTCTCGTCCTTACCGATTCCCAAGAGGTTTTGCTTATGGAAGAAATTACCCGCCAGCGCTCTAGTGATTCCGAACACGAATTTTTCCATTTTGGAATTGCTTCCGACGATAATTTCGCGCGGAAAACAATACAAATCATCCGTCCGGTTATGGAAAATGTCATTGAAAATCATTACGGAGCTCTTCGTTTTGTCGAGAATGTAATTCTTCGTTTTCTCGTTGATTTTCCCTGACTTCTTGATTCTGTGGTAATGAATCTCTCCGTTAAGCAATCTCCGGAACCCTTCCCTCCCTCGCAATGTCGGGTCCTTTTCGTCTAGAAGATGAATGCCGAGGATGTGCGGAAGATATTCGGTTTTAAATTCTACCGGAATCTCTTCACCGTTCCACTCAAATCTTATGCATTTGCCTCCAAAGAATTTCTGATAATAATTGGCTATGTCAACATAATCATACTTCTTAAATATACTCCCCCCACTGTTCAATAATAATATTCCTTCGCAATCCTGGTTGCCAAAAGTTTGTTTTGCGCGCTTTTTCTTCCTTCCCCTTCTATATATGTCTTCTTCGTGATAGCTTTCCGTTTCTTCCAGATTCAAGAACGGGCTTTTTTCTAAATCTTCTTCCAAGCTAGGCGGAGATGCGTCCTTGAGGACCTTGCTTTTCGCTTCCTCATGCATGACATCAGTTTTTAGCGAGGTCATCAGATTGTCCGCCAATTTAAAGCGCGATTTCAAAGAATTATTGATTCTTTGCATCTGTTTTTGATAACGGCAGATTATCACGAGGCTTTTGCCTCCCTGGTTCAGATAGACAGCAGCGGCCCCCTCATGATATGCCATTTTTCTTATTTTGTCTAAATAATATTTACCCTTATAATCACCGATTTTCCTTTCTTCAAACCTTTCGACGCTATTGTAGGCATTTGTTGCCATTTTATAAAAATTTCTATCCGATATTCCTTCCTCAATTGCAGCAAGTTTCAGCGGATCATCAATTTGCCTGGTATAGCGCAGGCTTTTGTAATTCCCAAGTTTTAAATCCACCAAGAGCACATAACCGAAGACCGCGGGCCCCAAATCCCTGAATTCATCCTTTTTTGAATCATAGGCCACCGCCGAAAAATCCCCATGCATCATGACGCGCTCCGGAAAAAGCGAATACAGGCTATTACTATCTGAGCCGAACTTGTCCAAAGCGCGGATGATCGCACTCAGGTAATTGTCGGTGGAGATGAGCCCGAAGTCCTCATCAGGCTTATTGATCCTGACCCTCAACCCAAAACCAATGTTCTCCGCAATCTCTCGGAGCCGGACTTCAAGTTCGCGATTTGTGCTTCCGTCGCCGAAAATCAATTCGGAATGCATACCTTGCAATTTTTCGATAGTGATGTTGCTCCAGAGGCTTAAAGGAGCATAAATAGCCCGATAATGATTCAGTATTCTTTGGAAACCCAAAGGAAGCATGGCATAGGCCTTGGTTTCGGTGCGGGAAATGATTTTCAAATCCTCCCCGCCCCCGCCCGCTTTGGATTTAGCGGCTTTGCGAGAACTTCTTATGGAACAGATTTCGATCCGAAACTTTTGGGCGTTCCCGGGGTGTTTTTTGCTTAGCAGGTTTTGCAATCTTCCGACGACGAGCTGAGCGTGCTTGTGGTTGTTTAGGCACAGCCCGTAAACCGCGGACCCGCTTCCGCTCATCAAAGCCTGCAAAGCTCCCGCAGCAAGCAAATCGCGTTTTATTTCCGCGACCTCAGTTCCCGGCAATCCTTTTTCCAGGTCATTAAAAAGGCCTTCCGCAATCCTGTTCAAATCGCCCGCTTTGACGGTCTCTTCCAAGGATTCGATTTTACCGCTGTTTTCGTGGTGAACGTTGAAATTTCTGAATATTTCCGTAGTGGAATGCCGGAAGGGAGGAATCACCAACACAATGTATGTAAAGGGCATTTCCTCGATGAACTCCAAGACTTCTCCTCTGCCCCCCACCCTTGCGGTTTTGTTATGGACACAGAAGGGAACGTCGCTTCCGAGCTCTGAACCGATCGCCGCGAGCTGCTCAAGCGAAAGATTGAGATCCCAAAGCTTGTTCATCGCCCGCAGAGCGGCTGCGCAATCCGCGCTCCCTCCGCCGAGCCCGGCCTTTTCCGGAATCCTTTTTACGACCCTGACTTTAACGCCGCGATCTATTCCGTATCTCGATCTGAGATTATCGATTGCTTTATAGATTAAATTTTCCTCCGGCCGCAGATAATCCAATTCCTCGCACTCGATGATTATTGATTTGCCGGGATGATCTTCGAAATACAATTCATCGTAAAGGTTCAAGTTCGTCATGATCATGTCCAGATCATGATAACCGTCTTCCCTTTTCCGGAGCACTTCCAGTCCCAGATTAATTTTAGCATATCCTTTTTCGATGACCATTTTCCCACTCCCGTCAAACGAACAGTTTCATTTTGCCGTAGGTTTCCAAACCGCCGAAAGCCTCATCCCCTTTTTCTATGAATCTCAGAGCTTCGCTCAGATTGATGATTTTATTGAAGGCGGTGGTCGCGGCTTTGATTGCAATTACCGCCGGATCGAAAGTGTGGATGTTGGTTCTTTTGGGACTGCTGGCGAAATCGGCGCCGCTGGCGATTAATGCCTCGAAATTGGACTGGCAAGCTCCGGCGATGACAACCACGTCCCCCCTGGACTTGATTTGCCTGAGTTTCCTCAGGGCTTTGACATAATTCAAGGTATTGCTGTAATTGTTTAAATCCTTCAGTCCTTTTTGATTGTAAACATCGTGTCCGGTCAGAACCACGATGTCCGGCGTCAGTTTATAAATCAGGCTTTGAATCTGTTCGTGGATCAAATGTTCTTTCATCGCCAAGCCATTGGCATAAACTCCAATTTCTTTATATAGTTGCAGGCATTTGTCCAAGTATTTCTGGTCCCCGTCAATGTGGAGCACGGTGCCGAGAAGATAATTCTTGCCCACCCTTTTTCTGATGTTCGTGACGCTTAAGAAATATTTTTCGGTTTTCTTCCTCTCCTTTTCGATTTCCTCTTCCGTGGCTGGACGCAAATCTTCCAGAGAAACTATTTTCCTGATTCGGTAATGCAGTCCGGAAACATAGACTTTTTCCGGGCTGATAATACCATCTATAACATATATGATTTTCTTCTCGTCGCTTTTCAGAACAACAAGACTCGCAACATCCACGCTACCACCTATATTAAGTTATGACCGCCCGCTTAATTAGGTGCTCTCAAAGATATTCATATACACTTCCGCTATTTTCTCCAAACTCAAAGCTTCGCTGCGAATGGATTCCGGAAGCGCGAGTCTTTTCAAAACCCCAAGGATCTCTTCCCTCGTTAACATGTAATTCGCAAGCAAGTTGTTGACTAAGGTTTTTCGCCTTTGCGAGAAAATATTTCTGACAAATTTTAAAAAATTCCTCTCGTTCTTGATTCCCAAATCAAGTTTTCTTTTTTTCAGTTTAATAACGACGCTGTCGACATTCGGTTTTGGAAAAAAGGAGTTTCTGGAAACCGGAAAAAGAATTTCGCCTTCGCACCGGTAATTGATCAAAATTGAAAGCGAACCATAATCTTTTCCGCCTTCCTTCGCAACCATGCGTTCTCCAACTTCTTTTTGAACCATGAAGTAGAATTCTTCTATTTCATTATCTTCTTCCAGCAACCGGATGATGATCTGCGTGGTTATGTAATAGGGAAGGTTGCTGACGGTGATGACGCGCTTGCAGTCGGAGAAAAAACTGAGCTCTTTTTTCAAATCTGCCTTCAAGAAGTCCTGAGATAGAATTTTAAGGTTTGAAAACTTTGCCAATTCTTCCTTTAAAACGCCAACAAGCTTTTTGTCAATTTCAAAAGCCAGCACCTTTCGGAAATTCTGAAGCAAAGCTTCGGTCAAGGCGCCGATTCCGGGGCCAATCTCAACAACTCCGGTTTCGGGATCCGGCCTCGCTGCCAGAATGATTTTATTCAAAATGTTTTCGTCTATGAGAAAATTCTGGCCAAGATTTTTCCTTGGACGCAGTTGATGTTTTTCAAGTAAAGCTTTTGTCTTCTTCACATTGAGCATAGAATTTCCCTGATTCGTTCCAAACTGATTTGAAAGAGGTTGAGGTGGCGGGCAAGTTGTTTTCCGTTCGCATAGTCAATATCCAACTTCTCGCATAGTTTGATTCTTCTTTTTTTGCTTTCGTTTCCGCCGACCAAACTCAAAGCATATAGATCTTGGATTGTGATGTTTTCCTGATGTTCTTCTTCCAAAAACTCACTTAAGGTTTCTCTTAAAACCGGCAAATCAACATGTTCGACGCCAACTTTTTTGCAGTTTTTGCTGAGGGCGTCCTCGCGCCCGATGTATACATTCCTTACATTTTGCAAAGCATCGGATATCTTTTCCCTGATCTTATCCCCCGCAGCGTCGGGATCCGTCAAAAGGACGGCTTCGTAATCCCCATTTATCCGCCCCATCCGCCTTAACCACGCATCCGAAACCATGCCGTTCGTGGTCACGACGGGCAGGTCCGGGGCTATCTGTTTTATTTTCTGATAATCATTCTTCCCTTCAACAACCACTATTTTTCTCATGAAAAGCAACTCTCTTTACTTATATTATAACACATCAAAACCAATAAATGAATATCTTTTCAAAGATATAAATATTTCTCAAAAGAAAAAAGAGAAAAACTTCCTGTTTTTCTCCTCACCACTTCAAAATTCCCATCATTTCTCCCAACTTTTTCAGCTCGTTCGGGATGTCGATTCCCTGCGGACAGGCTTCAACGCACTGCCCGCACTCAATGCATTCTGTGAACAAAGCCGATTTTTCCTTCACGTGCTTTGCTTCGTGTCTGGTCAATTCTTCATTGGCAAACATCCGGTGATTGTTGTATAAGCTGAAATAGGCGGGAATGTTGATGTTGACCGCGCAGGGAAGACAATACTTGCAATTGGTGCAGCCCACGGCTTTGAATTCTTGGAGAGCGGCTTTCACTTTGGCGATGATTTCATCCTCTTCTTTGGTTAAGGGTTTAAAATTTTTAAAAGTGTTGACATTGTCAACCACTTGCTCCATTTCGTTCATTCCGCTGAGAATGACTTTCACCCCCGGAAGGCTTCCCACCCAACGCAAAGCCCAGGAAGCAATCGATGCGTCGCTATGGTCCTTGAAGATTTTTTCGATCTCTCCATTGAATTTCGCCAATTTACCGCCCTTAATGGGCTCCATTATCACAACCGGTATCCTGCGTTCTTCCAGATCGTAATATCCTTGGATGCCTTGTTGGATTTCCGTATCCAAATAATTGAGCTGAATCTGAGCAAAATCCCAATCATATAAATCCAAGAGTTCTTTAAAGGCATCATAATCATCATGGAAGGAAAAACCTATGTACCTAATTTTCCCTGCGGCCTTCCACTTTTCAAGCAAAGGAATGATTTCCCACTCCTTCACTTTCTGCAGCCGCTCTTTATTCATCGCATGCAAGAGATACATGTCAATATAGTCTGTCTGTAAGGTCTCCAGCTGTTTGTCAATCAATTCCTCGACTTCTTTCCTTGATTCAAACAATCTCAGGGTAAGTTTCGTTGCGAGGTAAAAAGAATTACGGGGATATCTTTTCAAAGCCTTCCCAACAAAAGCTTCGTTCTTGCCGTCGGTATAAGGCATCGCGGTGTCAAAATAATTGACGCCGTTATGGTAAGCGTAATCAAAGAGCTTCAATGCCTTCTGTTCATCAATTTCTCCGTCAACGGTTTTCAACCGCATCGCCCCGAAACCAAGCAAAGAAGTCCTGATACCCTTATCATACCATTTTCTGTATTCCATGTTCCTCACCTCTTTTTCTGATTTTAGCATAACTGAAACCAAAAAACAATAAAAAAGACCGCCCATGAGAAAACTCATGGGCAGTCATAGACTGGTTATTCAGCAATCATTCTGCTACATGTTTAAAAAGAGTTATATCATCAATATTAAGTCTTTTCCCACTAGTACCTCCGACAACAAACTTAATTCTTAGTTCATCTGAAGTCGAAAGATCGCTGTTGGCAAAGGCTTCATTTGTGGACAAGTCAATTGTCACTTTGGTCAGTGTGCCAGTAATCTGGATGTCTAATTCAAGATCAACCCAATTTTCACCGTCTTTGGAAAGGAGCACTGCCAAGGTGGTTCCAGAATCGGATCCGAAATTTGCGACGTAGAATTCAATTGTGGAAAGATTGGCAAATCCGGTATTAGAATACAATGCGCCTGGAGCACGTAACCTGACAGATTTGTCTCCATTTTTCTTATCATTTTCTTGAGTGCCTACTAAAGCATTATCCAGAGTCCACTCCACGCCGTTGAAAATAACACTGTCCGAATCATAGGAGTCCTTACTTCCATCTTCAAATCCCGTATAATAGAGCAGGTTCGGATTTTCCTGAGCTTGGGCTGTCAATTGGAATGTGAATGTCTTTTCATGCTCTTCGCTGAAAATGGCTTTGACAGTGAGCGTAAGCTCTGTATCTTCAGCAGGAGCGGTGAATTTACCGTCATCGCCTAAGATGTCGGTGTTGCTCGATGTGAACTCATAGGTCACATTGCCGATGACATAGGAATATTTGGTCTTATCGAAGAAATTCAAATCTCCGACCAAGACATTGTCTTCCGGAAGAATGGCGTTGATTTCCTTTTCAGCAATTTCTTCTAGGTCTTCATTGGTCAAAGTGACTTTCAGGTCGCCTTCTCTTCCGAGGAAGCCCAAGTTCCAAAGCCCCGTTTTGGGATAGCATTCATAAACGACCGCGATGAGCGTCACTTCTTTTCCGGCAAGCATCTTCAGGGCGTCGACTTCCATGGAGTTCTGGTAAATTCTTACCATGTCCGCGTCTTCTTCCAAGGACTCCGCAAGGTAAAGGTCGGTATAGCTTCCGCTTTGGACCAATTTAAAGAAACCGCTAATTTCAAAGATTTTTCCGAAGAGCTCTTCCTGAGCTGCTTTTTCTAATACGTTATTATTGGTAATTGTGTGGTCGAAATCGGAAATCTTTGCCTTTACGATTTCAAGCGGTGAGTCTTGGTTTTCCGCTACCTTTTCAATTACAGCAAATTGATTGCCGACCTGTCTGTTGAAACGGGGGTCGCTGGCGCTGCCTGAGTAAATGCTTCCGTCCCCGATCATGCGAATCTTATCGCCGACCTTTAAGCCATGATCGCTCAGTTTTTGACGGGAATAAATGACTCCAGTTTCATCGGCAAGGTAGAAGTAACCTTTGCTATCGCGCCCGATGATTACCCCTTCTACAAGCACCGCCTTAGCTTTTTCCTCGTCGATTGCTGCAAGGAGCTCTGCGACCGTCATTTGTTCCGGAGCAATGGCAGTGACTGTAAACTTGTATTCTTCGCTCACGCTTCCGAGTGTGATCGTAGCGGTAAGTTCAACCTCTGTCTCTGCTGTCGGATAAGTGAACTTGCCGTCGTCTGCGATGACATCTTTGTTGCTGGATTCCCAAGAAATCGAAACTCCCTCAAATATGGACAGACTTGTGGGAAGCGTCAAGTCGCTGACAACGGAAATGCCATCGAATTCACTCTTCAGTTTGATGGAAGTCAAATAAGCTTTGTTCTCATCGGTATACTGAACAGCCTCTGCTTCCTCAACGGAGCCGGCATATCCGAATACGCGCCAAACTTTATCGGAAGAGTGGAAATTGTAAGTGATAACCGTCGCTGTCACGTACTTGTCCTTGTTGGCCGTAATCGCATCAATGAAGCCTTCTTCGGAATCATGATAAATCATGATTTTGGTGTTTGTAGTTTCGTCGGTGAGTTCTAAATTCTTGTAATCTCCGTATTGACCCTCGGTGACTTTTCCAGTGACGGCAAGAATCCTTCCGTAGGATTTCGGATCATTTACGCTGCTCCAAACGATTTCCGGAATGAAAGCATCCGCTGCTTCCGAATAATCAAAGCCGCCTTCGGGAGCCTCTTCCAACACTGTCAGTTTGTAACCTCTGTCGATTTCAGGCTGTCCGTAGTAAATAGTGATGCTCCCTTCAACCTCGACCTTGGCTCCGGGAACCACTTTATCATTGGAAGGTTTGCCGTAAACATAAATGGCACCGGAGTCATCCTGCATGAAGAAGCCTGAGCCGTGGAGATAAGTGACCGTTCCGGTGATTCTGACGGGTGTTCCTTCAGGCTGCTTTGCTGCATCGCCGACAGAGAGAGTGAAGACTTTTTCTCCAGGTTTTACAAAAATATCCCAGTGCCGGCTTAAGGATTTTTTCCCGATTCTGACAGTTGCCGTCAGGCGCACTTCGCCCCATTCGCCCGGCCCTTCTTCAGTGTAGGGCGCGCGGGTGATTCTTACGATGGGGACTTCCCCCGTTAAATCCAATTCCGCGGTTTCCCCTTTGACGTTCTCAATTGACCATTCAATGGGCAATTTGTGCTTGCCCGTCACAGCAATGAGTTCAATATCCTGAGTGACGCTGCTTAAATCACCCAAGGCTATGGAGTTCAACGCCTCTTCAAGTTTGGTTTCACTTTTGTCGCAAGCAACCAAACTTAAGGAGGCAAACAAAGCCAGAATTAAGACAACAAGCTTTTTAAACAACCTCATTTAACTTTTACCTCTCCTTATATTTTATATTTTTCATTCAACAAGAACAAAATCGTTCTTTCCTTCTCCTTCAAGGTTTCCGAGTTTGATCTGGTAAATCACTTCGCCGTCATTATAGAAATCCACAAAACGGCTCACGCCGCCGATCACGGTGTAGGTTTGGCCTACTTGCGGGAAGGAATAAGAGAGTTTCCGCCTCATGTCCGCATCGATGCGGACTTGGACTTTGGTGCCGTTTTTCAGAGTTCCATAAATCGTATAAGCGCCGGTTTCCGGATTTTGATTGCTCTTGTCGGTAACCGTGAATTCCTTGATTCTCACAACCAAACCTTCATAGTCCTTCAAGGAAACCGCGTCTTCGGGCAGGTCAATGATGTTGACTTCGGTTCCTTCCTCAACTTTTCTGATGTCGCCGGGGTTCACCAGCTGGAATCCGTAAGTTTCGCTGTCAGAAGCCTGGCATTTAAAATTGATCACGTCGCCGGGCCTCATTTTCCCGATCGCGCTGACAAAAGAATGATACAGAAAGATTCCGCCTCTGACGCTTTTACCCAAATCTTCGATGTATGTTTCTTCAACATCTTCCAAATAGGCGCTGTTCCCCACGAGCCTCAGGATGCGGGCCGTGATTCTGAGAATGGTGCCCGCGGTGTAGCTTGCCCTGTTATGTTTCAATTCCGCAATCGTGACTTCCCTTTCTCCGATCGAATAATTGAAGTCGGGATCCTTTTCTCCCAAAACGCGAAGCTTTTTCGGATAAACTTCCAGATAAGCTTTTTTGAAAACTTCGCCGTATTTGAGATTGTCTTCCAAACCCGTGAAGAAAGTGTAACATTGCTCAATCAATTCCAGATTCAGGTTTCTGAATTCTGAATCCTTGCTCGGACGGTACCAAACATAGGCCAGATAGCGGTCTCCGGTCGCATCGACCTCGGGAGGCTGTCCGACCACATCCGCTTCGATTACGATTTCATAGGCATTTTCCAGTTTGGATTTAGTAAAGGCGCTGGCCTTAGCTCCCCAGGGAGCAATCTGCCCCGTCGATTCCGGGGTGTTGATGCCCAGAAAACGGATTTTTATGGTCCTGTTCGCGTAATCGCGGAAATGGGCGGTGTCGCCATCGACCGCCTGCAACAAAGTCACGAGTTCGATGCCGTCCGCCAAAAACGTTCTGTTTTCATACTCCGTTTCCAACCGCAATTCATCGGTGTACTTTGTGGGGAAAGTGTATTCCCTTTCCCCACAAGCCACCAACAAACAAGTCAGAAACAGAGTGAATAGGCCATATAGAAATTTTCTCAGTTTAGGTTTCATTTCCATGTTGTATTCTCAGCTATTTTTTTATCACGAAAGCGTAGAGGTCATTCCTCAGCTCTTCGAAGCGCGCATCGATGTCTTCGCCGTTGACGATGATGTCATCAAAGAGGCTTCCAACTTCGGTCCGGATTTT
>Ga0134094_1003949_pt1 | contig 10350 bp, 7 predicted proteins | sample 5_1taG_FD_94458 | JGI IMG/M metagenome (GOLD analysis project Ga0134094, IMG submission 94458) | Switchgrass degrading microbial communities from high solid loading bioreactors in New Hampshire, USA - 5_19_20_110_A1 metaG | ecosystem: Engineered > Bioreactor > Semi-continuous > Anaerobic >... | reverse complement strand
TGTGTACGCGAGGACGGCGGAGATCTGCGTCGACCAGGATCACGCGACGCCCGAGCTGCGACATGACAATTGCAAGGTTCAATGCAACCGTTGTTTTCCCTTCTGACAGCGTTGAACTGGTTATCAAAAGGGACTTCATGGGCTGATCGAGGTCAGCAAATTCAAGGTTGGCCCGCAGCGAGCGAAACGCCTCTGTCACCGGCGATCGCGGCTGCGCGAGCACATAAGGGAGGTTGCGCCTTCGCTCATCCTTGAGCCGCGGCTGCTCCATATCGCCGATGTATCCCAACACGGGCAGCTGCAGAATTTCCGAGACTTCTTCTGGGGTGCGCAGGGTGTCGTCCAGGTACTCGCTGATAAATGTAAAGCCGCCTGCAATCAGCAGTCCCAGGATGCCCCCGATTGCCATATTGACAATGGGCTTTGGCCGGACCGGGCTGTCTGCGGGGAGCCCGCGCTCCACCTGGACGATGTTCGGGGTACTGCTCATGCGCGCCAGGCGAATGGCCTCATAATTTGCCAGGAGGTTGGAGTAGATCTGGTGAAACTGGTCGAGCGCTGCCTGAATTTTCTCTGAATTTCGGTTGGGACTCTGCCCAACCGCGTCGTTCTGGTTATAGGACAGGCTGACATAGATCTCCTGGTACATTTTGAGCAGGTTCTTCAGTTCATTGATCCGATCCTGCTTCTTCACCAGTTCGAGCTGCTGTTCAACGGATGGGGTCGGCTGGGCGACAAAGCGGTTCAGGCTGGACTGAGGTGGGTTGACGATGTAATCCAGGCGCACGACTTCATCTTGCAGCGTGTTGATCTCGTTTTGCAGGTTGGCAATTGTGCGGGTCACTTCGTCAATTTGCTGCCTGTAAGTGTTTTCATTCTCCTGGGCAAGCTGATTCTGCAGGTTATTGATCTGAGCGTCAATCTGGTCGATTTGCGCCTTCAAGCTCTCTTCAGATGAAGCATAGCGGCTGGCCAGAATTGTCTCGTTTTGCTCAAGAAAGACTGTCACAAGCGTGTTGACAATGTCAGCGGCGCGTTGAGGGTCTTCGTCTTCGGCTGTCACCTTGATCAATTCCGATTCGGGCACCAGTTCGACGATCAGGTCATTTTCGCTGACGTGATAACCCAACCTTTCTGATGTGGCGGCGACGACCGGCTGCGTAATGATCAACTCTGAAAAGGTGACCGCCATATTCTTTTCATTGCCAAAATAGAAGTTGGGCAAGTTCTCAGTAGCCCCACCCATAATCAAGATCATGGTTGACGAGCGGTAAGTGGGCGTCTGATAGCGGCTGTAAATCCAACCGGCAGCGACTCCGAGCAGGGCAACCAGGACGATCAGCCACGCCCAGCGTTTTATCAATTTAAGGTATTGTCTTATCTCCATATCTCCATCCTTTAGCACTTACAATTAACGGCGAGCCAGGCTCAAGAAGGTTGGATTTTTGAAACAGCGGGCTCATGTGCCTCTCTGACTGCCTCCCTGACTGCGCTAACCACTAATTCAACGGATGAGGGATCCATTGTCGGGTATAGCGGGAGTGTTACCTCCCGAGAAGCCACGTTTTCAGTTACCAGGAGCTGTTTTCTGGGTACCAACCCATTCTCCCGGTAATATTGAAATTGGTGAATAGGGGGATAGTGCAGGCTGGTTTGGATGCGGCGTGATTTCATCCCTTCCGCAAACCGCGCCCGATTTGTGCCCGGTGGCAGCAAGATGGGCATGATGTGATAGCTCGAGTCCCAGGCAAACTGCGAAAACGGGACGGCGATTTCCGGTACAGCCGTGCGGAACATCTCCCGGTAGAGATTGGTTAATTGGGCGCGCCTTTCGTTACCGCGCCTGAGCTTTCTTAATTGCTCCAGGCCGATTGCAGAGCGAATTTCATCGATGCGGTAGTTGTATCCCAGGTCAACCACATCATAGGACCAGGCATGGCCTTGATGGCGGTCCCAGGTGAGAGTTGTCATGCCGTGCGAGCGCAGTGTGCGCATTTTCTGCGCCAGGGTATCGTCGTTGGTCGTTAGCATTCCGCCTTCTGCTGTTGTCATGTTCTTATTCGGGAAGAAGCTGAAACTCGCGATATCGCCCCATGCGCCCATACTGCGCTCCATGATTTTCGCGCCGGGGGCGTGAGCAGCGTCTTCAATGACATACAGGTCACGGCGGCGAGCAATTTCCATAATTGACGGCATGTCACAGGGATAGCCGCCGTAGTGCATGACCATAATTGCCCGCGTCTTTTCGGTGATCTGCTCTTCAATGGATGCAGGCGATATGTTCAAGTCGTCTTCGCTGGTAATGTCGGCAAAAACTGGGGTCGCGCCGGTGTAGAGGACGGCATTGGCTGTTGCAACAAAGGTCAGCGATGGGACGATCACCTCATCCCCTGGGCCGATTTCGAGGGCGCGAAGCGCCAGGTGAAGTGAAGCTGTGCCGTTGGTCACGGCGATGCCGTGTTTGACACCCGTGAAATCAGCGAATTCTTGCTCAAACCGCCGGGTGACATCTCCCATTGCCAGCCAGCCGCTGTCGAGCACGCGCTGGACGGCGTCTTTTTCTTCCTGTCCAAAATTGAGGTCGGAAAGCGGAACCAGCCAGTTCATGATCACTCCTCTGGTAGGAATTCGGATCGCATTTGTTCAAAGTCGATATTGGCCTGCTCATAATCATCTTGGCGACCAAGATCCTGCCAGTATCCGTTGAATGAATAACCGACAACCTTCTCCCTGGCTCCCAGCAGTTTATGGACCAGGTTTGGGAAGTCGAGGTATTCACCTGGGGGGATATAGGACAGCACCCGCGGTTCGAAAACATAAATTCCCATACTGACGGCGTAATCGTAGGTGGGTTTTTCAATGTACCCGACCACTTCTGGGCCTCCGTTGCACAGAATGACACCCAGATCAATGCGAACCTTGCGGTGATGCATCGCAATGGTCGCAGCGGCCTGCTGCTCTTTATGGAACTTAATCATTTCGCTCACGCGGAGATTGGTTAGCACGTCGCCGTTAGTGACGATGAAGGTATCGTCCAGCCCGTCGACGAGCGCCAGCGGACCCGCGGTGCCAAGCGGATGATCTTCATAACTGTAGCGAATGCGCAGCCCGATTTGCTCACCATCATTGAAGAAGGCGCGAAGAAGACCGGCCATGTGGCCGACTGTCAAAATGACCTCGTCTACACCCTCCCGTTTGAGCTGCCGCATGAGGATTTCAAGAATCGGCATATCGCCGACGGGCATCAGCGGTTTTGGGAGGACTTTCGTATAAGGTGTCAGGCGCGTACCTTTTCCTCCAGCCAGGATTACGGCTTTCATGGCGTTCCTCCTTCACAAAAAACCAGCTAAACATCGCCAATAAAGGATCCAAACTCAGAGCTCGTAAACGCCGATGCGATAGTCGTCTAAATGCTGGTGAATCCAGGCGATTGTCTGGCGAAGACCGTCATCCAGGGAGACCTCGGGCTGCCAGCCGAGTGCTTCTCCTGCCAGGCGGTTGTCTGAAACCAGTCGCATAACCTCTGATTTACCTGGACGCATGCGCTGCGGGTCATTCAAAATGCGAACCGGGCGGTTGATGATCTCGAGAATCTTTTGGGCAACCTCCCCAATGGTGACTTCTGTTCCGGTTCCAAGGTTAAACGTCTGGCCCTCGATGCTGCTGCCTGCCTGTGCAGCCCGAATAAAGCCTCCGACCGTATCAGAAACGAAGGTGAAGTCGCGGCGCGTATCCACTGCGCCAAGGTAAATTTCATCCTGAGTAAGCGCCTGGGTGATGATGGTGGGGATCACTGCGCGGGCTGACTGCCGCGGGCCGTATGTGTTGAAGGGCCTGACCGTTACGACCGGGAGATCATAAGCCCGGAAGAAGCTCTCGACCAGTTTATCGGCGCCAATTTTGCTGGCTGAATACGGCGACTGTCCCTGCAAGGGGTGTTCTTCGTCAATGGGAACCCGGAGGGCTGTGCCGTATACCTCACTGGTTGATGTGTGGATCAGTCGAGAGATGCCCTTGTCGAGACAGGCCATCAATACATTGAGCGTACCGATGACGTTGGTTTCGACCACTTCGCGCGGATGATGGTAGGAGTAGGGAATGGAAATTAACGCGCCCAGGTGGAAGACGAGCTCGACATCCTCTACAGCCTTTTGGACGGCGCTTGAATCTCGAAGATCACCGGCGACAATTTCAATTTCACGGCGCATCTCTGGCGCCGCCTGCCTGAGCAGGCCCGGGTCAGCACGCGAGTTGTAGCGCACGAAAGCGCGGACATTTGCCCCGCAGCGGACGAGCTGTTCGGTCAGGTGACTGCCAATAAACCCGCCGGCGCCTGTGACCAGCACTTTTTTCCCTGCAATATTTTCAGTCATGAAGCGATATCCTTTGCATTTGATGAGTTGGTCCGGCTTATTTCAGGTGGGTTTCGCGGACCGGAACAGCGCCGGCTGCCGGTTTTACCGTCTCAAGTGGTTCAATTGCCTTGTTGATTAATTGTTCAAGCGTCATATTCGTGTCCTTGCGGGTTGTTGCAAGGTTAGATTCCACCCTGATCTGGACCGGTCCCAGCGGTGTTTCGACTACCTGCGCGGTAATCTTTTGCTGGATGCGACGGGCAACCAGGGCGGCAGCGGCATGGTCCGTCTCAGGCAGCAGAATGAGCAGTAGATCATCACTGTAGCGTCCCAGAAGATCAATCCCTCGAATGTTCTCGAGGCAGTGGCGCGCTGATGCCTGCATCACACGCGAGACAGCCACAGACTGCGCATACTTCACCCTTTTCGGGCGTTCATAATCAATAAACAGCGCAACTAACGAAAGCGGATGACCGTACCGTTGGGAGCGGTTCAGTTCCACCGATGCAAGGCGCATGAACTGCTGGCGGTTGTAAGCGCCGGTCAGGCGGTCGATTGTGGCATTATGAAGGACTTTGTTGAAATGCACTTCGCGTTCGGTTTCGCTCTTCGGGAACTGTGCTTTAAGGCTGTCCAGAATATCAGGTACGGGCGTAATTCGCGCTCCGGTTGTCTGGCAGATGGAAAGGATGCGATCCTGGTCGGTTGGGTTGATGTCGGCAATTGCGAACAGGATCAGCCCCACGTCATGTTTCTTAACCAGCTCGGGAATAGCGCTTGTTGTGCCAATGACCGTAACGCCATCTACGGTTGTCCCCACTTTGCGAGGGTTGTCATCGACCATTCCAACGACGGTGAAGGCTTGCGCGAGGTTCTCATTGGTGAGCAGCCAGTTTGCGAAACGGGCTACTTCGCCCGCGCCGACGATGAGGACCTTCTCGCCCAGCGAGCTCATCTTGTCGCCGCGCAGATTGATCCAGCGGTTGGCAAATGCGTCGATCAGGCGCATCCGGTAACGGACAATGACAAAGCCAAAGTAGGAGAGAATACCCGAGATAATAATTACGCTGATTGGAAAGCGCGTTCCGGTTGGAAAAACAAGGTTCGCGACCAGCACCAGGGTGGTCACTACGCCAGTCGATACAGCCAGATCAAACGCTTCTTGCGAGCGGGCTGTTGACCAGTTGGTGCGATTGATACCGGCGACTGTGTTGATCAGGCTGAATAAAAGGGCAATCACCAACGCGATTGCGACAGCGACCGGCAGGCCAAGATCGAACGGCGTTGTCAGGCGGCGCAAAACGCCTGCGGTCGCTACAGCAAAGAATGAGACAAGAAAATCAACAAAGAACCATCCCAGATACCCATACGTGAACCGGGCCAGGGGTCCCCAATAGAGCAGGTGCTCTGGCACCGAAAATGTCTTCAGGCGAGGGATTAATGCGATCAGGGTCCAGAAGACGACATCCAGATCGGTTAAGAAAGACCGGTTGCGAACATAGATCTGGTCCAGGCGTAATTTTGACGGGAGGATTTCCCACACATAGGTGTCCATCAGGCTTGAGGACTGGAGCATATCCTCTTCGTTGCGGTAGACAATCGAAGCCGGGCTGGTAATGCCGGGGCGAACTGAGAGAATCTCCTTGCGCACTTCTTCGGGCCATGATGCAACAATGGCAGGATCTTCAGGACGAGGTCCCACCAGGCTCATGTCGCCGCGCAGCACGTTCCAGAGCTGCGGAAGCTCGTTGATTTTTGTCTGCCGGAGAATCCGGCCAAGCGGCGTGACGCGTGGATCATCCTCGGCGGTCACTTTTGGCCCGTCAAAACTCTCCTTGCGTTCATACATGGTGCGGAACTTCAGGATCTTAAACGGCTTGTTGTTTTTTCCTGCGCGTTCTCCCCAATAAAAGACCGGGCCAGGTGAACTGCGCTTGATGGCAATGCCAATCAGAAGAAAGAACGGAGCAAGGAGGATCAACCCAAGCAGGGAAGCTGTAATGTCTAGCAGTCTCCGTACCACCTCGTCCAACTGTAATACAAGCTTCGATCTTGCTTTGGATGGATTGTGAATTTCCTTATTCATTAAAGGTGTCTCCTTATCCCCCTTGATAGGGACATTTACCGATTAAGGACTTCCTGATAAACGTTAAGCACTTTGTGAGTGAGGATCCGCTCGTCGAGATCAAGGATGGTAGAACGGCTGTCTGCGCGCTCCTTGCGGGTCAACACGCTGCGCAGGGAGCTGGCGATTGTCTGTGGAGAGTCATCTGGCAAAATCACGCAGCCAGGAATGCCGTTAATGCGCTGGCGGACATCGCCGACATCGGTTGAAACAACAGGCACATTGCACGCCAGGGCTTCTTTCACAACATTTGGCGATCCCTCATGAACCGAGGTGAGCAAGAGTACATCAGCGGCGTTGATGTACTCTGCAACGGCTTCATGCGGTATGCCGCTGGCTGAAATCAGCTCAACAGGCATTTCGTCTTTCAAAATTTCAACAGCCTGCTGCGCCAGCCAGTACCGCTTACGAGGATTGTTAATTGAACCGGCAAACAGGATGTAGCGGCAGTCAAGGCTCAGGCCGAGCTTTTTACGGGCAGCCTCCTGCGGCACAGGCTTGAACAGCGACAGATCCAACCCGGATGGAATGATGTGGTATGACCGCGTTGGGATCTTCTGGGCGAGGCTCTCAGAAACCAGGATCACCTGGTCGGCTGCCCGAGCGACGACCTGAGAAGAAAGCACCTGCAAGATCCATCCTGGGAGATTCTTTCGGCCAGAGCCGCCAATGATTCCCTCGAGATCGTCTCCACGAAAGGTGACAACCAGCGGAAGTCGATTGGGTTTGGGCAGCGCCAGCAGCCCGCTCTGGCCCCATTGGACATGAATCAAATCGTAGGTGTTCGCCTTGATCACCTGACGGACCTGCCTCCAGGCGCGCGCATAGTTGAGCGGATTCTTTCCTCCGCGGAATGGAAACAGATCTAGATCAACCCCTGCTTTGCGCAAAAAATTCACCTGTCGAACAATAAAAGGCACATCATGCGGCCTGGCAGGCGTTGGCCATTCACTGGTGATCATCAACACGCGAACCGGTTCAGCCATTGCGAGTCTCAGGTTTCCATCGCTTCCTGAACCTGACCAGGCCATAAAGAAATCCGCTGCCGTAAGAAATGTGCAGAATTGCGTATGCCAGCGGCAGGTAGATCAGGTATTGCCACCCGCGCCTGTAGGCCGTCCACGCGGAGGCGAACAGGTTCGCCAAAATGTATGCGCCGGTGGTGACAGCCAGGAGCAGGCGAGCAACAGGCAGGAAAAGCGCCAGGATTGCGAGGGCCAGGATAGTTGCTACAAAGGTGGGTGGGACGAATTGGCGCAGGCTCATCTGTCGAGGATGTTTTTGCATCACCCGAACTTTCCAGTATCCATACTGGAAATACTGCCGCCATAAAGAAGAAAAAGAGCTGCGACTGTAATACCGGGAGCGGATGTCGGGTGCTAATAGTATCCGACCACCCATCTCTCGTAAACGAAAATTATACTCGTCGTCCTGGTTACGCACAAGTTCTTCGTCGAACAAACCTGCTTTTTGGATCGTTTCTCGCCTGTATGCGGGGAAGGCGACTGTATCGACATCCATGCGCCGGTCCTTGATCGTCCGAAACGCTGAACCGCCAACGCCAAATGGAGAGCTCATGGAAATTGCGATCGCCTGGGCTGCATGGGTTTCGCCGATGGTATCGATGGGACCTCCGACGCCGTCGACATTTTCACGAGTCAGGTATTGGACACAGCGCCGTACATAATCCGGTTGGATCTCACAGTGACCATCAACGCGGATAATGATCTCTCCTCTGGCCTGTTGAAGGCCGATATTCAAGCCGGTTGGAACGATTCGCCCGGGGTTGTCAATCAGGCGGATGTGCCGGTGCTGCGCGGCGATCTCATTGACAATCTGGCGCGTATTGTCATCTGACATGCCGTCAATGACCAGAATTTCGAGGTGCTCTGACGGGTAGTCCTGATCGATCACGGTTTGAAGGCTCTTTCGAATAAACTCGCCTTCGTTGCGCACCGGCATCAAAATGCTAACCGTCTTCTGGACCGGTTCATACTTTTCTGGGTCATGATTGACTGGCGTTTTCATGCAATTTTCTCCAAAAGTCAGGCGCTGTTCTGAACCGAAAATAAAACCCAAACCAACTGGTCGGGAGCAAAATTACCAAAAAATTACCACTTTCTGGTTTTGTTTGGTTATTTTTTCAACCAAAACATTACTAAAACTATCACTTTCGTTAAATAATTCGGTAATTTTTTCCTTATAATTCCGTTTGCAGCAACACAAAGCAAGCCTGTTGAATAACAGAGACATGTTGTCCTGGTCTGATGAGTTATGTCGCCAAACCGCCGGCTGTCTGCGTGAAAGGCAAATCCAAAACCGGTGTCTCAAGCGAGTAAGCAAATCCTCGAAGACCAACAAAAAAGGAGTAGAAATGCAAAACCTCTTCATCAAGAAAACCTTTTTGGCCTTTATTGCTCTGATGATGGTTGTAAGCATCTTCGCTTACCCAGGCGCCAACAAGGTCTATGCAGAGGGGGAACAAGTCGTCAACTACCAAGAGATCACTGAGACTAAGATCTTTGATGCCAATGCAAGCTGGAAGTACTTTGATAAGGGTAAGGATCTGGGCACGGATTGGATCCAAAGCTCTTTCGATGACAAAGAATGGAAAGAAGGTTCAGCCCCGCTGGGCTATGGAAACGGCTTTGAGAAGACGGTCGTCGGTTACGGCTCCAGCTCGAGCAAGAAGTACATCACCACATACTTCCGTAAGACATTCAATATTGAAAATGCTGCACAAGTTGCTGCGCTCAAGATGACCCTTTTGCGGGATGACGGTGCGGTGGTTTATTTGAATGGTAAGGAAGTTGCCCGCTCGAACATGCCGGATGGCGCTGTCAGTTTTTCGACGAAAGGGCTGACCTGCACCGAAGAGACGGCCGATTATTCGATCGACCCGAGCCTTTTGGTGAATGGAGCCAACACCCTGGCGGTTGAGATCCACCAGTGCAGTGGAAGCAGCTCCGATATCGCGTTTGGGATGGCGTTGACTGCTGGTATCGCTCCGGCTGCTCAGCCGACTGCTGAACCGACTCAGGCTCCCACGCAAGCACCTGAAGATGATGAGGATTCTGAGGATCCCACTCAGGCCCCGACCCAGGCTCCCACAGGAGAACCTACTGCGGAACCCACTGCGGAACCCACCCAGGCACCCACGCAAGTTTCTCCGGTCCTGATTGATTTCAGCAATTCGTCCTGGAAGTATTTTGACAAGGGACAGGATCTGGGCACAGATTGGGCCAATGGCTCTTTCGATGACAGCAGCTGGAGCGAAGGCTCAGCCCCGCTGGGGTATGGAAACGGCTTCGAGAAGACGGTTGTCGGCTACGGCTCCAGCTCGAGCAAGAAGTACATCACCACATACTTCCGCAAGACCTTTGAGGTCGCCAGCACTGCGGGTATTGAAGCGCTGACGCTGAAACTTCTGCGCGATGACGGCGCAGTGGTCTACCTGAATGGTAAGGAAGTTGTTCGCTCGAACATGCCGGATGGCGCTGTTAGCTATTCGACGAAAGCACTGACCTGCACCGAAGAGACGGCCGATTATTCGATCGACCCGAGCCTTCTGGTGAATGGTAAGAACACTGTGGCGGTTGAGATCCACCAGTGCAGTGGAACCAGCTCCGATATCGCATTTGCCCTTGGGCTGACCACCGGTTCCACCCCGGATCCTCAGCCGACTGCTGAACCGACTCAGGCGCCCACCCAGTCGCCTACCCAGTCGCCCACGCAGGTTCCTGTACCGACGTCGACTCCTCCGCTGAGCGGCAGCAATGTCTTCTTTGTCGCGCCGGACGGCAAGTCGGGCAACAAGGGCACCGAATCCAGCCCGTGGGATCTGAAGACAGCCTTTAGCCAGCCCTCGGC
>Ga0134094_1003945_pt1 | contig 10356 bp, 12 predicted proteins | sample 5_1taG_FD_94458 | JGI IMG/M metagenome (GOLD analysis project Ga0134094, IMG submission 94458) | Switchgrass degrading microbial communities from high solid loading bioreactors in New Hampshire, USA - 5_19_20_110_A1 metaG | ecosystem: Engineered > Bioreactor > Semi-continuous > Anaerobic >... | reverse complement strand
TTGACGAAACTTTCCTGGGCGATGTCCTGGGCGTCCTCCGGGCTGCCCACCATCCGCAGGGCCAGGGCGTAGACCTTCTTCTCGTTCTCCTCCACGAGCCGTTCGAAGGCCTGGGTGTCCCCCGCCAGAACCCGCCGGATGACGTCACGTTCTTCCGGAGCCGTCAAGTGCCTCACCTCAACTCTCGTTTCATCACTTCCGCCAGACGGCGCAGGTCCTCCGCCGTCTCCGTCTTCATAATCAGCTCCCGGAAATAGGTGGCGTTCCGGGCGCCCTTGATATACCAGGCCATGTGGCGGCGCATCTCCATGCAGGCCACCCGTTCTCCCTTGTCTTCCATGGCCATCTCAAACTGGCGCATGGCCGTCTCAATCCGCTCGGAAAAGGGCGGCATGGGCGGCACGGGCCGGCCTTCCAGGGCCGCCTGGGCCTGCTCGAAAATCCAGGGGTTGCCGAAGGCCCCCCGGCCGATCATGGCCATGTCGCAGCCGGTGTAGCGCAGAATGTGAACGGCGTCCTCGGCGGAAAACACGTCGCCGTTGGCGATGACGGGGATTTTCACCGCCTCCCGCACCGCCCGGATGATGTCCCAGTCGGCCCTTCCCGCGTACATCTGCACCCGGGTCCGGCCGTGGACCGTGATGGCGGACGCCCCGGCGCTCTCGCACATCTTGGCGAACTCCACCGCGTTGACGCTGCCGCCGTCCCACCCCTTGCGGATTTTCACCGTGACGGGGCAGGGAACGCTTTTGACGACGCTTTCTATCACTCTCTGGGCCTTGTCGGGGTCCCGCATGAGGGCGCTGCCGTCCCCGCTTTTGACGATTTTCCCCACGGGGCAGCCCATGTTGATGTCGATAAAGTCGGCGCCGGAGATCTCCAGAGCCAGGGCCGCGGCCTCTCCCATACAGGCGGGGTCGCTGCCGAAGATCTGGGCGGCGGCGGGGTGTTCCCCCTCCCCGAGCCTTAAGAGGCCCCGGGTCTTGGAGTCCTGGTAGACCAGGGCCTTGGCGCTGACCATCTCCGTGAAGGTCAGGCCCGCCCCCTTCTCCCGGCAGACGGTCCGGAAAGCCCGGTCGCACACGCCGGCCATGGGGGCCAGCGCCAGTTTCGAGGGAACGGAAACTTGTCCGATTCGCAAAGCTAAAACTCCCGGATAGGTTTTCTGCCGCTCTTGCGTTTAAGGGCGGCAGTCTTGACTTATTTTATTCTCTGCGGCAAATAAAGTCAATTGCCGCCGGCAAGACTTCCAGCATATCCCACCGGCGGCAGCGGTCAATCGGCGATAATTTCCAGCTCGCGGATTTTGACGTTGTTTTTGTAGATTTTTATGAGATAGAGGACGTCCGGCTCTAAGGGGCCGAAAGAAAACTGGCCGTCTTCGTCGGTGACGTGGCGGTCGATCAGGCCGTTTCCCTGGCCGGAGCGGAAGAGCAGCACCAGTGCCCCGGCCTGGGGCTGGCCGTTTTTGTCCCGCACCGTCCCGCAGATGGCCGCCGTCTTCTCCGGCTCTAAGCGGACCGTCGTCTCTATGTACTCCCCTTCAGCGGGTTTAAAGTAGAACTTTGCCGAAGAGCTCAAGGCGCCAAACCTCCTTTTTGGTATCTGCCCCATTGTATTAGCCGGGCAAGCCTTCCGTGCTTGACAAGGACGGGAATATTCTATAGACTTACAAGGTTACCAGATTTCGATTTTCGATTTAAGGAGTCGTGCGGCATGGCAAGCGAAAAGCGTGTTGAACAGATCACGGCGATGGAAGAAGACTTCGCCCAGTGGTTTACGGACGTGGTCACGAAAGCGGAGCTCATCGACTACTCCGGCGTCAAGGGCTTCTTTATCCTTCGGCCATACGCCTACGCCATCTGGGAGAACATCCAGTCCATCCTCGACCGGCGGTTTAAGGAACTGGGGCACGAGAACGTGTCCATGCCCCTGCTCATTCCGGAGAGCCTTCTGCAGAAGGAGAAGGACCACGTGGAGGGCTTCGCCCCGGAAGTGGCCTGGGTCACCCACGGCGGCAGCGAGGAGCTGCCCGAGCGGCTGTGCGTCCGGCCCACCTCCGAGACCCTCTTCTGCGAGCACTGGAGCCACATCCTCCGCTCGTGGCGGGACCTGCCCCTGCTCTACAACCAGTGGTGCAGCGTCGTCCGGTGGGAGAAGACAACACGCCCGTTCCTGCGCGGCCGCGAGTTCCTCTGGCAGGAGGGCCACACCCTCCACGCCACGGCCGAAGAGGCCCAGCAGGAGACCCTGCAGATGCTGAACGTCTACGCGGACCTGTGCGAAAACTACCTGTCCATGCCCGTCATCAAGGGCCGGAAGACGGATAAGGAGAAGTTCGCCGGCGCCGAGGCCACCTATACCATCGAGTGCATGATGCACGATAAAAAGGCCCTCCAGGGCGGCACCTCCCACTACTTCGGGGACGGCTTCGCCCGGGCCTTCGGCATCCAGTACACCGACAAGAACAACAAGCTGGCCTACCCCTTCCAGACCTCCTGGGGCGTCTCCACCCGCATCATCGGCGGCATCATCATGACCCACGGGGACAACAACGGCCTCGTGCTTCCGCCCAAGATCGCCCCCATCCAGGTCATCGTCATCCCCATCGCCACCCACAAGCCCGGCGTGGCGGAAAAGGCGGCGGAAATCGTGGAGCGGCTGAAAAAAGCCGGCCTGCGGGTAAAGAGCGACCTGACGGACAACAGCCCGGGCTGGAAGTTCGCCCAGTACGAGATGAAGGGCGTGCCCCTGCGCATCGAGATCGGCCCGAAGGACATGGAGCAGAACCAGTGCCTGGCCGTGCGGCGGGACAACTTCGAGAAAGTCCCCGTCTCCTTAGACGCCCTGGAAGAGCGCATCCCCGAGCTTCTGGACGCGGTGGCCAGAGGCCTGTACGAGAAGGCCAAAAAGAACCTCACGGAGAACACCCGCCCGGCCCGGAACATGGAAGAGGCCAAGGCCGTCATGGCTGAGCACGGCGGCTTTATCAAGACCATGTGGTGCGGAGACCTGGCGTGCGAGATGGCCATGAAGGAACAGGTGGGCGTCTCCTCCCGATGCATCCCCTTCGAGCAGGAACACGTCGGCGACACCTGCGTCTGCTGCGGCAAGCCCGCGGACAAGATGGTCATCTGGGGCGTGGCGTATTAAACCTCAAGACAAAACAAACCGGCGGGATAACACCCGCCGGTTTCTATTTTTATTCGGTTTTCGCAGGAGCTTTTCCGCTCTTACGCCTCTTCGTAAAGGCCGCGCAGCAGAGCGATCTCCCGCCTGTACCCCTCCAGCTCGTTGGGGGTCTCCAGATAGAAGGGCAGGCACCGCAGCCTCGGGTGGTTGATGACGGTTTTCAGAACCTCGACGCCTAAGGAGCCGTTGCCGATGGTCTCGTGCCGGTCCTTGTGGCTGCCGAAGGGGTTTTTGCTGTCGTTGATGTGGATGGCCTTGAGGCGCTCGAGACCGATCACCCGGTCAAACTCCGCCAGAACGCCGTCTAAGTCCTCGGCGATGTCGTACCCCGCGTCGTAGACGTGGCAGGTATCGAGACACACCCCCAGCTTGTCCTGGAGCATGACCTTGTCGATGATGGCGCGGATCTCCTCGAACCGCCCGCCGACCTCCGAGCCCTTCCCCGCCATGGTCTCCAGGAGCACCAGGGTCTTCTGTTCGGGAAACAGCACCTGGTTGAGCATCCCGGCGATCATGTCGATGCCCGCCTCGACGCCCTGGCCCACGTGGCTTCCCGGGTGGAAGTTGTACATGGCGTTGTCCACCAGCTCCAGCCGCCGCAGGTCCTCCGCCATGGTCTCCCGGGCAAACTGCCGCAGGTGGGCCTTGTTGGAGCAGGGGTTTAAGGTGTAGGGGGCGTGGGCCAGAATCTCCTGGATGCCGTGCTCGGCGGCGAAGGCGTTGTAGGCCCGGATATCCGCCTCGTCCAGGGCCTTCACCGCCCCGCCCCGGGGGTTCCGGGTAAAGAACTGAAAGACGTTGGCGTCTATGGAGACGGCCGTCTTCCCCATGGCCAGGTACCCCTCCGAGGCGGAGAGGTGGCAGCCGATTTTAAACATCCGCATCATCCTTTCCTGCCCTTATTCTACCACGGCGCGACCACATTGTCATTGCGTGTTTTCCCCCGGCGGTGTTAAAATATTAACGAATCGGACACTGGAGGTCTTTCCCCATGAAAACCATCTCCTGCGCCGCCATCGCCGACGCCGTGGAGCGCCTGTGCGTCGAGGCGGCCAGATATCTGCCGCCGGATTTGTGCGCCCTTTTGGAGGACGCCGCCGGAAAAGAGGTTTCCCCCGCGGGCAAGGCGGCCCTTGAGGACATCGTGGCCAACTTCCGGCTGGCCGCCGAGCGGAATATGCCCATCTGCCAGGACACGGGAATGGCGGTGGTCTTCGCCGACATCGGCCAGGACGTGCGCGTCACCGGCGGCCTCTTCGAGGACGCGGTGAACGAGGGCGTCCGCCGGGGGTACGAAAAGGGTCTTTTGCGCAAAAGCGTGGTGCGGGACCCTCTGCGGCGGGTGAACACCGAAGACAACACCCCCGCCGTCATCCACGTCCGCCTGGTGGAGGGGGACAGCCTGCGCCTTACCGTGGCCCCCAAGGGCTTTGGCAGCGAGAACATGAGCGCCATGCGCCTCTTTCTCCCCTCGGACGGGGCGGAGGCCGTGGAGGATTTTATCGTGGACACCGTCTCCGCCGCCGGCTCCAACCCCTGCCCGCCGGTGGTGGTGGGCGTGGGGCTGGGGGGCACCATCGAGCAGTGCGCCCTTCTGGCCAAGCGGGCTCTCCTGCGGGGGAACACGCCCCACCCGGACCCCTTCTACGCGGACATGGAGCGGCGGGTGCTGGAGAAGATTAACCGCCTGGGCATCGGCCCCCAGGGCTTCGGCGGGCGGTATACGGCGGTGAAGGTGAGCATCGAGGTCTTCCCCACCCACATCGCCGGGCTGCCCTGCGTGGTGAACATGGGCTGCCACGCCACCCGGCACGCAAGCTGCGTCCTGTGAGCAAATAACCGCCGCCGTCTTTTATTCGGCCAGCAGCGGTGGTATAATGGAACTGTCCCCGAATGGTCGGAAAAACCAGAAAGGAGATGGCTCCATGAAGTTCACGTTTACCGAGAAGAAAATCCACATCTCCGACGAGCTGCGCGAGTACGCCCAGAAGAAAATCGGCAAGCTGGACCGGTTCTTCAAAATCGAGTCGGAGGCCTACGTCACCTTCTCCGTGGAGCGGGGCCGGCACAAGGTGGAGGTCACGCTGAACAACAACGGCATGCTCTTCCGCGTCACGGAGGCCACCAGCGACATGTTCGCCTCCATCGATTCGGCGGTGGCGAAAATCGAGAGCCAGATCCGCAAGCACAAGACGCGCCTGGTCAAGCGGCTCCGGGAGGGCTCCACGGCGGAATTCGTCAACCGGGCCTTCACCGAGACGGAGGCGCGCCCCGAGGAGGCGGACGAGTTCCGCATCGTCCGGGTCAAGCGCTTCCCCATCAAGCCCATGACCCCGGAGGAAGCCATCCTCCAGATGAACCTGCTGGAGCACAGCTTCTTCGTCTTCCGCAACTCCGAGAGGGACGGCGCCTTCTCCGTCGTCTACGCCCGGAAGGACGGCGGCTACGGCCTCATCGAAGGGGACGCGGAGTAATCTCCAACGCGGCAAAAACCCGCCCATATCGGGCGGGTTTTTTCGTTTCGGCTGAACGCGCCGGGAAAAACCGTTTTGCCGCTTTGGAAATGCATATTGGCCTGGAGGCGCCTGGTTTTTTGGGTTTTTGTATAAAAATGGCGCCGTTTTGCCACAATACAAAACGGCGCCGGGCAAACGCACTATGCTTCCAACTGCTTTCCAAGGAAACCGGCGATGGTCTGGGCGAGCTTGTACTCCACCTCGCCGAGGATTTTCTCGCCCTCCGAGAAGAAGACGACGCAGCCCATCACATCGCCTTCGGAGATAATGGGAGCGGCTGTCTCGATGACGTACTTCTCGTTTCCTTCCAGCATGGGCAGCCCCTTCTCGCCGCTCTTGCGCTGGTAGACCTTCCGGGCCTCCATCAGCTGTTCCAGCTCGGGGCTGATGTGCTTATCCGCCAGCTCGCGTTTCGGGACGCCGAAGACGGAGATGTAGGTGTCCCGGTCGCTGATGGCGCAGCAGCAGCCGGCTGTTTTATAGAGCGTCTCGCAGATCTGGTTGGCGCTTTCGCTCCACTCGCCCATGGGCGAGTACTTTTTGAAAATGACTTCGCCGTCTTTTTCGGTATATATCTCCAGCGGATCCCCTTCCCGGATTCTCATGGTCCGGCGAATCTCTTTGGGAATGACGACGCGTCCAAGGTCATCAATTCTGCGGACAATTCCGGTTGCTTTCATGTTTGACCCTCCCTTGTTTGCACTAGTAGTATCCTCAGCCGGCGGGCGTCTATTCACTTCTGGCCCCTTGCTAGATTTTTCAGTCTTCCCGCTTCGTTCCAAATCGCCCGCCGCCGCAGGTTTTTGTCTCACCCGAAGTTTTCCTAAAATGGTTTTGTTGTATGCGTAGGCCCGCGGCGCCGTCTGAGAATGAAACATATCCGTAACAAAGGCGGGTCAATAAGAAAACGCGCCCCGAACGCGGCGCGCTTCTTCCATTTTTCGCCTTATTTCGTCTTCATGCACCGCTCCATGCAGTGCCGCTTGATGGCCTCGAAACTCTCGGCGCTGATGACGTGCTCGATCCGGCAGGCGTCCTCCAGGGCCTGTTTCTCGTCCACCCCCAGGGACATGAGCCACCGGGAGAGGACCGTGTGGCGCTCGTACATGGCCTCGGCGATGGCCCGCCCCGTCTCCGTGAGGGTGATATGGCCGTTCTGGTCCATCTCGATGAGGCCCTTTTCCCGCAGGTTCTTCATGGCGATGCTCACGCTGGGCCGGGTGAAGTCCAGCTCCGAGGCGATGTCCACGGAGCGGACCACGGCGTTGCGCGTGCTGAGGATCAGGATCGTCTCCAGGTAGTTTTCGGCGGATTCGTAAATTTTCATGCCCTCAGACTCCTTAAAAAGGCACGTCTCTTCCCGTTACGGAAATCATGATACCATAGCCCCTGAAAGATTTCAATTTCCGGCCGCCCATTCGCCAGCGCTTTACAGGGAACAACAGGAAATGTTATAATTCTCATTACTTACACCGGCGCTCCGACGCGCCCCTGATTTTATTTTCGGAGGATTCAATGAAGGACGTTCTCATGTTTGTCACCAGCTGGTGCCCCCACTGCCGGCGGGCGCTTAAGTACATGGAGCAGCTTCGCGAGGAAAACCCGGCGTTCCAGTCCGTCCGCGTGCAGGTCATCGACGAGGAGGAGGAGCGGGAACTGGCCGGGCGGTATGATTATTACCTGGTGCCCACCTTTTATGTGGCGGGGGAAAAGGTGCACGAGGGCGTCCCTTCTCTGGAGAGCGTGCGGCGGGTTTTCCAGCGGGCTCTGGAGGAATAGGCGCTCCCCGCCCGGGCGGAGCGTCTTTTCCCTATTAAAGAACCCAGGGCCCGAAACCCGCGGCGGCGCCGACGGAAAAACAGGAACGACTATGCTGACGCTGACTATTCTCACCTTTGACCCCGCCTCGCCCTTAGACGGGCGCCTCCTGGCCCTTCTGCCGGAGGGCGAGCGGGAGCGCGTTTCGCGCGTAAAACGCCCGGACAGGGCCAAGGCCGCCGCCCTGGGCCGGCTGCTTGCCCGCTTTGTCCTCTCCCAGGCCGCGGGCTGGTCAATCGGAGACATCGTCATCGAGTATACTCCCTCCGGCAAGCCCTTCTCGCCGGGCGTTGTCTGGGAGTGGAACCTCTCCCACACCCGCGGGGCCGCGGCGGTGGCGCTGTCGGACGCGCCCGTGGGGGTGGACATCGAGGCGGCCGCCCCCCTGCGCCCGGCTGTTCTGGAGCGGGCCTTTTCCAAGCGGGAGCGGCAGTACGTCCTCTTCGACCCAGACGGGCGGGACATCCGCTTTTTCGAGATCTGGACCCGGAAGGAGGCCTTCTTAAAGCGCTCCGGCCGGGGGCTTTCCGGGGGGCTTCATACCCTGGAAGTCCTGGACGAGGCCCCGGGGTGCCTCACCACGCTGCACGAGGGGGACTATATCGTCTCCGTGAGCGCGGAGGAATGGCTGGAGGAGAAGAACGTCCGGCGCCTTCATGAGGAGGCCTTCCGCCGCCTTTTGATAAATCCATAAGGACGCACTCCCACTTCGACATTTTTTCAGGCGCCCTCTGGCTTATACTTGAGGGAAATGACAAGGAGGGGATATTATGCCACGCAAGCCGAAAAAGGCGCGGAATATTGACGAAGAGATCGCCACCGTTGTCAAGCAGATTGAGCGGTACGAAGCCCGGCTGAAAAAGCTCAAGGCCCAGCTGGCCTCCCTGGAGGAGGAGCGGGAGGCGGCGGAGCTGAAGGAGCTCCACCATCTCCTGAAAGAGGCGGGCCGCTCCCCCAAGGAAATCATCGAGCTTCTCCAGAAAGAGAAAGAAGGAACCATTTAGGGCCGGTTCCTTCCGTCGGTCGTCTGTTTTACCGGCGGGCGCCCGCCGGGGCTTTCTCGCGCTCGTTTTCCACGCTGTGGACGTAGCTGATGAGGTCCAGCGTCTTGTTGGAGTAGCCGATTTCGTTGTCGTACCAGGCGATGAGCTTGTAGAACCGGTCGTTTAGGGCCAGGCCCGCCCGGGCGTCGAAGATGCAGGTGTGGGTGTTTCCGATAAAGTCGGTGGAGACCACGTCGTCGTCCACATACTGGATGATTCCGGAAAACTCCTCCTGAGACGCCCGCAGCACCTCCCGGCACACCTCCTCGTAGGTGGCGGGTGTCTTGAGCCGCACCGTCAGGTCCACCACCGACACGTCCACGATGGGCACCCGCATGGAGATGCCGGTGAGGCGTCCGTTGAGTTCCGGGATGACCTGCCCCACCGCCTTGGCCGCCCCTGTGGTGGCGGGGATGATGTTGCCCAGAATGGAGCGCCCCGCCCGCCAGTCCTTTTTGGAGGGGCCGTCCACCGTTTTCTGGGTGGCGGTGGCGGCGTGGATGGTGGTCATGAGCCCCTCTTCGATGCCGAATTTGTCGTGGATGACCTTCGCCAGAGGCGCCAGGCAGTTGGTGGTGCAGGAGGCGTTGGAGATGACGTCCTCCCGGCCGGTGTAGGCGGTGTGGTTTACCCCCATGACGTACATGGGCGCGTCGATGGAGGGGGCGGAGATAATCACCTTTCGCACCGTGCCGTGCAGGTGGCCCGCGGCGGCGTCCTTACGGGTAAACACGCCGCTGGACTCCAGCACGTACTCCGTGCCCGTCTCGCCCCAGGGGATGCTGGCGGGCTCCTTCTCGTTGTAGACGGCGTAGGCCTTGCCGTTGACAATCAGCTGCCCGTTTCGCGACTCCACCCGTCCCTCGAAAAGGCCGTGGGCGGTGTCGTACCGCAGCATGTAGGCCATGTAGTCGCAGTCGATGAAGGGGTCGTTTATGGCGGTAAACTCAATCTCCGGCCGCTTCAGCCCCGCCCGGAAGGACAGGCGCCCGATGCGCCCGAAGCCGTTGATTCCAATTTTAACAGGCACTTGAAAATCCCTCCCCATTGCGCCATTATGCGTGCGCGCGCCCGGGGCGCGAAAATACCTTATTAAAAACCGCGCCTCGCCGCGGGTCCTTTATAAATTCTCCCGCATCGTGCAATGCTATACGCGGCAGATATCGCCAAAGCAGACAGACATTGAAAGGTGGTTTCGCATGAAATTGAAGAGAATTCTTGTGCTGATCCTCGCCATGACGCTGCTGGTTATGCCCCTGACGGGCTGCCGCAAGGAGCCCACGCCCGCGCCCTCCCCCTCGCCCTCACCCTCGGCGTCGCCCTCCGCCTCGCCTTCGCCCTCGGCGCCGTCGGGCGGCAGCGGCGAGATGAAGCTGGGCCTGGGGCTTGTCACGTCTGTGTCTAAGTCCAAGAGCGCCGGAGAGGCGGACGGCGCGGCCCAGACGGATATGACCATCGCCGCCGTCATGCTGGATAAGGACGGCCGGATTGTTCAGTGCGTCCTGGACGGCCTGACCGCCAGCATCGCCTTCAACAAAAACGGCGAGCTGGTCACGCCTAAGGACACGGTGTTTAAATCCAAGAACGAGCTGGGAGACGCCTACGGCATGAAGAAGTCCTCCTCCATCGGCAAGGAGTGGTACGAGCAGGCCGCCGCCTTCGCCAGCTACGTCCAGGGCAAGACCTTAGAGGAGGTCAAGGCCATCAAGGTCGACGAGCAGAACTACCTCACCGGGGCGGACATCAAGTCCTCCGTCACCATCTCCGTGGGCGGCTTCCTTGAGGCT
>Ga0134094_1003941_pt1 | contig 10367 bp, 14 predicted proteins | sample 5_1taG_FD_94458 | JGI IMG/M metagenome (GOLD analysis project Ga0134094, IMG submission 94458) | Switchgrass degrading microbial communities from high solid loading bioreactors in New Hampshire, USA - 5_19_20_110_A1 metaG | ecosystem: Engineered > Bioreactor > Semi-continuous > Anaerobic >... | reverse complement strand
GGCCCCGGTGCGCGACCAGGTGGTGATTGCGACCAAATTCGGGTTTGATTTCGGACCGGGTGGGCGGGGATTGAACAGCAGCCCGGAACACATCCGCAAGGCAATCGAAGGCTCCCTCCAGCGGCTGAACATGGACGTGATTGACCTGTACTACCAGCACCGCGTTGATCCGAATGTGCAGATCGAGGATGTGGCGGGAACGGTGAAGGACCTGATCGCGGAAGGCAAGGTCCGCTATTTCGGCCTGTCCGAAGCGGGGGCCAATACCATCCGGTGCGCGCACGCCGTCCAGCCGGTGGCGGCGGTACAGAATGAATACTCCCTCTGGGCGCGTGAATCAGAAGCGGAAGTACTGCCCGCCTGCGAGGAGCTTGGGGTTGGGTTTGTCCCCTGGAGTCCGCTGGGCCAGGGATTCCTTACGGGGAAAGTCGACGCCAACCAGACCTTTGTACCAACCGACATCCGCAGCCGCTTCCCACGCTTTACGCCCGAGGCAATGCAGGCCAACCAGCCGCTGGTTGAGGTGCTGAACGATCTTTCCGACCGCCTGCATGCGACACCGGCCCAGATCGCCCTTGCCTGGCTGCTCGCGCAAAAACCTTGGATCGTTCCGATCCCAGGCACGCGCCGGTTAGAGCGCCTGGAAGAGAACCTGAGCGCGGCGGATCTCCATCTCAGTGCGGATGATCTGCGAGAGATCAGTATAGCTACCGCAAAAATCGAAGTGCAGGGCGCTCGGGGATCCGGGCATGAGCGGTATGGATAAGCTGTAGATACTTCGTCCGAAGTGCATGGGGATTTCGTCACCATATACTTCAGAGAGAAAGGATTTTGGACATGCAAAAACGAACCTTGGGAAACGGTGGTTTAGAAGTATCGGCGCTCGGCCTGGGCTGCATGGGCTTTCACCAGTCTTATGGGCCGTCTCCGGACAAAGAGGAGAGTATCGCGCTCATCCGCGCGGCGGTTGATCGGGGCGTGACCTTTTTCGATACAGCTGAGGGCTACGGACCGTTTGCCAATGAAGAACTGGTGGGTGAGGCGCTTGAGCCGGTACGCAGCAAGGTGGTGATCGCCACCAAGTTCGGTCATGATATTGACCCGGTCACAAAAACGCGGACGGGGAAACTCAACAGCCGGCCCGAGCACATCAAAGAAGTCGCCGAGGCATCGCTAAAGCGGCTCCGCACGGATGTGATCGATCTGTTCTACCAGCACCGGGTGGACCTGGACGTACCCATCGAGGACGTCGCGGGCGCCGTCAAAGACCTGATCCAGCAAGGCAAGGTGAAGCACTTTGGTCTTTCGGAAGCATCGGCTAAGACCATCCGGCGCGCCCATGCCGTCCAGCCGGTCGCTGCGGTGCAAAGTGAATACTCGCTGTGGACGCGGGACCCGGAAGCCGAAGTGCTGCCGACTTGCGAGGAACTGGGAATTGGCTTTGTGCCGTTTTACCCGCTGGGCGCGGGGTTTCTCACCGGGAAAATCGACACGAACACGACCTTTGACAGCACGGATTCTCGCAACAATTCGCCGCGCTTTACCCCGGAGAACCGCAAAGCCAACTTGGCCCTGGTCGATCTGATCAAACGCGTTGCGGAACAAAAGGGGGCAACCCCGGCGCAGATCGCGCTGGTCTGGCTGCTGGCCCAGAAACCCTGGATTGTTCCGATCCCCGGCACGCGCAAGCTGCACCGTCTGGAAGAAAACATCGCCTCGGTAAACGTCGAGCTGACACCCGAAGACCTGCGCGAAATCGACACTGCCGCCACGAAGATCCAAATTCAAGGCGCGCGGTTACCCGAATCTGTGCTGAAACTTACTGGCCGATAAAGGACGATGATCATGAACAAAAAATTTACTGGTGTTCTCTTTCCCCTTCTCAATATCCTACTGGTACTCGCCCTCCTTTCCGGATGTTCCGCAGCGGGAACAGTCTCCGAGACTGCCACACCGTCCGCGGGCGAAACCATCGCAGCGCAAAGCAATGAGAGCCTCACGCCCGGTCCAACGATGGAGATTGCAGTCTCGGAGACGGGCATACTCCCTGCTGAAGAAACGACCGCAGCCAGCACCGCTGAAAACAGCACGCTCGAACCAATCGCGGAAAGCGGTACAGAGCATTCAGTTCCGCAGGAACTGAAAATTATTCCTGAGGAATATTACCAGCCTGCAGATCAGCAGGGAACCTTGACGGACCTGTACTACGATACCTATGAATCCTTTTCCTATCATGAAAAATCGGAACCGCTTCAGAAGCATGCGGTTGTATATCTTCCCTATGGATACAGTAAAGACCAGCAATACGATGTGTTCTATCTGATGCACGGCGGATGGGGCGATGAGACAATGACTCTGGGAACACTGAACAACCCATCCACTTTCAAGAACGTCATCGATCATGCCATTGCCGCAGGCGAGATACGGCCACTGATCATTGTCTGTCCGACCTACAACAATACCAATGAGAACGGTCGGGATTCCGCCAACTTTTCTCTGGCGATGCAATTGACGGAAAACTATCCCAATGAACTCATCAATGATCTGATCCCGGCGGTGGAAGGAACATACAGTACCTATGCGGCAAGCGTAAGCAAGGATGATTTGATCGCTTCCCGCGATCATCGGGGATTCGGAGGTTTCTCCATGGGTTCGGTCGCGACCTGGCGAACATTCCAATATGGACTGGACTATTTTCGCTATTTTCTTCCGATGAGCTGTGGAACGTCGTTGAATGAGGAAGAAATATTTGCCGCGGCGAAAGGACGCAATCCGGATGATTATTTCGTCTTTGTGATGACAGGAACGGACGATTTCGCGTATTCCTATGATCAAGGCCGAACAGATCGGATGAAGGCTTCTCCCTATTTTTCGGATGTCGATGACAATGAAACCGGCAATTTTGCATTTCGTGTGAAAGAGGGCTATTCGCACGATGGTCGAGCGGCAATGGAATATACCTATAACGGCCTTTTGTGGTTTTGGAATTGAAGACCTGCGCGAGATCAACGCTGGCGCGGCCCAGTTCAAATCCAGGGCGCGCGGCTGCCCGAGCCAGTTCTGAAACGTACCGGCGGGTAAAATGAAATCTGCTGCCCTGATTGGATTATTATGCCTGCTGCTCCTTTTCTCTTCAGGCTGCGCGCAAAACGTCGCTACCAGCGATCCCACAACGGTGAACCAAACACCGACGCCGAGTGCTGCCAGCAAAGAAATAACGCAGGAGGAGGGTTCTGGAAACGTAACGGAAAACAACATGCATTTAGAAACCAGCAGTACCATCCGCGACGTTGTCAACCATCCAGCGTTTGTAGGCTTTGGGCAGTTTATCCTTCCGCTGGACCGGGGGCGATATGATCCTGCCATGTCGCTGGAAAACGTCGCTTCGCTGCTGCCCTACCACAGCAATATTGACCCGGATGCCGCGGTGAATACGATTAACTTTATGATTGATATGGCAGCCTCCGGAGAAACCATTTTCTATAACATCTACACGGACCAACAGAAGCAGTCCGACCCCTCCAAAGAAGCGACTGGCCTGTTCTTCTTCCGTGGGGAGCCGGGCGCGCCCTTTGCCGTGATCAACCCCGGCGGCGGGTTTTCCTACGTTGGCTCTGTTCATGAGGGTTTTCCACACGCAATCGCACTAAGCCAGCAGGGGTACAACGCCTTTGTTCTGCAATACCGGGTGGGTGGTGAGCAGGTGGCCTGCGAAGATCTCGCGGCTGCCTTATCCTACATTTTCCAAAACGCGGAAACGCTTGAGGTCAGCACAGAAAACTACTCCGTATGGGGCAGTTCAGCGGGAGCCAGAATGGCAGCCCGCGTCGGTTCCTACGGTGCTGTTGAATATGGAGGTGACGAGATCCCCCGCCCCAGCACCGTCATCATGGCGTATACCGGTCACAGCGACTACACGCAAAGCGATCCGCCAACATTTGCGGTGGTGGGCGACAGAGATGGAATCGCCAGCCCTTCAACGATGGAGCGGCGCGTCAATGCGATGCGCAGTGCCGGTATCGATGTGGAACTCCACGTATACCCGAACGTTGGTCACGGCTTCGGATTGGGATTTGGAACAAATGCCGAGGGCTGGCTCGAAGATGCCGTCCGGTTTTGGGAAAATCACATGTCCGCGTCTTCTTCACGATAAGGAGAAAACCATGGAGTACATCCGATTTGGCAACACCGGCATGAAAGTGTCGTGCATCTGTCTGGGCTGCATGAGCTATGGCGATCCGGCGAAGCGCTACGATTGGGCACTGGATAAAGAACAAAGCCGACCTTATATCCAGCGCGCGCTGGAACAGGGCATCAACTTCTTCGACACGGCTGATGTCTATTCACTGGGGATGAGTGAAGTCATTTTGGGGCGGGCGCTGAAAGATTTTGCGTACCGCGACGAGGTGGTGGTTGCGACCAAGGTCTACCAGCCAATGGGACCCGGCCCGAATGAGCGCGGCCTCTCTCGCAAACATATCCTCAGCGCCATCGACGCCAGCCTTCAACGCCTGGAGATGGATTACGTCGATCTGTACCAGATCCACCGCTGGGATTATGACACGCCTATCGAAGAAACGATGGAAGCCCTACACAACGTGGTGCGGGCGGGCAAAGCTCGTTATATTGGCGCATCAGCGATGTATGCCTGGCAGTTTGCCAAAGCCCAGCACACCGCTAACCTGCACGGCTGGACCCGCTTCGTTTCCATGCAGCCGCATTACAACCTGATCTACCGCGAAGATGAACGCGAAATGCTACCGCTTTGCCAGGATCAAAAGATCGCGGTGATCCCCTTTTCGCCCCTGGCGCGCGGCTGGCTGACACGGAAACCGTCGAAAGAACAAAATGAAACTTTGCGGGCACAGACGGATACCATCACCAAACAGCGGTATGAACGAGAGGAGAATACCGCCCTTGTGGGGAAAGTCTGCGCATTGGCCGATGCCTGCGGGCTGCCTATGGCGCAGGTCGCTCTGGCCTGGGTGCTCTCAAAACCGTTCGTTACCGCGCCGATCATTGGCGCAACAAAGCCCCATCACCTGGAGGACGCCATTGCGTCGCTCTCGATCCAGCTTACGCCCGAGGAAATTCAACAATTAGAAGAGCCTTACCGGCCCCATCCAATTATAGGTTTTTTGTAGCCTATACAGCGATATAAGAGGATAACTAAAAATCAGCAAGAGAGGTATCGCTTATAGTCTTTTAAATTAGCTAGTACACCCCGCGACCGATAATCTCTAGCTAGATTCTGATATGCTATTCAGGTTTATCCAATTGACTGAATGACATTACCCCTGCTATAGTGATTCCAACAACCGCATAGCTTTTATCGTGCTGTTTGTCATCAAACCGTGAGCCAGAAACGCACCTCCAGGAGGGCGAGTCTGGCTCATTGTATTTTCACAAGGAGAACCCCCATGATCAATGAAGTCATATTGGAAGGCGTCGTAACCAGCACATGGACGTATTCGGATGATCTTTTTGTCCGCCTGGCATCCTACCGAGACGCGGACCAGCCAACGAAGCTCCTGACCGAAGAAAAAGACGGGGCAGATTTCATCAATGCGCGCCTGACCAAAGGCGCGCGCGGTCTGCTCTCCATCCAAAAGGGAATGCAGTTGCGCGTCCACGGCCTGTTGCAAAGCCGGGTTTTCGATGAAACGCTGGATGAGTTCATCGAGCGGTCTCGCTCCCAGGAACGGCTGGTGAGTGGTGTCACCGTCGAGGTTAAGGGATCAACCGGCAGCCAGGTCGTAGTGGGGCGCAACCAGATTGAGATCCTGGTCAACCGGATTTTGGTGATCGACCCGCCGCGCAGGAACATGAACCTGACGCCAAAGTATCGCGAGTCGGCAGAAGAACCGGTGAACGCGAACGAATAACGCTTCTTCCAGGAAGGAGGATGTCAAGAAGGACAATGATGTTGAAAACTTCCAAGGAGGTAAAAAACCAGAAGGAGCTGAGCATGCAGCAGAAATTCCTGGAAAAGGCGTACAACACCTCTTCGCTCCTCTCAGCAGCCTGACGAACGACTGCTCTTTAACAAACATCTCTGGGCTGGAAAGCTCGCGAGATCATATCCAACCACAAGACAAACACTTTCGATGCCGCTCCACGCGGATAGAAATGGCTGAAAACCCTCGGTCCATGAGGGGCTTATCGCCAATTCTGCGCACAGAGCGGCACATTTCAGTTGAGAAACGGCACAGTCCCGCTTCCCGGTTGAAGTGTGCTGCCCTGCCACGAAGTGAGCGAGGGCAGTTATAGCACGTTTTTCATCGTCAACGACACCCCAATCGTTTCCCCACCCGGAGGATCACCCCTATGACCGCTTTTGCCCTGCTAATTGGCCTGTTTGTCGCTGCCCACATGCTGCGCAACCTGGCCGCCCTCTGCTACTCGCAAACCAACCAGTACAAGTTTGAACAACGCCTGAAACGCTATCTGTAAGAGGTTGCCATGATTGCTCTGGCCGCCTATACCGATACTCTTGACCCGGATCCCGCCCAGCAGCAGCGCACCGAACGCGCCTGGCAGGGTTTGACCAGCGGAGCTTTTGCCGTTCAGCGGATTGGCCCTACACAGTGGTCGGTTAAGAATGGGGACAAACTGCCCTACGCCGTCCAGTTGAACGAAAACCTCTGGTCCTGCACCTGCCCGGACTTCCAAAAAGTCGGCCCCGCCATTCGCTGCAAGCACGTGGAAGCTGTCCGGATCGCCGAAACGCAACAGGCCTACTCCACATCCATCACTCAGGAGAACAGATCTATGCCCACCACCACAAACGACTTCGAACACATTCTCACCGAACTGCGCCAGCCGCTCGACATGTCGCGCGTCAAACGCCGCCAGGCACCAGGCTCTGGAACTGTTCCGTACCTGGAAGGGTTTGACATCATCGACACCGCCAACCGCATTTTTGCCTTTCGCTGGTCGTTTAACCTCCTGTCCGAGCCACAGATCACGCGCTGGGACCGCAAAGTGATGGCCTGGGATGGGCAGCAGCGCAAGAAAGTGCCGGTGCTGGACGTCCAAGGCCACCCGCAGACAGAAGGGGTTGGGCTCATCCACATTACCGGCTCGGTCGCGGTCGATCTGGACGGGCAGACTTACACCCACTCGGATCTCGGCCGCTGCATGTTCACCGGCGATTCGCCTGAGGCGCTCGACATGGCGCTGGCCGGCTGCGTGACCGACTGTTTGAAGCGCTGCTTCCGGCAGCTCGGCGAGCAGTTTGGTCTGAGCCTGTACGACAAAGAGATTGCAGCGACCGCCGGGACTTCGAATGGCGCTACCAACTCCGGAGCGAACAGCAGTGCGGGGAAAACGGCAAAGAGCGACCGGTCTGCGGCCGCGAGCAATAAAGCCCAGCCGACAGCCGAACGCGCTTATCTGGATGGCACCAAAGTCAACGGCAATGAAAGCGAGCGCTCGGCCTTCGATGCCTTCCTCAAGGCAAAAGGTCAGGCGCCGAAAAGCCGCAACGCCCTGCGCGAATGGATGCGCACCGCTCAGCCTACGGCGTCGTAGTTCGAAAAACACCCCAAGGATGACCAGCCCCAATCCACCCGGAACGGGGCTTTTATTTTTTCACAAGGAGAATCACCATGTTCCATACCATCATCATCGTCGGCAATCTTGGGAAAGACCCGGAAATGAAATACACCCCTTCCGGACAGCCGGTCACCAACTTCTCGGTGGCTTCGAACCGCAGCTATAACGATGTCAGCGGCCAGCCGGTCAAAGAAACGATCTGGTTTCGCGTGACAGCCTGGGGCAAGCTGGCGGAAACCTGCAACCAGCACCTGCAGTCGGGCAGCAAAGTCCTGGTCGAAGGGCGCCTGACCCCTGACCCGGATACCGGCGGCCCGCGTGTTTGGAATCGCCAGGATGGGTCGGCCGGCGCGTCTTACGAAGTGACCGCCGCCACCGTACGCTTCCTGTCCTCACGCGGTGAAAACGGGTCCGGCGAAACGGTCGGAGCGATGGGTTCTGACGACATTCCCTTCTAACGCGAGGGAATGATGCGACGCCATCCGAAGAGTACCCGCTTTCTGGCGGAACAGATCGTCGCGTTGGTCGAGAAGATGCTGGGTACCGGCTTTGATCCGACCACCGACGATGTTCTGGTCCGCGAACTGACTGCGCTCCTCCAAGAAGAACTGCCGAATGGCGTGACACACCCCGTCTCGGCCCCGGACGCGCACCTGGAAATGGCCTTCGAAGACCGCATCAGCGGTTTTGACGATTAGCTGGTACGGAGGAACCGAGATGATTATCGGTACGGTCACCATCCAAACCATGGCAGGTGAAGTGGACGTGCGAGTAGAGGTCCTGGATGTGGTGCAGATCCGGGGTCAGAAGATGGCCTACGTCCGCGCGCTGAAAGGCGAGCCGTTCACCAAGTTCACCCACGGCGGCCCAGCACAATACAGCACCACCTACGTCTATGTCGAGGCGCTGAAAAACAAGGAGGTCGTCAACGCTCAAGAACAAAATTAGTGCAAGCAGTTTCCAGACCTGGCTTCGGTCAGGTCTGGAAACGACCTTTCGAACTAGCGCCACTTTAGGGAGCGCTGTTTCAAATAAAACCGTAACCGTCTGGGAAGCACAAGCCGGCAGAGAAATGGATTGATTCTCTCTCGGCCTGTGCTGCCCAGAAGAAATGCCTGGGCGGTTCGCTACGTTTTCAATCGTTTCCAAAACCCGAATCGTTTGTCGCACGCAACATGTGTGCGACCACCAGGAGAACCCATGGAAGTTGCTCACAAGACTTGGACTACCGTGCAAACACAGCAGACTCGCGTGAATGTATATGGCTTCGAATACCAGGTCGATTTCGGCCCGGGCGTTCAGCCACGCTTTCACCGGGTCAACAAGCAGAAGAAGTGCAGCTGCGGCGTAGAAAGCTGCTCTGCCATCGAGCAGGTGCGCGAGTACCTGCGTGAAGGCGGACAGCGCGCGCCCGATCCCCTGCCGCCCTGCCCGATCTGCGGTGGAAAAACCATCCGCGCAAAAGAATGGGATGGCAAATACACTCGCGAATTGGGCTGGCGCTGCGAGAGCGGCGGCATTCAGCACTTCCTGAAAGCCAAACTCGAGCGCATCTACCGCAACTGGCAGGAGAATCCCTGGATCATACCACCGGTGGACGATTACCCCGGCGTGCGGCGTGATGAAATTCTGACCGCTGAAGACCTGAAAGATGTATACGCGAAAGCCGCCATGGAAGGCTTCGATCCAACTGCATAACCCACCCCAACTGAAGGGGACAGACCTCCCCTTCACACAGGTCGGCGTCTGTTCCCGCTACCTTCTCCAGGAGACAGACCCCATGACCAACACACTCCCACCCACCCTCTTTTCCACCGCACCCACTCCGTACACAACCCCAAAACTCAAAGCCCTGCCCATCCGCGAAAAGCCTGCCTATCGCGTCGCCACCGGCGCGGAAACCTGCAACCTGGCCGAACTGCTGGCCGTGATCATCGGTGGCAGCGAACAGATCGAGACCGCCGAACGATTGCTGGCTCGCTTTGGCACGCTGCACAAGCTGGCCGTCGCGCACGTCAACGAAATCGCTTCGGTCAAGGGTGTTGGCGCGCAGACCGCGCTGCGCCTGAAAGCCTCGCTGGCCCTCGGGCGCAAGCTGCTGGAACCGGAGGATGAGCGGCCGCTGGTAAACAGCCCCTCCTCGGCGGCAGCGATCTTCGTGCCGCGCATGGCCTATCGCCAGCAAGAATATCTGCTGGTGATCACCTGCGACACCCGTCACCGGGTGCTGGAGGTTACCGAGGTGTATCACGGCAGCCTCAACTCGGCCGCCGTGCGCATCGCGGAGGTGTTCAAACCCGCCATCCAGCAAAATGGGGCGGCCATCGTAATCGCTCACAACCACCCCTATGGCGATCCTGACCCCAGCCCGGAAGACGTGGCCATCACCCGCGCCATTGTGCAGTCCGGCAAGCTGCTGGACATCGCCGTGCTCGACCACCTGATCATCGGAAACCCCAACTGGGTCAGCCTCAAAGAACGCGGCCTGGGTTTCTCATAACCCGGTATTTATTCCACCCGAAAGGACACATCCATGACACAAGATCCGCAAGCCAATCCCGAGCCCTCGAGGAAAGAGGAAATCCTCCGCCGGCTGGTCGAACTCGGCTACGAGCCGCATAAGACCGCCTTTGAGATTACCTACGCCAACCTGGCGCAGTATCTGGCCGAAGTGCTGGACCGCTACCAGGTGCCAGACGAGGTGGCTACCGACGCCTTCGTGACCGATTTGATCGAACGGGCGGAACGGGCGCTCCACAACTCCGATGCCCTGCAGTGGCCGTACGTCCTGTACGTGATCTTTGAAGAAG
>Ga0134094_1003933_pt1 | contig 10386 bp, 9 predicted proteins | sample 5_1taG_FD_94458 | JGI IMG/M metagenome (GOLD analysis project Ga0134094, IMG submission 94458) | Switchgrass degrading microbial communities from high solid loading bioreactors in New Hampshire, USA - 5_19_20_110_A1 metaG | ecosystem: Engineered > Bioreactor > Semi-continuous > Anaerobic >... | reverse complement strand
GGAATTACCCTAAAAATGTATGGAATGTAGACATATCTTCCCTCTGGAGGCTGGGTTATAATATTCGAGAAGGAGAACGATGGATAATGTCTAACAATCAGATGCCAAGGAGTAAGATCACGCAGCGCGGCAGCGGGTTTTTCCAGGATCTGGCGGACCGCTTCCGCCTGGTCAGCCGCCTGATCATGGATTCACGTGTAAATCCGTTGATTAAAATATTACCCATCAGCACACTGGTTTATCTTATTTCTCCAATCGATCTACTTTCCGTTAACCCCATCGACGATGCACTAATTATCTGGTTGGGGACATCCCTGTTTGTGGAGCTCTGTCCTCCGAATGTTGTTGAAGAGCACATAAATGCCCTGCGCAACGTAATCACCCGCCAGTGGAAAGGCAGCGGGCAGCCAGGCGCTCAACAGGAGGAAGTGGTTGACGGAGAATATATCGAAATTGATCCCAATACCGGTAGAACAACGACCTCACGTTAAAAGATAAGGTCGCCGGCCTTAAGCCTGAACGAGCTGGCTTAAGGCCGGTCTAAAAGTTTCGTTAAACGTACAAGTGAATGAGGAGGGAGAATGAAGACGCCTGTTTACCGGCAGGCTGTATGGTTGATTCTATTCATACTGCTTGCAGCACTTCTCGCCGCCTGCACGCCTGCAAACAATACCTCAAGCTCTGGAGAGACTTCGGGTCCAATTCTAGAGACCTCCGGACAGGAAGCTGGCCCAACAGAAGCGCAGGGAAACGCCCCTGCGGAGCAGCCGCCGGTAGCAGAGACTCCTGCCCCAGCGGCAGAAACCCCACTGCCGGCGGCAGAAACAACTCAGCCAGAGGCAGAAACTGAGCCGGTTGAGCCGTCGATGAGCAGCGCGCAGCAGGTGGAAGAACCGCCTCAAAGCGTAACGGAGATCCCAGACCCTGAAAATTTTGAATGGGTCCCGCTGGTCTCCGGTTTGCGGCGCCCGCTGGATCTGGCCGAGCTCCCAGATGGATCAGGACGGCTGGTTGTCCTTGAGCAGCCCGGTACAATACAGGTGATTGAGAACGGCGGTCTCCAGGGCGAGCCTTTCCTGGATATTCAGGATCGGGTCGGCAGCCAGGGGAACGAGCAGGGTTTGCTGGGTATTGCTTTTCATCCCAACTATGCCCAGAATGGTTATTTCTACCTGAATTACACCGACCGTCAGGGTAACACGGTCATTGCGCGCTATCAGGCTGCTGTTGGAGAGCCGCCTGCCCGGGCGGACCCTGCAAGTGAAAAGGTTCTGCTGGCGGTTGACCAGCCCTACCGGAATCACAACGGGGGCCAGCTTGCATTTGGGCCAGATGGATATTTATATATTGGTTTAGGCGACGGTGGTTCCGGCGGCGACCCGCACGGCAACGCCCAGTCGCTGGATACGCTGTTGGGTAAGCTGCTGCGCATCGACGTGGACGGCGGTGATCCTTACGGCATCCCGGCGGATAATCCATTTGTGAATGGCGGCAGGCCCGAAATCTGGGTTTATGGACTGCGCAACCCCTGGCGATTTTCTTTTGATCGGGGCACCGGTGATCTATTTATTGCCGACGTGGGCCAGAGTCAATGGGAAGAGATTAATTTTCTCCCTGCGGGTTCCCCAGGAGGCGCGAACTTCGGCTGGAACTATCTGGAAGGATCGCACCCTTATCAAGGTAATCCCCCAGCAGATGTACAGCTGATTAATCCGGTCTTTGAATATGATCATGGTTTTGGATGCTCAGTCACCGGCGGCTTTGTCTATCGCGGTCAGAACCTGCCTGAATTCCATGGAGTCTACATTTTCGCTGATTACTGCAGCGGGCTGTTCTGGGGCCTGCTGCGCGGTCCTGATGGTTTCTGGCAGTCGGAAGAACTGTTTTCGCTCGGGCTGAACGTCTCTTCCTTCGGCGAAGATGCTGCCGGAGAAATTTACATGGTCGAACAGTCCAACGGCGCTGTCTACCGCTTGCAGCGAAAATGACCTCTATATAGAACTAGAAATATAGAGCGCCGTTTGTACCCCTCGAAAGGTGACGCCTGTCACTATGAAAATGAACCGGCAAGGGTTATATTACCCAATAAGATAACCTTCGTTAGGATTTATCTGGTTTGGAGGAATGATGGCAACCAAGGTCTGGCAAGCGATTAAAATCCAGTACTGCCAACATGCAGGCAGAGAAGTTTCCCTGGAGGCAGAAGTTCTTTATCCAGAAGAGCATTTGCCAGATATGGGGCCGCGGGTTGTGGCGCATCGCTGCTCATGCGGGTTAGAGTGCGCGTGCAGCAGCCAGGCAGCCTGTGTCTGGGCGGGCACCAACCCGAATTATGATCCCTTCATGGAGAATCTGGCTCGGTAGTTCCCTGGCAGGTCAGATTTAGCCCGGAGGGCTGCCGGGCTGCTCTGCCAGTAAGCTTCCTTGATCCTTTAACAGCGAAAAGCTGTCCCTATTCAACTGGGACAGCTTTTCGCTGTTTTATTGAAGAATATTTTCTTCGCAGCCAAAGTCATCGACTGCATGCTGCAGCGCATCTCGCAGCTCAGGCGAATCCTCTGCTGACTGCCCGATTCGCTCCCATGCCTGGCATAGATAATCGCGCATGACATAATCGGGGTAGTAAGCCTTGCGGGTCAGGTTAAGCGCCTGTTCAAAATCTCCGCTGCGGGCAAATCCCTCAATGAACGGGCCGTATTCGATGCCCACGCGAGGGTGAACGCCTTTTTGCTCCGCCTCTTGCCAGAGGCGCACAACCTCATCCCAATCCTCAAACTGCCTGGCAAGATCGCCCTTTTCAAAGTAATAGCACCAGTCGTGCGGAATATCCGCGCCGAATATGTCTGCTCGAAGCGCGCGATCCGATACAGGCAGAATCCGGCCGGGATTCGAGAGCGGTAGTGCATCCCTCTCTTTTTCAGTCAAATAGCGGTTGGCCTGGTCCCTGTCAGACAGCACCCACAGGCACTGCTGTTCATCTGGCTTAAAAGTGATCACCAGACTGTTTTGGGCAGGCGCGTCGAAGCGCATAAAGTTCTTTTCGTCTCTGATCGGCTGGTTATCTTCAATGTGCGGTTTAAGCCCGATCTTATTGATGTCATAATACCAGTAATCGACAAAGTGAACGTCTTCCTCCGGCGCGTACATTTGCACGAAGGCGGATATGGTCGCCCAGGAGCCGATATAACTGATGAGCGCGCCTTCTCCTAAAATTGCCGTCTGCGGCTGGATCTCAGGGGCGCGCCATTTCAACTGCCAGTACAGGCGAAGCTGCTTTTCCCAAGACCAGCGGTAATTTGTCGTCACGCGAAAATTTTGACCGGTTGCCAGCGCAACCAGCAGGCATGCCAGAACAATCCGGTATGATTCTTTCCGCAGCAGCATTTCAATAAGGCCAACCACCAGAATGCTGGCTCCGAACATCGCTGCCAGGCCAAAGCGGTCGTTGTACATTCCGGATAGATCATAGATATGCCTACCAATAGACCAGCCGGGCGCAAACCCGAGAATCATCGCCAGAAAGCCAAAGGGAGTAGCTGTTTGATACCAGGGTTTCGCGGGTAGACCGGCAGGCGAATGGGACAGCTCCGGCTGCGGTCGCCACAGCTTGAAGAACCCCAACAGGAGCAGGCAGGTAATCCCAACCAGCGCCCATGCGACCAGATTGGCCAGCGGAGAGGGCGTAAACAGCCCCGGCTGGACGGTCTGGTACCAGACCCCTACCAGCATTTGCGCGAGATCCTGGGCAAAGAAGGTCGCCAGTTCAACGAGCGACTGCAGCGGGGTGGTGAAAAGCCCGTACATGAGCCCAGGGGCGTTGCGGTCTGAACCGGGGGTAGGCATGAGCGCCAGCCGCCAGACGAGGTAAAGCGCCAGGATCAACAGGTAAGGCGCCCAGTAGAAAAAGGTGCGTTTTAGCCGGTTTTTCCAATCGGGTATCAGGCCTTCAAGCGCCAGCCAGATGATAACCGGCCGGAGAAGCTCAAGACCGGTATAAAACTCTTGTGAGAATAACTGAATCAAGCCTGCAGCGACAGCGCCAAGCATAAGCGGATAAAAATATCGCTCTGCCCGGACTGACTTGATCATCAGATAGATCGACAGTCCGTAAAGGAAAAAGCAGATCCAGTGGAAGCTGTATGTCAGCGCGGTCGCCTGCTGTTTAAACAGCGGATAAACGGCAAACAACAGCCCGACAATGGCAATCTGGCGAGGCGCTCCGGGCCAGAGCTCGCGCCAGCCGGCCCACAAGATTACAACGGTCAGCCACCGCCAGAGCAGCGCCCAGATATGCCAGTAGATGGGCGCTGAGCCGAACAGTTTAAATCCAAACCACCACAGCCAGAAGACCAGCGGGCGGTTTCCAAGAAAGGCATATTCAAACAGGCGTTCTGCCCCGCCCAGGTTATAAGCATTCAGGATGATCCAGTCATCCAGGTAAAATCCCAGCCATGGGATCTGTAATCCAAAGGCGAAGACACAAACAATCAGAAAAAGCGCAGGTATTTTGACCCGCTGCGCGACTTGCCGCAGAGGTAGATACATAAAAAATCCTCTTGATCTGATCGAACTGACTTAATATTTTCCTTATGATGCGGGTCGAAATCCGCATCATAAGGAAAATGCATTATCGTCACTCTGGGATCTAAAGAGAATTGTACCTGAAATTGTCAAATATTGTGAGGCAGCGCTCAGGCTTGGGTGATTAGATCACGTTCAGGCGTTTGCCGACTTTGGCGATGCTTTCCAGCCCTTTGTCGAGGTCATCACGGCTGTGCGCCGCAGAGATCATGATCCGGATGCGCGCTTTGCCGCGCGGGACGGTTGGGAAGCCAATTGCCATGGCAAAGACGCCCTCTTCAAACAGCTCGCGGGAGAACTGCTGCGCAAGCGGCGCTTCACCGAGCATGACCGGCGTGATGGGTGTGACACTGCTGCCGGTATCAAAGCCGAGCTTGCGAATCTCTTCCTTGAAGTAGCGGGTGTTATCCCACAGGCGGTCGACCAGTTCTGTGGACTCTTCCAGGATATCGATCCCGGCCAGGCAGGCAGCCGTATCTGCTGCTGTGGCTGCGGATGAGAACAGGAAGGGCCGTCCTCGCTGGCGCAGCCATTCAACGATAATCGAATTTCCTGCAACGACGCCGCCGACGACGCCAAACGCTTTTGACAGCGTGCCAACTTCTACATCGACTTTACCGTGCAGGTGGAAGTGGTCGACAATACCGCGCCCACCGGTACCCATCACGCCTTCGCCGTGCGCGTCGTCTACCATTAACATGAGACCATGCGCGCTTGAGATTTCATAAATTTTATCCAGCGGCGCAATATCGCCGTCCATGCTAAACACGCCGTCTGTTACGACCAGCCCGCGGCGGTATTTGCCCTCGTTCTCGCAAATGACCCGTTCCAGGTCTTCAGGGCTGCTGTGGGCATAGCGAAAGATTTGCGCGCCTGACAGGCGAGAGCCGTCGATAATGCTGGCATGGTTCAATTCGTCAGAGAAGATCGCATCTCCCTTCCCGACCAGCGCCGGGATGGTCGCCAGGTTGGCGGTGAAACCAGATTGGAACGTAATGGCAGCCTCGACTCCCTTAAAAGCTGCCAGGCGGCGTTCCAGTTCGAGGTGCAGATCGAGCGTCCCTGCAATGGAGCGCACTGCCGCTGGGCCAACGCCGTACCTGTCAACGGCTTCTTTGGCTGCCTTCAGCAGGCGCGGGTGGTTGGCAAGCCCAAGATAATTATTCGAGCAAAAATTAAGCACTCGTTTCCCATCTACTTCCAGCCATGCGCCTTGGGGCGAGCCAATCGTGCGGATGCGGTTATAAAGACCAGTTTCCTTTAAAGAATCAATTTCCTGTTGGATCCAATTCAATCGTGTGGTCATCTCGAACCTCCCGATTCATTATACTATCGCCTTTTTCGCTGCTGTATCTGCAGGACTGCGGCGCTTCTCATGAGGTTTGTAATCAATCTTTTTGTCCGCTTTCTCCCAACCGGTCGATCTCGGCAAAGTAACCGCTTTCAGCCAGCGCATTTAGAACCTGATCTTCCGTCCCTGGGCGCAGCAAAATCGTCGTTTCGTTCAGGGCATCGCCAAGGAATCGCGCTGCGCGGGTTTTTCGCAGCACAGACAGGATTTCAGGGGATGCAACCCTCAGGATGACCACCTGTTCAATCCGCGCCTGGGTGCCTGCGTTTTCCCAGCGCTCCAGCGCCTGGATGATCGACGGCGGAAGCGGGCTTTCACTGTGGCGGCGAAGCAGGCCAAGCAGTTGAGATGGGCGTAACCCCTGTGCTTTTGCGCGTTCGAGCGAAGCCGGGGTGATCCGGTAATGATATTCAACCGGGTGCGGCAGTCCTGGCTTTCCATCTGTTGTTTTTTCACCGTTCCAATGACAGAAACGGGCCACCTGATAGCGAACGGCGCGCGGCGTCAGCGATGAAAGGATAATTCTGCCGTCGCTGTTCACCTGCAGCGGGGCATTTTCCGCAGGGAGGTCATCCGGCGGAGTATGGTTCCAGAGCGCCGCTGCCCATCGTGATAGGCGCAGCGCAGTGGGTGGAGCCCCCAGTTCGGGAGCGGCAAGGTCGAGCAGGCCCAGCCAGTGCATAGGTCCGCAGATGAGAAAGCGGACGAGCGCTCCATCAACGTCATCCCAGGCGCTGAAACCGCGCAGGAAGCTGCCGCTGCTCTCCTGGCGGATAAACCAGGAATCATAATCACCAGCCGGGCGTTGAAAATCAGGCTGCTGTTCGTGAATGGCAGTAACGAATGCCGGCAGGCTCCACCAGCGGTTTTCGGGGATCTGCCCGACCAGCTCAAGGATCACCTGCCGGGTGCGCAGCGGATCGTTCGTCCAATCACCCTCAAATTTCAGCCCTGGAAGCAGCCGCAGTTCGTTGAAATACTTGTCTTCCATCCACGCCTGGGCCAGCTGAGCCAGCGCTTCGCCGCGCGGCGCTTCGAGGAATGCACGGGTGCGCTCTGGGTGGGGCAGCCCATCATAATCCAGCAGCCGCGCGGCTTGCAGGATGCCTTTCAACGCATCGAGCGAGGCGCTGCCAAACGACAGGCTGGCGAGCTCATCTTCATCCATCTTCAACCGGAGCGCGGCCAGCAGCGTGCAGGCGTCATCCAGGATGCGGTCACTGGCAAGCGTGGGATGCGCTGATTCGACAGGCGAAGCCGGGCGGCCCAGGGGCGGCGGTGTATCGCTGCTCAGGGTGGGCATAAGCGGCAGCAGATCATCAGGGATATAGGCGTATTCTTGCGGCTCATCGTCAGGTGAAAACGTGAGAAACGCCCTGCCGATTAATCCCCGGTACCACAATACTTCCGCAGCGGATGCCGGTTTCAGGTCGGGGCGCTCCCGGTCGCGCCGGGCGCTGCCCATCCGCCGGACCTCACCAAACTTGCGAATAAAAGCAGCCCACAAGATGTGTCCTTCGTTTTGCATTAACGAATGGAGCACGTTTTTGGCATCTTGCGGCAGCGCTTCGATCACCTCGGCGAAATCAGCATGCTCTAAAATCCCCTGCACAACAACCGGCAGAGCAGTGGCGGCGTCAGGTGCGTTAAGTTCAAGCCCCCACGTTCCGGCAACAATGCGTAAGAAGCCTAAATCACGTCCCTGGAGTGTATGTTCGAGGTCAGGCATGGCTTGTTTATTGTATCGTAACCTTTATTGGATGTGTCTTATAGAAATTGTGAAACAGACCCTGAATTTGGCTGCATCTTTTTGTAAGGTTCGTGTAATTGACGCTTCTTATTCGAGCAAGTATAATCTTTCAGGAAGCTCCTCGGTATTAGATCTAAATCTTTCCAGAGATTGTGTTTCTTATTTTCTACCCGTTTGGGGGCTAAGTCCACAAGGAAACAGAAAATAAAATATACAATCCATAGAGGCCCCATTTATGGCTCTTAAAGGAAATCTTCGCGATTTCACCATTACTCAGTTATTAAATCTAATCAACCTGGCTCGAAAGACTGGAACGCTAATTATTGAGGGCCCGACGGAGACCGCTCGCGTGGCTTTTCGCGAGGGGAAGCTTTCATATGCTCAGTATGGTTCGGAAGATACGAGCCTGGCCTCAATCCTTTACCGGGGGAGAAAGATTTCACAGGGACAGTACCGGATCCTTAAAGAACGAACGTCGCAGATGACGGATAAAGAACTGGGGCTGCTGCTGATCAATGCCGGTTACCTGACCCAGGAGGATATCCTCGGCAGCTTGCAGCAATATGCGATTGACGTCGTGCGGCGGTTGTTTACCTGGGTTGAGGGGTATTTTCGCTTTGATGGGACTGACGTTTTCCGGCAAGATGGGAAGATTGCCGTAAAGGTTGATCTGGAAAATTTGATCATTGAGGGCTCGCGGCAGCTGCGTGAATGGGAACAACTCCAGGAAGAGATTCCCAGCCTGGAGATGGCGCTGAAGTTCACCGAGCGGCCCGGCACGGACCTGAAGAAAATCAACCTGAGTATCGAGGAGTGGCGCGTGGTTTCATATGTAAACCCCAAAAACACCATGAGCCAGATCGCGCGGACAGTAAAAATGAATGACCTCGAGATTCGACGGATTGTATACAGCTTGCTTCAAGCTGGCCTGGTTGAGATTGTCCGTCCCAGCGGCATGCCTGTAGCAGTCCCGTCAAAGTCCTTCCCCACGCAAAACAAAGAGGAACAAAGATCACTGGTCAACCGGCTGATTCGCAGAATCCGGTCGATATAACCTATTTAGAAGGATGATGGTCTTATGCAGACGGTAAAAATGGTAGTTACTGGGCCATTCAATTCAGGAAAGACAGAGTTCATCCAGTCTGTCAGCGAAATCAATGTTGTGTCAACAGAGCGTAAAATTACCTCCCAAGCCGAGCGCGTAAAAGACTCAACCACCGTGGCCATGGATTTTGGCCGGATTACCGTTGACCAGGAACTCGTCCTCTATTTGTTTGGAACCCCAGGGCAGAAGCGTTTTGACTTTATGTGGGAAATTCTCTCGGAGGGTATGTTAGGCTTTATCGTGATGGTGGACAGCACCCGTCCGGAGACTTTCCGCGAAGCTCGCAGTATTCTCGAGACGTTCCGCGCCTATGCCCCGACGCCATATGTCGTAGCTGCCAACAAACAGGACCTTCCCGACGCCTGGGAATTGGAAGATATTCGCCTGGCGCTTCGCCTGAGCCCAGATGTGAAGCTTCTTCCCTGCGTTGCGACAAAGAAAGACCCCGTAAAAAATGTTTTGCTAGAGCTTTTGTACAGTATTCTTGCTGAAATGGAGGCGGGCTAGCTCGATCAGCCCGGAGACCCAACTACAGTGTCCTCGATCACGACGGATCAGGGAATTGTCCATTATGAAGTATACGGCCGGGGGCGTCCGGTCATTCTTTTGCATGGGTGGCTTGGATCGTGGGGGCTGTGGCAGGAGACCATGGCTTTTCTCGGCCAGCATTACCGTACCTATGCGTTAGATTTCTGGGGGTTCGGAGAATCAGGAAAAAAGCGAAACACCTACATGGTCCAGGACTTTGTCAGCCTGGTAGACCAGTTTATGGACAAGCTGGGGATCGCCAGTGCGCCGCTGGTGGGGCACAGCATGGGCGGAACGGTCAGCCTGTCTGTTGCGATTCAATACCCCGAACGCGTACAGAAAGTCACCATCATCGGTTCGCCGATTGTAGGGTCATCTCTGGCGCCGGCGCTGAAGCTGGCCGGCTACCGGCCGATTGCTTTTCTGCTGTTCACCATGTTTGGCATGTTCCGCGCTGCGATGCGCGTAGCCTCACCCTTCATCTGCCGCGACCCCCGCTTCCCGGATATGATGGATTCGGATCTTTCGAAAACCACCCTGGAGTCCTTTTTGGTGAGCATCGCATCGCTGCGCCGTACCGACCTGCGCCCGAATCTTCATCAAATTAAGGTCCCGGTCATGGGGATGTTTGGCGACCGGGATAATATTGTTCACCCGCGGCAGTGGCAGCCCCTTCTTCAGGGGATTCCCACGGCGAGGATCGAGCGGTTTAAGAAAGCGGGTCACTTTATCATGTTGGATGAGCCGCAAGAGTGCATGCGTTTGCTAAAGGACTTCCTGGATTCACCCTGTTGAGATTTTTATGACAGAACAAATTTTGACACCCCAATCGAACACGGCCGTGCAAATCCTCTTTGAGGGGGCAAAGGAATTGCTTGGCGTGGACCAGATGCGGCGAGTCTTGGGGGAACTTGTACCACTGGAGATGGCGCGCAGCGGTTTTGCAGCGTCACATTTTCTCCAGACGTTAGAGAGCATTTACGGTGTTTCAGGGGGGCGCGGTCTGGCTTTATGTGTGGGACGCGCCGTTTTTCGTTATGGCATTAAGCAGTTTGGCGATGAGGCCGGGCT
>Ga0134094_1003932_pt1 | contig 10391 bp, 9 predicted proteins | sample 5_1taG_FD_94458 | JGI IMG/M metagenome (GOLD analysis project Ga0134094, IMG submission 94458) | Switchgrass degrading microbial communities from high solid loading bioreactors in New Hampshire, USA - 5_19_20_110_A1 metaG | ecosystem: Engineered > Bioreactor > Semi-continuous > Anaerobic >... | reverse complement strand
CGGCCTGCTCACGCAGCCCGGGCTTTCCTTCTAGCAGCGCAACATGATCAGCGTGCTGCATGGTTCCGTTTTATGCCTGCACCTTTTCGACCACAGCCTTCCCGAATTCTTCCAGCAGATCCAGGTTTTCCAGATCCAGCCACTGCAGCATGACTCGCTGCAGCCCGAGGCTTCCGAGGTGGTTGAGCTGATCAATCACCTCACCGGCGGTCCCGGCGATCATACCGCGCTGGCGGGCCTGCTCAGGGCTGGTTCCGCGCAGGCGGGCTTCAATCTCCTGGCGCGTGCGCCCGAAGGCCAGCCCGGTCATCATCGTTCGCCGGACGGAGCCGGGCTCGCGCCCTGCCTCGCGCAGCATTTCATCGAGCATGGCGTTCAGCCGTTGGAAATTCTCGGGGGTCTGGTAAACACAGTTCCACTCATCCGCGTACCGGACGACCAGCGGAAGGGTGCGCTTTGGCCCGCTGCCGCCGATGACGATGGGCGGTCCGCCGGGGCGTGAAGGGCGGGGCAGCAGGACGGCATCTTTCAACTGGTAATAACGCCCGTTAAAGGTCACCGGGTGGGTGTCTTTCAACAGCCGGGTGATGATCTCCAGCCCTTCCTGGAAGCGCTCGAAACGGGCCGAGGTGTCGAGCAGGTCGTAACCGAACATCCGGTGCTCATAGCGGTTCCAGCCCGCTCCGACGCCGAGTCGCAGCCGGCCGCCCGAGAGGTCGTCAATTTGGGCCGCCTGTCGCGCGAGCATGCGCGGGTCGCGGAAGGATACCGGCGACACCAGCGGGCCGAACTCGATGCGCTGCGTGTGGCTTGCCAGCCATGTGAGTGAAACCCAGCAGTCCAGCGAGTCCAGCTCGGGCGGGCCGTCATTGGTGAAATGGTCCGAGCGGTACAGCCCGGCAAAACCGCCGTCTTCGGCAATTTTAGCAATCCGCTTCCAGTGGGGCCAGGTTAACCCGTTCTGGCCTTCGATCATTATTGCTACTTCAATCATGTCCCCTCGCTTTGTGCTTTCTGTTATTGGATCTTCTGTTCCGGCTGCCAGAGAACCGGGTTGGGTTTAATACAAATCCTTATTTTTCAGCGGGATGAGCGCCAGGATGACAGCCGGGGCGTAGAACCCGGCCCGGTCAATCACGTCATCGGTGAGTATTCCGACAGCGCCGTTCTCTTGCTTTGAATTGGTGCGCCCGAATACAATGTCATCCGCCTCTCCCAGCTCTTTTCCTTCGCGCACCAGCGCTGCCACCCTGGGCGGCAGGAAGAACGTGCCGGTGCGTCCCTTGCCAATGCGCCGGTCTTCACCGCGTTCGAGGACGACCACCCAGGCGAAGGCGGTCAGGTCGCCGGTTTCCCAGGGCTCGACGCCGCCCTCAATCCCGACACAGTAATCGGCGTCAGGGAACTGGTCGCGGGCGTTTGCGGCCCGGTTCAGCGCGCCTTGCAGTGTCTCCTGGTTGGAAAAGGGCTGGTCGCTCACGCCTGACGGGGTTGAGACGCCCCTGACCTCGAACATTTCGCCCGGAAACATGCGGGTGAAACCGTCGCGCGCCGCTTGAATTTTGACCGGATTTTTCGATGCAACGAGTATTGTTTTCATTCGCTCTATTCTTTTCTACCCAATAATGTCTACCCAATAATGTTGTTAATCTCTACCATTTCTTCTTCAGACAGCGACCATTCGGCCGAAAGGGCATTCTGCTGCACCTGTTCGGCTCGGGTCGCGCCTGAAATGACCGAGCTGACTTCAGGGTGCGCCAGCAGCCAGGCGTGGGCCAGCTCGCTGAGTGAATGGCCGCGGGCCTGAGCCCACTCGCTCAGTTTTTCAATCTTTGTGTAATTGGCGTCGACCATGTACTGCTGGACGTAGCTGTTGGTCTCGCCGCGCGAGCCGGGCGGAGCCGGTTTGCCGCGCTGGTATTTGCCGGTTAGGAACCCGCCTGCCAGGGGGAAATAAGGAATCAACCCGATGCCCTGATCTTTACAGTAGGGCAGGATCTCTTGCTCAACCCCGCGCTCGAGCATGTGATAGTGGGACTGGATGACGATAAAGGGCGTCCAGCCGTGAATTTCAGCCAGTAAATTGGCGCGGGCAAGCTGCCAGGCCATAAACTGCGATGCGCCTATGTAGCGCACCTTACCCGCCCGGACCAGGTCATCCAGCCCGCGGAGCATTTCCTCCACCGGGGTGGTCGGGTCCCAGCGGTGAACGTAGTACAGGTCGATACAGTCGGTTTGCAGGCGGCGGAGGCTGTCCTCGACGGCGTACTGCATATGCAGCCGCGAGGCCCCGCGGTCATTTGGGCCTTCGCCCACGGGATTGAAGAACTTGGTCGCAATGATAAAGCGGCTGCGGCGTCCTTTGAGCGCGGCACCGATAGTCTCCTCAGACCGCCCGCCCTGATAGACGTTTGCACTGTCGAGAAAATTGATTCCCAGGTCGCTGGCAACATCCAGAATGCGGCAGACCTCAGCGTGGGGTACATGCTGCGCGCCAAAACGATTGGTCCCCAGTCCGATGACCGATACACGCGCGCCGGAACGTCCTAACTGGCGATACTTCATCTTGTCTCCCCTCAATGATATGGATTTTGAATGCTGGGTGACCGTTCTCATCTGCAGTTGGGCAGATCACCGCCGGTCGGAGTAAGTATAGTATAAAAAGCAGAGCCGGGAAACCCTGGCCCTGCTTTTACGGGAAAAACACCGGATGACCCGCTCAAGATCAAGCCAGATTTGGTTCTGCGAATTCCCTCTATTGATGGGCTTTATTACCGGTGGGAATCTGGCGATAAGATCGAGGTCATTATTTATTCTTTTGCCTGGGCTACCTTCATCCTGTAAGAGCGCTCGTACATTCGCTCAATTTCGGACAGGATTTCAGTCCGCCGGTCCTTGATATAGCGCATGATCACGGCGATCTCCTGCGCGTTGCGGGTGAAGCCAATGGACAGGCGCTGCTGATTTTCCGGGGTTTGCGAGATGTTGAGAATCTTGCCCGGCAGCGTGACCTTCCCTTCGGGCAGCGGCAGGGTCAGTTGAACAACCTGCCCGCGCTGGAGGCTGGTCCGCGTGACGTAAACACCGACGCCGCTTAAGGATACATCCGCCAGGGTCCCCTGTTCTTTGTGGTCCTCCGATTCGATCTCGATGACAATGGTATCCTCCGGCTCGACTCGCGCGATCATCCGGTCGCCAAAGTTCGAGCCGACGTAGGCAAAGTCGCTCAGGCGCAGAAGCCCGCTCAGCAGGTCAAACGAAATGATCCGCGCCCGCACAGCCTCGGGCAGGCCCCGGCTGAGGATAATTGTCTGTTCCTGAGCCTCGAGAATGATCGAACCAGGAGGCTGGACTTTTAGATCTACCGTATCCCCTTCAATACGCTCGACCCTGGCTTTGCTTGTGATTGGAAAACTCTTGTGGAAGTTAAGAATGTCCAGTTCTTGCCCGGTCTCCATCACATACTGCAGGTCGGTAATGATCGGGTCAACTGCCATTTGATTCCTCTCTCGTAAAGTGATTAACCGCTACCCGCGCTTGCTCCGCCGGAATAGATTCGAAATCATCAGGAAGATGCCTGCCACCAGTCCAGCAATGATGCCGAACGCAATCGATTCGCGCTGTCCAAAGGCGGTTGTCACATTTCCTTCGACGTTGCGGGCAAAAAGAAAGACGGTGCCGCTGTTCTGCTGTTTGACGTTATTGGCGATCAACAATACGGTGCCGCCCTGATCCATCTTCACGTCGCCGACCGACACCAGCACGCGCGTTCCCGACTGATCCATATTCACGCCGACTCTCGCGAAGACGATCCCTGCGTTTGAGGCGGTCATCTGAGCCTCGCCAGCCTGGATCATCCCGGCATTTCCCTGGACCATCTCTAGCTTTTCAGCTTTGGCTTTCATCATGCCGCCCTGGCGAACGACAACCTGTTCGGCTGTGATCGACTGTGCGCCTGCCTGGCGCAGCGTCGCGCGGGTCGCATGAACATCACGAACAGCCGCGCGATTTACTTCTTCTGTGTCATTGGCCGCTTTTCCCGGTTCCGATTGGTTCACGTTGTTTTCGGTCTCATTGGGTGCCATTTTCATTTCCCTCTGTTGGTAGTATTTCTCTGCGATTTCACTGTTCCTGCAAATCATGGGACGTCCAATAGATCTGCGGATTGTTATCCAGAAATAACCCTGTTGGGACCCCCGCAGCCGGGTGAGGATCGCTGCTGCTCAACCTTTACCGTCTCTATTTTAGTATGAATTGTGATGAAAAATGACATACATTCTATGCAATTTATGCTTCCATGAGCACGATTTTTGAATAGGCAAGCCTGAAACCGGTCCGTTCGAGGTTGCGCTGCGAACCGCTGCCGGGCGATGTGAGCACCATCGCCAGGTCGCAGCCCTGTGCGCGAGCGTCTGCCAGCCGCTTCTCGATCAAAGCGCGCTGTACGCCCTGCCGCCTGAACTGCACGAGCGTGCTTGCTCCACCCAGTTCAACCACCCCCTGATGGGCATACATACCCCCGCCGCCTGCAGGCTGGCCGTCTTTGAAGGCAAAATAGCAGGCAGAATCTTTCGCGTAAAAATTGGGTCCAAGGATGTCAAACGACTCCGGCTCCGGCGTCTCTGTTTCTTCGAAGCCCTGGGCGGTCAGGGTGAGCCACTGCGAGCCCTCATCAGGCCGGGCCTGTCTTACGAAGATCTCAGGCGGGATGGTGGGGTTCAGGTCTTCATCGGTGATGGGCCGGTAAAGGACGCTGTAAAAATGCGACGGGACCAGGCCCAGCGAGCGCGCGCCTTCGATCAGGCTTTCATCTGCAAACGGAGAAACATCCAGCCTGATTTCCGCCTCGCGACTGTGATAAAAATTGACGAGCGCCTCGAGATCGCCCGGCTGCAGCGGGCCGTTCAATCCCAGCCCGACAGCCCGGCTGACCGGGGACTCAGCGGTGACAAATACGGCGTACCCGCCGCCGATTGGCGCAGCGCTGGTCGCTGCATTGCTGTGCAGTTTCTGATAAGCCCCGGCATAGCGAACGCTCCGCCAGGCTGAACACAATTCCAGCCGGTAAGCTATTTCCCGGTCGACGAGGGTAAAGGTAGCAGGTTTTTCCATGAGGCAGTATCTTCTTCAATGAATTGCGGGATAGGGTATGTTCGGTTACGACACCGGCGGGCGGTCTTCCTGCTGCTCATCGGGTTCGTTCCATTTCTTTGACCAGCCCATGAGTTTTGCTCGCAGCACAGGGTCATCGATCACAAAACTCAGGGCAAAGCCAATGGCAAGCCCGATGATCATTGCAAGCAGCGCAGGCGCATTCACCCGGTTTTGATAAGGTTTATTGACCACAGTCTAGAATCCTGACACACTTAAACATTGATCAGGGGCCTCCCCATCTCTGGCTGGCGGCCCCTGCTCCGAAAGGAGACCGCTTAATTGACCCGCCGCCCGGCGCGCAGCGTTCGCTGGAACTGTTCCAGCCCGTCCCAATCGCCGTCTGCGGCGAAACGAGCCTGCTCAGGCCACGTAGAAGGATCGGCAAGGCGGCGCAGGTTGGCCTCCTGGAGGATTTTGTCCAGCCGCCCGATGCTGGTGTTGGCAAGCTGTTCAAAGGTCGTGATGCCGCTATCGCGCAGCAGCGCTGAGATGGTCGGCCCAATGCCTTCAATCAACTTCAGGTCATCGGGTTCGCCCGGGGGCTTTTCCCGGTCTTCTTCCTGCGTCTCTGTTTCCATATCCATGGTCGGCGATGCGTCGATCCCGGTGACCGGCATTTCCATGCCTTCTCGAGCCGATTCGATATCCTGGAATTCTTCCCCTTCTCTGTCGGGCTCGACCTCATAGAGCGTTGGGGCGCTCAATTCGGTCAGATCTTCATCTTGCTGCTCAATCCGCGGGCCGCCTTCCTCAGAACGGAAAGCCTCGATCTCGGCATCCTGGCTTAACGCGCCCTCTGCCCGAATGTCGGAGTCCTCGACGCGTTCGCGTCCGGGCACATCCTCACGGAACTCGCTGCTGGTCCATGAATAGATTTGAGAAGGCGCTTTGCCCTCTGTGCGGGTTTCGGTTTGGCCCGCCGGATAGCCTGCCGCTGCCATCTCATCTGAAGCGGTGGTCATCATCTGTTCTTCAGCGGGCGAAGGCTCTCTTTGCGCGCGGTCGTCCGGCTGCTGCGATTCCCATGGGCGAGACGGCTGCATGCGGCGCAGGTAGACGATGCCCCCAATCAAGGCAGCCGGAAGGGCAAGCCGCCAGAACCATCCACCACGTCTTTTTTGTTTCTTCTCATGACGTGCCATTGCCAGACACTCCTTTCCTGACCGGTCAGAGGTAGCAATATCGAAATTCTTCATCAATATAATATAGTATAACAGGGCAGATCTCAATGTCTAATCAAGATTAATCCATAGGTGTATTTTCGTTTAGGGGTGGCTGTCAGCCACCCCTAAATCTTCCCCAATTTTCTTAATCGAGAGCCGGGACTTGCCTCAGGCAAATTCGCGCCTGCTTAAGATCCGCGTCAGTATCATGCTGAGAAGGAAACAGGCAGCCGCCGTGATGGCGAACATCGGCTGGATGCCGGTCTGGTCGCCGCCAAAAGCCTTGGTCAGAATCCCGCTGAGCCACGGCCCGGCGAACATGCCAATTGCATAGACTGCCTGGTGCAGCCCCATCGCGGTCGCCCGCTCGGCTTCTTCCACCTTTTGGATGCTCATCCCCATGCACAGCGGGCCAGAAATGCCTGCGCCAAGCCCAAGCAAAATTTGAGCGATAAAAATGCCGGTGAGCGAGCCGCTCAGCGCAGCGATCAGGATGCCGAGCGAGAGGATCACATAGCTGAGATACAACAGGCGCACATTGCCGAGCCGCCGGGCGGCTGCGGTGGTGATCATGTTCCCCGCCATGCTGAGGCCCAGGTTGAGGCTCACGAGCAGGCTGTTGATCTGCCCGGATGCGCCCAGGTTTTCGGCAAGGATGGGCAGGAACCCGAAGGTCGTCGACCAGGCAATGTACTGGCCGACCAGGCTGAGGACTGCCGGAAGCAGCACATCACGCCGCGAAATGAGGATTCCAATCGAGCGCGGAGAGGGCTGCTTTGGCGGGCGGGCGGTCTCGCGCAGCGGCAGGGTCACCAGGATTGCCAGCCCGGCTGCCCCGGCGGCGATCATAAACGCCAGCCCGTAACCGCCGAGCGCATTGAGCGAGCCGTTAACGCCGGTCGCCAGCATGCGCGAAAGCGCGTTGACCAGCGAAAGCAAGGCTGTGGCGCGGACCGCGTCTTCAGGCGGAAAGTAGCTGCTGAAAAGCACCGTCAGCGGAACCCAGGCGGCAGCTGCCAGCCCGGTGATGGCTCGCCCTGCCACAAGCCCTCCATATCCGCCGGCGGCTGCCATGATCAACGCGCCAAGACCGGAGAGGAGAAAGCCTGAAATGATGAAGGGCTTGCGGCGGCCCAGCCAGTCAGCGGCGATGCCCAGCGGAAGCCGCACAACAGCCTGCCACAACCCGTACATCGAGAGCACGACGCCGACCATTGCGGCGTCGGCGACTTTCTCATTGGCATAGATACCAAGCGTAGGGACGTAAAAATAAAGGCTGCTCCAATACAGTGCTACTGCCGCAGTCACCAGGAGGATCATCCACCGGCGTGATGCGGCAGTCGTTTCGACAGTTTTTGCGGTTGTTGTTTGTGCCATTAATTTGCCTTTAAAAAAATTGTGATTAAGGAATTCTTTGAAAGAACGATAACAATCGGAATGACCCTTATTATGATCTCAGGGGGAAATTAATTATGATTGGTCCTTCAATGGATCTGGCAGGTGAGCCCTCAGAGCCTCCGCAAGACTTTTACGAATTTTTATATCCACTTTGTTCTCCCGAAGTTGATAATGCTCACCAAGCTGATCGTCGGTGAATATTAAGTCAGCAAATTTTCTCGGTGCAGCATATCTTGGGATGATATGAAAGTGTACATGACGGTCCCCGTTCATTAAGAAGGCGTAATTAAAGTGATCTGGCTGGAAAAGCGCCGAAAGGGCTTTGCGGACCACAGCTAATAGCTGCCAGAATTCATCTTGTTCGGCTTTCGTAAGCGAAGTTACATCTGTCTCATGCCGCAGCAGTACAAGCATTACTTTCCCAAGGTAATCTTGATTATGATTGATAATGATCTGCCAATATGACCCGGTACCCACATAATCGGTCGGGGGAATCAGGTGATCGCAAAATACACAAGGGGTACTGGCCATAATTCATCTTTCCCATTTCTAAAAGCAAGTATACATTATTTCGTTTATCCTATCGGGCCAGAAGATTAGATTTACATGCTCCAGCGGGTGTGTTTCTGTCCTCCTCGAAAGTGAAATACACCCTGCTCCGGTGCTCGGGTTGCATCGAGCTGTCAAGAGGAATAGAATAAAAGAAGGCCGCTTTACTGGAAACCTGGCCGGTCGCCCGCTTTTCATAGAACAACCGCACCATCAAACCAGGAGAATTGAGTGATGACCACTATTGACGGACCAATCTCCCCGTGTTTTTCCCCGCTTCCAGTTCAGGGGAATATCTCATTGGATGATCTGCGCGAAGATGCTCGCCTCTCTGAAGGAATGCGTTCCGCTGCAGCACAAGCTCCGCAAGGGAGCTGTGTGGCCTGGGGGATTCCGTTTGAGGTGGAAGGGGCTGTCCTGCTGATCGATGAACCTGTCACGCTGCCGGTCGGGCCGGTGCAGGCGGGCTGGCTGGTCTTCATGCACACAACCGACCTGCCGGAGATGGAGAAGAATGCGCATGGTTTCTATTCTCCGATGCACGGGCAGGGAAAATTGAACGAACCGGTCGCAGATTATGTGATTCACTATGAAGACGGAGACGAAGCGCGCCTGACCATCCGCAGGCGATATCAAATTGGGACCTATACGCGCATCTGGGGTGAGAACTGTTTCGAGGCTGTGGCAGCGCATAAGCCAACCCCTTTGCGAGGCGGCCAGGAACAGATGCACCAGTACTGGGGCTACTCTCAGACGCGGGTCGAAACGCGCGATTCAGCCCCGTGGACCTGCTGGCTGTGCTCGTGGCAGAACCCGCATCCCGAAAAGGCCATCACAGCGGTCCGGTTTGAACCGCTTTCGGGGCCGGTGGTGCTTTCGGGTATCAGCGCCGGGACGGTCAGCGAGCAGCCGCTGCGCTGGCGGCGGCGGCGCAAAGCGCTTCTGCGCCTTCCGGAAGGCATGGACTTCCGGCCTGAGCTGGATGAAGAGGGCCGGCTCGCGCAGATCCAACTGGACATGGGGCAGGTGATCTCGGCGCAGCCCCGGCTGGTTTATCCCAATCACAACTGGGCAGAGACCTACAACAACCAGCTTCCGGGCGAGGCGAAAAATGAAATTCTGGTTGAATATGCGGCCCACCCCGACGCCAGCTTCCACCTGTGGGATGGGCAGACCATACCGGTCGCCGAGGTAGAGAACGGGCTGCCGGGGCTTCCGCTTGAGCCGGTCGCGCAGGCCGTCCGCAGGGTAGAGCTGCGCGTGGTAGAGCGGTCAACTCGAAAACAGGTGGCGGTGAAGCTGCACGTCCACGGCGAGGCAAATGAGTACCTCGCGCCGGTCGACCGGCACCGCATCATCAATCCCTTCTGGTTCGAGGACTACAGCGTCGATTTTTGCCATTTATGGAAGCACCAGACCACCTATATCCCCGGCGAGACGGTCATCGACCTGCCGCTTGGGAAGGTGTATGTGGAGGTCTCGAAGGGGTTTGAAATCCGCCCGGTCCGCACGGTCGTGGAGATCACCCCGGAGACCGAAGAAGTGGTGATTGAGATAGAAAAAACGCTGCCGTGGCGCGAGCGCGGCTGGGTCACCGCCGATACGCATGTGCACTTCCTCTCGCCCGGTTCGGCGCTGCTGGAAGGCGCAGGCGAAGGGGTGAACATCATCAACCTGCTGGCGAGCCAGTGGGGCGAGCTGATGACCAATGTGGGCGACTTTGACGGCAAAACCACCTGGGGCGATTCGGAGTACATGGTGCGCGTCGGCACCGAAAATCGCCAGCACGTCCTTGGGCATATATCGCTGCTCGGCTACAGCGGGCGCATCATCGCCCCGATGACGGCCGGCGGGCCAGATGAGTCGGCGCTGGGCGACCCGGTCGACATTCTACTGACCGAGTGGGCGCGCCAGTGTCACAAGCAGGGCGGGCTGGTTGTGCTGCCGCACTTCCCCCAACCGCGCGCTGAGCACGCTGCCAGCATCATTTCGGGCGATATCGACGCGGTTGAAATGACTTCGTGGGAAAACCTGTACGGCGGCATTGATCCATACTGCCTTTCGGACTGGTACCGCTACCTGAACTGCGGATACCGCGTCGCGGCGGTGGGCGGCACAGATAAGATG
>Ga0134094_1003930_pt1 | contig 10395 bp, 10 predicted proteins | sample 5_1taG_FD_94458 | JGI IMG/M metagenome (GOLD analysis project Ga0134094, IMG submission 94458) | Switchgrass degrading microbial communities from high solid loading bioreactors in New Hampshire, USA - 5_19_20_110_A1 metaG | ecosystem: Engineered > Bioreactor > Semi-continuous > Anaerobic >... | reverse complement strand
TTCTTTCTACTAAAGTAACTGTTACATCTTTAAATCCAATCAATTCTTGCGTATAATCTTTATAGAGCATGGTTGAATCTCCTTTCAAAATGGGACTCGCAATTTCATTTTACTTGAGATTTCAACTCCATGCTCTGTTTTTTTAAAAAAATGTTGGAGTACCGAAATTTTCTTCGGCACCCCAACATTTATTATAGAACCTGTTATCTCATAATTTACTTCTTGTATTTTACTGCTGCCTGAGCGGCTGCAAGCCTTGCGATGGGTACGCGGAAAGGTGAGCAGGATACATAATCCAGTCCAACCCTGTGGCAGAATTCGACAGATGAAGGATCTCCGCCATGTTCACCGCATATGCCCAGCTTGAGATCGGGGCGTGTCTGTCTTCCGAGTTTGGCAGCCATTTCTACCAGTTTGCCAACGCCTTCCTGGTCAAGTTTCTGGAACGGATCTGATTCGTAAATCTTCTTTGCATAGTAGTTTTCCAGGAATTTGGCAGCGTCATCCCGAGAGAAGCCAAATGTCATCTGTGTAAGGTCATTGGTACCGAAGGAGAAGAATTCGGCTTCCTTCGCAATTTCATCAGCAGTAATGGCCGCTCTTGGAATCTCAATCATTGTTCCGACCTTGTATTCCAGATCTATGCCTGCTTCCTTGATAATTGCGTCTGCAGTCTTGACAACTACTTCCTTGACAAATTTCAGTTCCTTGACATCCCCTACAAGAGGAATCATTATTTCAGGAATAATCTCCATGCCTTCCTTCCTGACATTTATGGCAGCTTCGATGACAGCCCTGGTCTGCATTTCCGCGATCTCAGGATAGGAAACTGCCAGACGGCATCCGCGGTGACCCATCATAGGATTGAACTCATGCAGACTTTCAACCACAGCTTTAAGTTCTTCGAAGGACATTCCCATTTCCTGGGCCAGTTCCCTTATAGCCTCATCTTCCTGGGGCAGGAATTCATGCAAAGGCGGATCGAGGAAACGGATTGTTACCGGATAGCCTTTCATTTCACGGAAGAGAGCCTCAAAATCGGATCTCTGCATGGGAAGAAGCTTGGCGAGAGCTTTTCTTCTCTGTTCCTCAGTTCTTGAAACAATCATTTCACGCATGGACTTAATCCTGTCAGCTTCGAAGAACATATGCTCAGTACGGCAAAGTCCAATACCCTCTGCACCGAATTTATATGCCTGAGCAGCATCAGCCGGAGTATCGGCATTGGTTCTCACCTTGAGGGTACGGATTTCATCGGCCCATTCCATGAAGGTGCTGAAATAGCCGGTGATTTCAGGTTCAACTGTCGGAAGCTGTCCTGCATAGACATATCCGGTTGAACCGTCAAGGGAGATCCAGTCCCCTTCTTTATAGACATTGCCTTCTTTATCTGTGAAAATCTTCTTTTCTTCGTCAATCTTGATTTCACTGCAGCCTGCAACACAGCATGTTCCCATACCACGGGCAACAACAGCGGCGTGGGATGTCATGCCGCCGCGTCCAGTAAGGATACCCTGTGATACATGCATTCCCTCAATGTCTTCTGGTGATGTTTCAACACGGACAAGGATAACCTGTTTTTCCCCGTTTTCGTATGCTCTTGCAGCATCATCGGCAGTAAAGTAAATTTTACCGGTTGCGGCGCCGGGAGATGCAGGAAGTCCTTTTGCTATGGGTTTTGCCTTTTTCAGTGCGGCAGCATCGAAAGTAGGATGCAGCAATGTATCGAGCTGTTTCGGATCAACCTTGAGAATTGCCTCCTCCTTGGTGATCATTCCTTCATTGACAAGGTCTACTGCGATTTTCAGCGCTGCCTGCGCTGTGCGCTTACCATTTCTGGTCTGGAGCATGAACAATTTTCCGCGCTCAATGGTAAACTCCATATCCTGCATGTCGCGATAATGCTTTTCAAGGGTCTCGGCAATTTTTACGAACTGCTCATAGACCTCGGGATTTGTTTCCTTGAGCTTGTCGATGGATTCGGGAGTGCGTATGCCGGCAACAACGTCTTCGCCCTGGGCATTCATCAGGAACTCACCATAGAGTTTCTTTTCACCGGTTGAAGGATTGCGGGTAAATGCAACGCCGGTACCTGAATCATTGCCCATGTTTCCGTATACCATTTCCTGAACGTTTACTGCAGTACCCCAATCACTTGGAATGTCGTTCATGCGGCGATAATAGATGGCCCTGGGGTTATTCCATGAACGGAAAACTGCCTTTACGGCTTTCATGAGCTGAAGTCTCGGATCCTGGGGAAATTCCTCTCCCTTTTCTTTCCTGTAAAGATCCTTGAATTGTCTTACAAGTTCCTGAAGATCTTCAGCATCGAGTTCGGTATCCTGCTTTACGCCTTTTTTCTCTTTCATGGCATCGAGCAATGCTTCAAATTTATTTTTCTCGATACCCATAACAACATCGCTGAACATCTGGATGAACCTTCTGTAGCTGTCATAAGCAAAACGCTTGTTGTTTGTGAGCTTTGCAAGACCTTCCACAACCTCATCGTTAAGTCCCAGGTTCAGAATTGTATCCATCATTCCGGGCATGGATACTCTTGCGCCTGAACGAACTGAAACCAGAAGCGGGTTTTCAGGGTTACCGAACTGTTTACCTACGATACCCTCCATCTTGCCAAGATATTCATAAATCTGATCCTCAATATCTTTCGCAATCTTCTGGCCGTCCTGGTAATAACGGGTACATGCCTCAGTGGTAATAGTGAAACCCCTTGGAACAGGAAGCCCTAAACCAGTCATCTCTGCAAGATTTGCGCCCTTACCGCCCAGCAGCTCTCTCATTGAAGCGTTACCTTCACTAAAGAGATACACATATTTCGTCATATGGTTTTTACCCTCCTACATTTCTATATTTCAAATTTTAAGAAGTTTATAACTTCTAAAAAAACAGCTACAAAAAACAAAAATAACCAACCCGCCTGCAAAAACTGCAAACTAATAAAATAAATAATCTTTGTTAGGAATTTCAAGACAAAATACCGGAAAAAGCCAAGTATTTTATATTAACATTTTGTCCTTAAAGTAATCCTTTAAACCATCAATAGGTATTCTTACCTGCTGCATTGAATCCCGCTCGCGGATTGTGACACAGTTATCTTCCAGAGAATCAAAGTCAAATGTGACGCAGTAAGGTGTTCCGATCTCATCCTGTCTTCTGTACCGTTTTCCTATGGAGCCGGTCTCATCAAATTCACACACATAATGACGGATGAGCTCCTCATAAATCTTGTATGCGTTATCCGAAAGCTTTTTGGAAAGAGGCAGAACCGCTATTTTGACAGGCGCCAGGTAAGGATGGAATCTCAGGACAACCCTGATATCATTGTTCCCCAGGTCCTCTTCATCATAGGCATCACAGAGGAACGCCAGCGCAACACGGTCTGCGCCAAGGGAAGGTTCAATGACATAAGGGATATACTTTTCGTTTTTAACGGGATCAAAATATGTCAGGTCAACTTTTGCGTGTTCCATATGCTGTTTCAGGTCAAAGTCCGTCCTGTCGGCTATACCCCAGAGCTCGCCCCAGCCAAATGGGAATTTATATTCTATATCAGTAGTGGCTGCACTGTAATGGGACAATTCTTCCTTGCTGTGGTCCCTCATCCTGATATTTTCTTCCTTCATGCCGAATTCAAGCAGCCAGTTCCTGCAGAATTCCTTCCAGTAATTGAACCATTCCAGGTCTGTGCCCGGTTCGCAGAAGAACTCAAGCTCCATCTGCTCAAACTCTCTTGTCCTGAAAGTAAAATTACCTGGAGTTATCTCATTTCTGAAAGACTTACCGATTTGTCCTATACCAAAGGGAAGCTTTCTCCGCGTCGTACGCTGCACGTTTTTGAAGTTGACAAAAATACCCTGAGCTGTTTCTGGACGAAGATAAATTTCATTCTGTGAATCTTCGGTAACACCCTGGAAGGTTTTGAACATCAGGTTGAACTTCCTGATATCTGTGAACTGATGACCTCCGCAATTGGGACATGGTATATTTTTTTCCTTTATATACTCGGTCATGGCCTCATTGGACATGCCATCAACAACCATATTGATGCCATTTGCAACATTATATTCCTCTATGAGTTTGTCAGCCCTGTGCCTTGTTTTGCACTGCTTACAGTCAATTAGGGGATCGTTGAAGTTCCCGACATGACCTGAAGCCACCCAAACTTTCGGGTTCATGAGTATGGCACAGTCAACACCCACGTTGTACGGATTTTCCTGGATGAATTTCTTCCACCAGGCCTTTTTGATGTTGTTTTTGAATTCTACGCCCAACGGACCATAATCCCATGTGTTGGCAAGCCCGTCATAAATTTCCGAACCCTGAAATATAAAACCCCTGTTCTTACATAAAGCTACAATTTTATCCATGTTTTTTTCGAAGTGCATTTCTATATCCTCCTGCTTTTATACCGAATCATTCCGCGGAATCCAACGAAGCTTCAACCAGATTTTCTGATGAAGGCTGCTGTTTCTGTATCCTTCGATAGGTCACTTTGCCTTCTTTTATTTCATACAATGCGATTGTAACATCTTTGGTCGAAGCATTGTTGGTCAGTTTCGCAGCGCCATTGGTAAGCATCCGGGCTCTTTTTGCGGCCAAAATTGCCAGTGTGTAACGGCTGTCTACCTTTTCCAGCAAAGATGACATTGGAGGGTTAATCATGCCACTTAATCACTCCCTATATTTTTAAATTTGTTGATCAGTTCCTTGTTGCGATGAGTTTTCATCTGCTCTGATTCTATAATGTTCATAAACCTTTGTGCCGCAGATGAAATGGTGTCATTTATGATTATATAATCATAGTCGTCAATATGGCGGAATTCTTCCCGGGCTCTTGTAAGCCTTCTGTTTATAGTTTCCTCATCCTCGGTGCCCCTGCCCCTCAGTCTCTTCTCAAGTTCATAATAGTCCGGAGGCAGAACAAAACAAAGGACCGAATCAGGAAACAGGCGCTTTACGCTGGCAGCGCCTTCAACCTCTATTTCCAGGATAACTATATGGCCTTTCTCAATCTCACTCATCACAAACTCTTTAGGAGTACCATAGTAGTTTCCGCAATACTCAACCCACTCTATAAGCTCGTTATTTCTTATCATTTCTTCAAACTGTTCCCGCGATTTGAAAAAGTAATTGATGCCGTCACGTTCATCAGGCCTTGGAGCGCGAGTAGTGGCTGATACGGACAGTACCACCTTGTCACTGAGTTTCATCATCTCTTTTACAATGCTGCCTTTTCCGACGCCGGCAGGACCTGAAATAACAACCAACAGGCCGGATTTCATATATTCCTCCTACCATCACTCAATTTCGGGACTCTCTGTATCCTTTCCTTCATCACGATCGACTACACGGTGGGACAGAGTCTCCGGCTGAAGTGCCGAAAGAATTATATGTTCACTGTCTGTTATAATAACAGCCCGTGTACGCCTTCCATAAGTAGCATCAATGACAGAACCCCGTTCCCTGCCTTCCTGGATGATACGCTTGATTGGGGCGGAATCAGGGCTTACAATTGCAACTATTTTCTCTGCAGAAACCATATTTCCAAAACCAACGTTGATCAGCTTCATACAAATAATCCTCCAACGACATTATTCGATATTCTGGATCTGCTCGCGCAACTTTTCTATTTCACTTTTCAGTTCAACCACATTCCTGGTGATTTCGAGATCGTTAGCCTTTGAACCTATGGTGTTTACTTCACGGTTCATCTCCTGAATCAGGAAATCGGCCTTTTTCCCAACCGGACTTCCTGCATTCAGCATTTCTTTCATCTGGAAGATATGGCTACTGAGCCGGATAAGCTCCTCATCAATGCTGCATTTGTCGGCAAACAGAGCCACTTCTGTAGCTATGCGCGCAGGATCCACCTGTTGAATATCAATTAACTCTGATAATCTTTGTTCAAGTTTTTCCTTATATTCTTTCACAACAATCGGGGCTTTCTCTTCAATCTTTCTGACAAAGTTCTCGATATTGTCCAGAATTGCAAACAGATTTTCCTTGAGCCTCTCGCCTTCCCTGGTACGCATCTCAATCACTTCATCAATAGCTGCTGACACTGCTTTTTTCAGTATTTCAGCAATGTAGTCGCTGTCATCCTTCTTCTCGACTTTGATAATGTCGGGGAATCTGGCGATGGTCGAAGCCGAAATATCGTCACGCAGCCCCAGATCATCAGCTATTTTTTTCAGTGCATTATAATAAGCCTTAGCCAAGGATTCGTCAAGTATTACTTCATGATCCTGGGAAGACTTGTTTTCATAATTTATGTATACATCAATTTTACCCCTGTGAATTCTGTCATTGATCAAAGAACGTACCTGTTCTTCCAATGATGAAATCTGTTTGGGGATTCTGAGAAAAATGTCGCTGTAACGATGATTTACAGTCTTTATCTCAACAGTGAATGTAATGTCGTTTTCCGTGTATTCACAATGGCCGTAGCCTGTCATACTCCTAAGCATTCTTCTGTAAATTTACTCCTTACCTTTTATTTATCTTTATTCCTTTCTTTATCGTCCTTCAAAACATTGTCCAGCGCCCTTAGGACCCTGGATTCTTCAAAAGGTTTTGTAACAAAATCTTTGGCTCCTTTTTTGATGGCTTCTATAACCATTGACTGCTGCCCCATTGCAGAAACCATAATAATTTTAGTATCAGGGCTGACTTTCAGTATTTCCGGGACCGCCTGTATCCCGTCGAGCTGGGGCATAGTGATATCAAGTGTCAATATATCCGGTTTCAGTTTTTTCGCAATCTCTACAGCTTCCAGTCCATTTGAGGCTTCACCAACAACTTCGTACTTATCCGACTGCTCTATGATATTTCTTAGAAGACCGCGCATAAAAGCCGCATCGTCGGTGATAACAATAGTCTTTTTCATTACTGGAGCTCACCCATCTCATACATGATTATAGAAATAGCCGTAATTGCTGCTGTTTCAGAACGTAAAATCCTTTTTCCAAGACCGGCAATATCGAAGCCAGCTATTTTGCACTTTTCTGCCTCTTCGTTCGAAAATCCGCCTTCCGATCCTATCAATAGTGCAACATTTCCAATCTTATTAATAGTATAACATTTCAACAATTCTTTCAAACATTTTTTTTCCTCATTTTCATACAACATGACGGCAGCATCAAATTCCCGCGTTTTCTTCAATACTTCATCAAATTCCACGGGCTCGGATATTTCCGGGATATAGGCCCTGTGGCATTGTTTTGCGGCTTCTTTCGCTATTCGCTGCCAGCGTTCTGTTTTTTTCCGGCTTTGCTTTGGATCCAGTTGCACCACGGTTCTTTCCGTAATAACCGGGACTACCCTGTAAACGCCCAGTTCAACGCTTTTCTGAATTATAAGGTCTATCTTGTCGCCTTTGGGTAAGCCCTGAAACAAGGTCAATTTTACGGACGGCTCTGTGTCGGACCTGAAAGATGAAATAATTTCGGCATATGCCCTGTCTTTGTCAACATCAGTCAAAACGGCCTCATATTCCATTCCCAGGCCGTCAAAAACTCCTATTTTATCACCGGCTTCCAGTCTTAATACCTGTCTCAGGTGCTTAAGATCATCACCGGTAATTTTTATTGAATTCCCTTCAATATTTGCAGGCTCAACCACAAATCTATGCATTAAAAGCCATCGCCACCCATTCGCCCTGCTGCATTTCTTCCAGCAGTCCGAAACCTGCCTGTGTATAGGCCTCAAACACTTCATCCCGCCGGTCTTTGATGATTCCCGAAAGCAATATTCTTGTACCTGTACCGGTATATTTCTTTAAATCCTCCACCAGCCCGAGGATTATATCCGCAATTATATTAATGAATATAAGATCGAATTTTTCAGGCTTTAAGTCCTTTAGCTCGCCCTGCCTGACCACTATCCTGTCTTCGACATTATTTTTAAGGATATTCTCCTTTGCGGTCTTTACAGCCTGAACATCAATGTCCACAGCCAGTGCAGAAGAGGCTCCGAGCTTAGCGGCTGAAATGGCCAGTATGGCAGTACCGCATCCAAGATCAAGAACCCTGTCACCCGGTTTTAAGTATTTCTCGCCAAGCAGCGCGCACATTTTTGTGGTTTCATGAGTTCCTGTACCGAATGCCATGCCAGGATCAAGCTCAATCACCATCTCATCTGAACTTTTCTGGTATTCTTCCCAGCTTGGTTTGACAACTATCCTGCTTGTAAACTTAAAGGGCTTGAAATACTGTTTCCAGTTATCATTCCATTCCGAGTCATCGCGCAGCCTGACCGCAATTTCGGCTTTTCCCGTATCCACGTGTTCTTTAAGAATTATCATGGATTTTCTTATATCTTCTTCAAGGTCTGCAATTTCACAGTCTTCTGAGAACCATGCCCTGACTGTGACATCCGGACCATAACTGTCAATGAGGCCCTGGTCAGCATAATCAAGATATGCATTTTTATTGAGCACTTCCCGGAAAGCATAAGGGTCAACAACTTCAGTCCCTTTTGCCCCTTTTGCCATAAGCAGCCCGGATACAGCTTCCTGGGCTTCCTGTGTTGTTGTTATCTCTATTTCATACCACTTCATCAATCCACTGCTTTCTGTCTGAATTTTTTATAGCTCCAGAATGAATGGGCATCAAAAAGTCTGATTACCCGACAGTTATTCTTTGAAAAGATTTTTCACTTTCTCAAAGAAAGTCTTTTTCTCATCAAGACCCTCTTCGCCGCTTATCTCAGCAAATTGCTGCAGCAATTCCTTCTGCTTTGGCGTAAGTTTCTTTGGTATTACGACCATCACCCTGAAATACTGATCGCCCCTGTTATTGCTCCTGAGATGTTTTATTCCCTTTCCTTTCAGTTTGAACACGGTGCCGGACTGGGTACCTTCGGGAATAGTGAATTTTTCAATCCCATAAAGCGTAGGGACGTCAATTTCCGCGCCAAGGGCCAATTGGGTGAATGACAAAGGAATATCCAGCACGACATCATACCCTTCGCGTTTAAACACAGGATGGGGTTTGATATGTATGGTAACATACAAATCCCCTGGAGGTCCACCGCGAAGGCCGGATTCCCCCTGTCCCTGGAGGGAAATGGTCTGATTGTCATTTATGCCTGCCGGTATCCTGACGCTGATACGTGAACTTCTGGTTACACGTCCCTTTCCATGGCAGGTTTCACAGGCATGCTTTATTATTTTACCTTCTCCGCCGCATACATCACAAGTCCTGACGTTGACAAACTGGCCAAACAACGTTGATTGGGCATACCTGATCTGACCTGTGCCGTTACAGTGTCTGCATGTTTCAGGTGAAGTTCCGGGTTTGGCACCAGTTCCGCCGCAGGTGTCGCAGGTCTGCAGTCTGCTGACAGAAATCTCCTTTTCAGTGCCGAAAGCCGCTTCCTCAAAACTTATTTCCATGGAATATCTTAAATCTTTCCCACGTACAGGACCTTTTGCCTTTTGCCGGCTCCTTCCGAAGCCGCCCATGAAAGTTTCGAATATATCGTCAAAAGCACCAAATCCGAAGCCGTCAAAACCGCTGAAACCATTGGCGCCCATACCTTCAAAGGCAGCATGGCCGTAACGGTCATAACTGGCGCGTTTTTCTTCATCGCTCAGGACACTGTATGCTTCGTTTATCTCCTTGAATTTGGCCTCTGCTTCCTTATCACCGGGATTTACATCAGGGTGATATTTTTTTGCAAGTTTCCGGTATGCCTTTTTTATATCATCAAGCGAAGCACTCCTTGGCACGCCGAGTACTTCATAGTAATCTCTCTTTTCCGACAATATACATACCTCCATAAAGCCGATTAACATAAACGTGGAACGGTAAATGCCCGATAAAATACATCAAGCAAGTACCGTTCCCCATAAACCTGATACAAAGGCTATTCTGTCCAAGTAAGAGGCGGCTTATTTCTTCTCATCGTCATCTACAACTTTGTAATCAGCGTTGTAGACATTGTCGTGGGAACCGCTGCCACCGGCGTCAGCATTAAACCCGGAAGCGTTGTTGGGATTGGATCCCTGCGGTCCGGCCTGCTGGTATATTTTCTGAGAAATGGCGTAGAAAGCCTGGGTAAGGGAATCAGTAGCGTTTTTGATTGTCTGGGTGTCATTACCCTTAAGCGCCTCTTTAACTTTGTTTATTTCGGCTTCGATTTTTGACCTGTCCTCTGAGCTCAGCTTGTCGCCAAGTTCCTTCAGTGTCTTCTCAGCCTGATAAACCATGGAATCAGCGTTGTTTCTTGTTTCTATGTTTTCCTTTCTCTTCCTGTCCTCTTCAGCGTACTTCTCAGCTTCTTTAACAGCCCTTTCGATTTCAGCCTCGCTCAGATTTGTACTTGCGGTAATGGTGATTTTCTGTTCGTTGCCGGTTCCAAGGTCACGGGCGG
>Ga0134094_1003920_pt1 | contig 10425 bp, 9 predicted proteins | sample 5_1taG_FD_94458 | JGI IMG/M metagenome (GOLD analysis project Ga0134094, IMG submission 94458) | Switchgrass degrading microbial communities from high solid loading bioreactors in New Hampshire, USA - 5_19_20_110_A1 metaG | ecosystem: Engineered > Bioreactor > Semi-continuous > Anaerobic >... | reverse complement strand
GCGGAGATCTACCGGATTGAAGATACGATGAATCGTATTGCTCGGGCCTGCGCTGTATCAGAACCCCATAGCTATGTTACGGTTACAGGAATTTTTTTGACTCTCCGGGATCCGGAACGGGGCCGGGAACAGACCAGGTTTTTAAGGATTTATGAGCGGCAGATCGATCTGAACAAGATTGCCGCTGTCAATCAGATTTCCCGGATGCTGGGAGAACGGGAGCTGACGCTTAAGCAGGCTCATGAGGCGCTCATGACTATAGAGAGATCCGGTTTTCTTTATCCGCTCTGGCTGCAAATTATAGCCGCGGCTTTGGCCAGCGGTTTCGTCTGCCTGGCTTTTGGAGGAACCTGGACTGATTTTTGGCCCTCGGTGGTAACCGGAGGACTGGGCTTTTTGCTCTATATTCTGATCAATCGCCGTGTTGCCGTAAAATTTTTCTCCGAGATTTTGGCCGCCTTTGCCGTCGGCTTTATTGCTTACCTTTTCTATTATTATGGTATTCACTATTTAAATATAATCTTACATAGCGATAAAGTTATCATTGGCTCGGTTATGCCCCTGGTTCCCGGTGTGCTGATTATGAACGCCATTCGCGATCTGATGGCCGGAGATCTCGTTGCCGGACTGGCCCGCGGAACGGAGGCCTTTCTAACCGCTTTGGCCATTGGAACCGGAGTGGCCGTGGCTTTAGCTGTGCTAATGTAGGAGGAAGAACATCATGAGTTGGACCGCACTTTATGCCAGCTTTTTTGCTACTGTGGGTTTTGGGGTGATGTTTAATGTCCCCCGGAAAAGCCTGGTTGCCGCCGGTTGCGTAGGGATGTTGGGCTGGAGCGTCTTTGTAACCCTGAACAACAATATGAACATGAATATAATACCCGCTACCTTGCTGGCGGCTTTCTGCGTTGCTACCGCAAGTCAGCTCCTGGCCAGGTATTACAAAATGCCGGTTACGGTCTTTAGCATCTCCGGAGTCATCCCTTTGGTTCCCGGGGGCATGGCTTACGAAACTATCCGGCATTTTATCGAGAACGATTACCTCGAAGGAATTCGTTTAGGCACCGTCACTCTGCTGCTTGCAGCTTCCATTGCCTTTGGCCTGATTTTCTCCAGCGTTATCACGGAAAATCTGAGTCGGAGAAAAGATAGTTCTAAATAAAAATAAAAAAATAATTTGGGTAGATTTTTTTACCCACGTTGTGCATATAGGAGGACATTAGAAAATAAACGCCGTAAATATCTATTTTGAAAAATAGTTAATCTAAAAGGAGAATGTTTAAATGATTCATGGGGGCGTTTATGTTATTTCTTAAAGCGGCTTTTATAGAAGAAAAGAAGGGAAGAAGCAAAGTTGCTTAGAGAGAAATATCAACCTTATATAAAGGAGGATGAAAAGACATGAGAAAGCTGTCTGCCGTTTTGATTATTAGCGTACTGATTGCAATTATAGCATTTATAAATCCAGTAATTGCATCTGATTTACCGCCAACCAGCGTAAGTGACGAATTGCTCGCCAAGCTGGAAGCCATGACCTTAGAAGAATTGGAAGCAGTAGCCAAACCTATGCCTGAAGAAGCATTGGGAGATTTACCTTACGGTGGTAAGTTTTTAGATCATATTGCTAAACTTCCGCAAGATGGAGAAATCTATTATATATACAACCATTATAAAGGGGTATACTATCAGTCATTTTACAGATTTCTTTATGTATCCAAAGGCGGGTTTACGGATCATGTAAGATACCACATTTTTGAATGGGATTATGTTGATGGAAAGAAGGATAGAACTGTAATTATAGAACCTCAAGTTGTAAATCCTGAAATTTATAGAAAATTAGTCGGTCAATCAGATAACTCTGGCTCTAAACCTTCCGATAAAAAAACATATACAGTAGAAAGAATTTCCGGAATGAACCGAATTGAAACGGCGGTTGCCGTTGCTAAGAAATACAACAGCGGTACGGTTAATAACGTTGTTATCGCAACTGGCAATAACTTTCCTGATGCCTTGGCTGGTAGTGTTTTAGCAGCCAAACTCAATGCCCCGATTCTACTTACCGGAAGTACAGTTGAGTCCAGCAGGGCTACTTTAAATTATCTGTCCGGCCATTTAGCCAAAGACGGCAGGGTTTACGTCTTAGGAGGACAGGGGGCTGTTCCTGAATCCGTTCTGGATGCTATAAGGAACATGGGCTTTACAAATATAAAACGCCTTGACGGTAAAGGGCGTTATGATACCGCCAAGGCTATAGTTGACGAATTGAAGGTTAACAGAGGTACGCCGGTTATTATTGCTACCGGAGAAAACTTCCCCGACGCTTTGAGCATTAGCAGTATTGCGGCTATAAAGGGTTATCCGATTCTACTGGTATCTAAAAATGCTCTCCCTGAACAAACCAGAGATGCTTTATGGAACATCGTACCGCAGAAAGTTTATATAGTAGGTGGGGAAGGGGTTATTTCAGCCGGTGTGCAAGCCGATATTCAGAAGTTACTCAGCCTTAAAGATGAGGATATAATTCGGATAGCCGGTAATGGTCGCTATGAAACTTCGCTAGACATCGTAAATTATTTCAAGCTGGACAGCGAAAATCTTGTATTGGCTACAGGGGCAAACTTCCCTGATGCTCTAACAGGTAGTGTTTTAGCAGCCAAGCTCGATGCTCCGATTCTTCTGATAGACAACAAAGGGGAGGAACAGAAAAAATTTATAGATAAGTCCAATTACAGTAACCTTATCCTTTTAGGCGGGACAAGTGCAATAAGCGAAAAGGTTGAAGCGTTGTTGAAGCAGTAAAAAATTTGCGTCATTAAAGGCCCTCTGAAAAAGGGGTCTGTGGAATTATAGCAGAAAAACTTTTTAAATGAAAAGGATACGGATACATTAGGCAGAATAATAAAACACTATATAGAGTGAATAAATATACTCTTAAAAATTTCAACGCAAAAAAATGCCAGGAGGGTGAACCAGATGATCATTACCACAACACCGAATGTTGAGGGACGCAGAATTACGGCTTATTACGGGATTGTTACCGGAGAGGCGATCATGGGTGCCAATATCGTGCGGGATATCTTCGCTGCCGTTACCGATATTATCGGCGGACGTTCGGGTGCCTATGAAGAAAAATTGCAGGACGCCCGGGAAATTGCGCTGCGGGAAATGGCAGAACAGGCTGCGAAGCTCGGAGCCAATGCCGTGGTCGGAGTAGACCTTGATTACGAAGTGGTGGGACAAGGCGGCAGCATGTTGATGGTCAGCGCTTCGGGAACAGCCGTCCGGATCGAATAAACTGCTCTGGAAAAAGCGGTGCAAAAACTGTCTGCCGAGAAACAAAAACCGTGCAAATAACTTAATGCAAAAAACTTAGCCGAGAAACTATCTACGTAAAAAGGAGTCAGATCTATATTGAAGATCATCGACGCCCATATCCATTTGCACAACGATCCGTACTTCGACCGGATAGCCCTAGCGGCAGGTCATGAAAACACGTTGGAACATCTAAAAAAGACTTTCGAGCGATATAACATTGCCCATGCCATTGTCATGGGCAATAACGTTCTTGGGTCGGACGAGCTCAGCTATCCGGATTATGTCAGTTACTGTGTAGGCCTGGACAGTATCTGGTGTCATGCTGCGGATAAGTCTTACCTGCAGATTGAGAAACATTTGCAGCGCCCCAACTGCGTGGGTATCAAGCTCTACCCGGGCTATATCTCTTGCTATGTCAGCGACCCTATTTATCAACCGATTTATGAGCTGGCAAAGCAGTACAAAAAGCCCGTAGCTATTCACACCGGCGCTACGGCTGCCTCCAATGCCCTGCTCAAGTACAGCCACCCTCTGACCGTGGATGAGGTGGCGGTGCAGTGGCCCGACGTTAATTTTATCATGTGCCATATCGGAAACCCCTGGTTTGTTGATGCCGCCGCGGTGATGGACAAGAACCCCAATGTGGCCGCAGATCTTTCGGGGTTACTGGAGGGACTGGTACATATGCCGGATTTTTTAGCCCGGAACCGCCTTTATCTTGAGCAGCTCAAAACCTGGCTTTCCTATTTGGATGATTACGAGCGGCTTATGTACGGCACGGATTGGCCTTTGGCGAATATCGGCAATTATATTGATTTTATTAAGGAAATTATTCCGGAGCGGCATTGGGAAAAGGTGTTTTTCCATAACGCCAACCGGATTTATAAGCTAAATATTCGTTAAATTTTATAAAGTTTTATAAAGTAAAAAATAAGTCCTGCCTGCGCCAAATTTCCTGAATTTACTACGTCATATTATACGAGAAACGTTACCCAAAACAGGGAATTTATAGTATAATCGACAAGTAGTGAGAAAAAACGATAAAGGAGCGGGACTTTGTTGAAAAAAATAACTTTAGCAATTGTCGTGTGCTTTGTTTTCCTGTTGTCTTTGCCACTGTTTGCTGAAGCCAGCCCGTTGGCCTATATCACGGAAAGGATAGCCGGACAGGACAGGGTTGAAACGGCTATCGCGATAGCCCAAAAAGGCTGGGACACAGCCGATACCGTCATCCTCTGTGAATTGAACGATTACCCCGATTCTATCGCAGCGACGCCGTTTGCTTCCAGTCTTGATGCTCCGATTCTGCTGACCGGGGGCAAAAAGCTTGACCCGCGCGTAGTTGACGAATTACAGCGCTTGCAACCCCAAAAAGCGGTATTGCTCGGCGGCACGGCCCGTTTGAGCGAGGCTATTGAAGAGGAACTCGAGAGCCTAGGGATCGAAACGGAAAGGATTGGCGGAGCGAACCGCTATGCCACATCGGTATTGCTCGCCGAGCGCCTGATCAGCGATACGCTGATAATAGCCAATGGAGACTATTTCCCCGATGCTCTGTCTGCCGCGAGCTATGCCGGAATAGCCCAGATTCCGATTGTACTTACTTCGAAAAAACTGCCGGCCGAAGTGCTGAAATACTATCAGCAAGTTCAGCCGGAGAACATAATCGTAATCGGTGGCGAAACAGTCGTTCCGACCGAGTCCCTTAGCGAACATGATATACCCATTACCCTTCGCTTGGGCGGCGAAAACAGATATGCCACCAATGCCAAAATAGTGGAACACATGCAGAATGTGGTCGAAGCGAACGATTTGTTCCTGGCCTCCGGGGTTAATTTCCCGGACGCGATAGCTGGGACTGTGTTGGCTGCCAAGGAAAAAGCGCCGCTGTTGCTCACGGCAATTAACGATATCCCGCCTGATGTTTACAGCATTATGCGTCTGCATATGAAAGTGGAGCCTCCGGTCGTCCCCACGGAAAGCGGCCAGGGCAAGGTCACGGCCTCCGGCGGTCTAAACTTAAGGGATACTCCTTCGATTTCCGGAAAACTGTTGTTAACCATACCTCAGGACACAATCATAGATATTTTGGGTACCCAGGGACAATGGTATAAAACATCTTACAAAAATAAAACCGGATGGGTCTCAGCCGCATATGTGGAAATTATCCGCAAATACACCCAGGGCAAAATTACGGCTAACGGCGGTCTGAACCTCAGAAAGGGACCTTCGACTTCGGATGAGATAATCCAGACCATCCCTGAAGGAGTTATTGTTACCATTTTGGCCGAAGGGGACGAATGGCATAAAGTAGACTACCGCGGTGAAATTGGCTGGGTATATGCCGAGTATGTTCAAATTTTGCCGACTAACGGTTCGGATTCAAGTACCAAAGAGATCGACTTAAGCCCTAACGGCAAGGTCTATATTCTGGGCGGTACAAGTATAATTAGCTCCAACGCTCAAAGTATTATCGAAGGTAAAGCCAGATCCGGTTTTGCGGCCAACCTCAGGGACTTTCCTCCGTTACCTGCTTCGCTGGATGAACCTGATGAACCGGATACTTATGACCCGACGGACGAAGTGCTGATCGATCCGTTTGAGGGAATTCCTGATTATGCTCTGGAAGGCCTGATAATAGTCATAGACCCGGGTCACGGCGGACCTGATACCGGAGCGATCGGTCCGAGCTCTACCCTGGAAAAAGACAACAACCTGTCAATCGCCGTCTATTTGAAAGATATCCTGACCGAAGCCGGGGCAACTGTGCTTATGACCAGGGAAAACGATTCGGCAGTGGCGAAAAACTATACGGAAAGAGCGGACTTGGAGGCCAGAGTGAATTTCGCCAAGAAAAATCAGGCGGACCTGTTCATCTCGATCCACAATAACGCCAACAACAATCCGGATATAAAAGGAACCTCGGTTTATTACTCGGCCAAAAGCGCCGAAGCTTCTGAAAGCGCTAAACTGGCCAGGGCAATCCAGGATGCCATTGTAAATACGGTATACACCATTGATAGAGGGGTCAGTACCGCAGACTTTTATGTAGTCCGTCATGCCACCATGCCGGCGGTGCTGATCGAAGCGGCCTATATCTCCAACCCTGAGGAAGAACAAAGGCTCAAAAACCCGATCTTCCAAAAGAATCTGGCCACAGCCATTTTCCACGGAATATATGAGTATGTGAGGTAAAGATGGACCAAAAAAGCACGGCTAAGTAATACCTGCCTAGAATATTGTAAACTAAAGAGCCTATTTATTGTTGATTAATAGGCTCTTTAGTTTTGAGCAAATTTTATCTAATTTTTACAAATTATTGACAATAGACCTTTAGATCGAGGCGAAAAAGGAATAGAGACGGCAGATTATTATGTGCAAATGCTTAAGTACATAAAATAAAATAAGAATAAAAAAACAGAACCAGAGATTAGATTAGCTGAAAAAGCGTTTAAAGGGGGACAGGGAACCGTCGGACAAACGGGCGGTTCTGCTGTCCCATTTTTTTTGTCTTTTTAAAGCCCTATTACTGTCATTTAAGGAAATGTTATTGAGCAAATAATACTGCGGAGACTATTGACTTACAGTTAATAGTGTATATAATGAATATATACACTATTAACTGTAAATACGGGTGGTGAGCTTTTGGATATTATTATAAGCAATTCCAGCGGTAAGCCGATATATGAACAGATCGCTTCCCAGATAAAGAATATGATTGTAACAGGAGAGCTTAAGCCCGGGGATGCTCTGCCGTCCATGCGACTGTTGGCAAAAGAATTGCGTATTAGCGTGATAACAACAAAAAGAGCATATGAGGAGTTAGAGAGAGATGGCTTTATCGAATCCGTCATGGGCAAAGGAAGTTATGTTGCCGCTCAAAATCGTGAATTAATCAGGGAAGAGCATTTGCGCAAAGTGGAGGAATATATGGAGAAAGCCGTAGAACGAGCGAGGCTGGCCAATATATCCCTGGAAGAGCTTATCGAGATAATGACCATGCTTTATCAGGAAGGGGAAAAATAAATGGAGAATGTGCTAGTTGTTCGGAACCTGTCTAAAAGATATGATGAATTTCAATTGAAGAATGTAAGCTTCTCTTTGCCCAAAGGTTGTATCATGGGTCTGGTAGGAGAGAATGGCGCAGGTAAAAGCACGACTATAAAATTGATTTTAAACCTTATAAATCGTGACGGAGGATCGGTCAGCATTTTTGGCAAGGATAACCTGACTCATGAAAAAACCATCAAGGAAGATTTGGGAGTGGTATTCGACGAAAGCAGCTTTCCGGATAACCTGAATGCCAAAAACATTTCTTTAGTTATGAAAAATGTATATAAAAACTGGGACGAGGGACTCTTTTACAGCTATCTGAAACGGTTTGCCTTGCCTGCCCAGAAAAAGGTCAAAGACTATTCCCGAGGTATGAAAATGAAACTGGCTATCGCCGCGGCGCTCTCCCATCACCCTAAGTTTTTGATACTCGATGAGGCCACAAGCGGCCTGGACCCTATGGTACGAGAGGAAATTTTGGATATCTTCCTGGAATTTATTCAGGACGAGGAGCACTCTATTCTACTCTCTTCTCACATCATCAGTGATTTGGAGAAAATTGCTGACTATGTAACCTTTATTCATAGGGGTGAAGTCTTATTCAGTGAAGCCAAGGATCAACTCCTTGAAGAATACGGGATCCTAAAATGTACCCATGCGGAGTTTGACAGTCTGGATAAAGACCTAATCGTTCGCTACCGGAAAAACCAATTTGGGGTTGAGGCTTTGGTTCGCAGAAACAAACTCAAAGGCAAACATTTGCTGGATCCGGCCGGCATAGAAGATATAATGCTTTTTTACAGTAAGGGAGTGGAGAAATGAAAGGTTTAATTATCAAGGATATATTTGCGTTAAAGCAGCAGGCAAAGATACTCTTAGCGTTGTTGATCTTTTATATCGTATATGCTGTAGCCTTTGAGGCCTGGGGTATGTTGGTAGGGGTAATTGTTCTGCTATGTATAATGTTGCCTGTGACTACCTTGGCTTATGACGAAAAAAGCAAATGGGATAAGTACGCTCTATCCATGCCTATTACCAGAGAAACAATAGTTCTCAGCAAATATATCTTTGCGGTTTTGGCGGAACTGATAGGAGTTGCTATAGTCGGAGTAATCGGTGTGCTTGCTGTCCTTTTTACCGGAGAAATGGAACTTAAAGAGATGCTTCTTATAATACTTGGAACCTGCGAGATTGGATTGATTTTTCTGGCTGTAATCCTGCCCATACTCTTTAAATTCGGTGTGGAAAAGGCAAGGTTAATCATGCTGCTGGTCATTTTCATTCCGACAATGTTGATGGTAATGGGGTCGCAGATGGGGATCGCTCCCCCGAGTGCCCAGACTTTAAAATTACTGGCATATCTTTCACCGCTGATAGCGCTCGGTGGGCTCTGGCTTTCTGTAAAAGTCTCGATTGGCATATACAATAAAAAAGAGTTTTAAGACTTGAAATCCCGGCTGGATAAAATTAATCCCGGCCGGGATTTTTCTGTTGACAAAACTAATCATAAGGTCTAAAATCGAATTAGTATTTTAGTAAATTAGTAATCTACTAAAATACTAAAATGCTTTAAAAACTTAAATACTAAAAACAAAAAACAAAACACTAAGCACCAAGCACCAAGCACCAAACACCAAACACCAAATACTAAAAACTAAACACTAAACACTAAACACTGAACACTAAACACTAAACATTGATAACGGAGCATGTACGTATCTTGTAAATCTTAAGACAAGCAAGAGAACGTCAAACAGAAAAAGAATTGGAGGTACTCTAAAATGAAAATCCCGACTACTCTAAAACACAAGCCGGTTATTGTATCTGAAAACTATGAAAATGTCGACGGGAGATATGCTTATAAAAGCGATGCCAAAGGTTTATCCTTAGGGCTTGCCCAGTGGAATGACAGAGGCAAAGTGGATATCTCGGCTAAGGTTTGGAGGCATACCGGAGATAAATGGTCCAGACAATCAGAAGAATTACCGCTGCACCGGGTACTTGATCTGTCTATTCTCGTTTGCAGAACTCTGCAGTACTTTCAAGAAGCATATAGATATGAAAACTTCTATGATCCGGAAAAACCGGTCATTGACCGAATAGGCTTGCAGGGTGACGCCATGACAGTGGCGGTTTGCGTTGACAACGAGATGATTAATGAGGATATCAAGCTGTTCAGTCAAGCCCTTAGCAATGACGGAGAACTGATTGGCGAACGCTTACGCACCCTGTCAAGGATATTAAAAGAGATGGGATATTAAGATGTGCGGGCCGGAGTATCAAGAACTGTGCTCCTCTAAACAAAAAACGGACACGAGGTTAATTCTCGTGTCCGTTTTATTCTATCCAATGTTTTACGGTGTATTATTCTATCCCGGTGTTATACAGTATTTTTTTATCCCGGTGTTAATTTACCGCATACGCTCTTTCAGCAGCGGGTAGAGCTCCGGTGCGCTCTTTTCGTTGATCCAGCCCATTGCCCAGCCGCCGATGCCGCCGAGGCTGAAGTCATCGAGCAGTTTCAGCTTTTCGCCCCAGCTTAGACTGTCATCGAAATAAGCCGTGCGGCTGCGGCCCTGTTCGTCCACGTATTTGAAAGTAGGCACGCCAACGGGATCGGTGGCCGTTATTCCGCCGCGGGTAATGGTTGCCCCGTATTTTTCTGCCGTTTCGGTGGCCACAGCCCAACCGAAAGCGGTCGAATTCCACTTGTTGCCTTCAGCCCACCAGGACCGGCCATAATAAGGCACGCCCATTAAAATCTTCTCGGCCGGGATTTGAGTCACGGCATAGGCCATTACCTGACGGACCCAATCCAGCGGAGCGATAGGTCCGGGAGCGGAAGTGGAGTAATGTTTATCGTAAGACATTATCTGAATGTAATCGGTATACTTGGCCAACTCCTTATAATTGTACTCGACCAGCCACGGCTCGGCCGTCGGCGAAGTCTTGGGCATTACGCAAATCATCACCAGTTTGCCTTTCGGATTTAACGCTGCGTAAAGCTCGCGCATCAAAGCGGTTAACCCCTGCTCGGTATCGTCGTCCAGAGCTTCG
>Ga0134094_1003916_pt1 | contig 10432 bp, 8 predicted proteins | sample 5_1taG_FD_94458 | JGI IMG/M metagenome (GOLD analysis project Ga0134094, IMG submission 94458) | Switchgrass degrading microbial communities from high solid loading bioreactors in New Hampshire, USA - 5_19_20_110_A1 metaG | ecosystem: Engineered > Bioreactor > Semi-continuous > Anaerobic >... | reverse complement strand
GAATTCCACCTCGGTAGTTCCAAGAGTTTTTATGGGTTCAGGAAGAATCAGCATTTTTTTGTCTATGGAAATTTTATGCTGTTCCTTTAATTTATCGGCAATGTCCTTGCTGGTGATTGAGCCAAAAAGCTTGCCGTTGGCGCCGGCCTTTGACTTTACAACCACTGTCAGGGCGGAGAGTTTTTCCGCCAGGGCTTTGGCTTCGGCAAGTTCCATTTCCTTGCGATGTTCCAGTGCCTTTTGCTTTATTTTTGATTCATTGATGGCCGAAGCCGTAGCCTCAACGGCAATGCCTTTTGGTATGAGATAATTCCTTGCATAACCGTCATTAACCTCTATTATCTGATCTTTCCTGCCTAAATTTTTGACGTCCTGTTTCAAAATAACTTTCATTTCAAGAACCCCCAATTATACTATTCGGACCAGAAGGCTTCAGGGCGCCCTTAATCTCAGGAGGCATTCCCTGCCTGATGAGAACGGAAACGGGACAATGCTGACAAATCACCAAAATATTTTTCGGTTTCGTGCTCCTGCAGCAGCCCAAGACGGATCTTGGACGAAATCTGTTTTTCCAGTGTCGGATAATCGATTCCCAAACGTCTTGACAACAGATAGCTGATAATGATTATATCTGACAAAGTGTCCATAGCTACCGGTCTGATATCTTCACACGTTTCTGAAGACATTTCGGAATACAGAGCGGATACCGAAAGGAGAAGCTGGCCTTTAAGGCTTTCAATCAGTTTCATGTTCTTGGTGATATCCATCCCATTGAAATTCATTATATCATCCATCCCAACCTTTTGAGAGATCGTGCGAAATCATTATAGCATTGGGACGGCTTAAGTTCCAATTTCCCGATTGATACCCCTGTGCGGAACAATTCAAATACAGCCTATAGATGTAATCTATAGGCTGTTTGATCTGTCAGTCGACTATATAAGGTAATAAGGCAATATGACGAGCTCTCTTGATTGATAATGTCAGCTGTCGCTGATGTTTCGCGCAACATCCGGAAATTCTTCTGGGAAGAATTTTCCCTTTCTCTGACAAGAACTTTCTCAGCTTTGTTACATCTTTATAGTCTATCAACTCTATCTTATCAACACAAAACTGACATACCTTACGTTTTGCTCTTCTTACAGCACTGGTTTTACTGCTGGTCTTTGCGCTTTTTTCTTTCTTTGCTTCAGACACTCAAACCTGCCTCCTTCCAAAACTGTTTCTGCTGATTAAGGACTTACACGCTAATTATTCTATCTCTCTCTATCCGTTTTATATCCGTCAAAGCTATAATATAGCTAAATAAATATATCACATCCCTGACAATAATGTCAATCTATTAGTTTAATAACTTCATCGGCCGGCAGGGGTTCGCTGAAGAAATACCCCTGTATGCGTTCACATTTTTTCCTTGCCAGGTACCTGAACTGATTTTCCGTCTCAACACCTTCCGCCACTATTGAAAGTCCAAGTTTTCTGCCTACTTCAACGATGGTACCGGTAAGAAGGCTTTTTTCTTTCTCCTGGTCGATGTTGTCAATAAAAGTCTTGTCTATTTTGAGTGTATCCAGAGGAAGCTCGGTCAGGTAATTGAGGGAAGAATAACCTGTTCCAAAATCGTCAAGGGCTATCCTTACGCCTTTTTCCTTCAAAATCAGGATATTGTCCACGACCAGTTCATATGACTGCATCATACCGGTTTCAGTGATTTCAAGTTCCAGGCAGCCGGCCGGGATACCATATGCTTCAATCAGTCCCAGAACTTTGTCAGAGAAATTCTTCTGAAGAAGCTGGATAATTGATATATTTACTGACATTATCAGATCTTTGTGACCTTTATCATGCAGTTTTTTCAGGAATTTGACCGCTTCTTCCAGAATCCAGTCTCCCAGCGGAATAATCAGTTTTGAATCTTCTGCTATAGGGATAAACTTGGAGGGAGGAATCATTCCGAGGGCTTTGTTATTCCACCGGCACAGAGCCTCAAACCCCATTATTTTTTTGTCGGAAGCCCGGAACTGCGGCTGATAGAAAAGCATAAACTCATTGTTGGTAAGAGCCATCTTCATCTGATTCCTGATATTCAGGCGTTCCGTAATTGCATCGTTCATTCCCGGCTGGAAAACGAGATACTTGCATTTTTTCTCGACAGCCCGGTACATGGCGGTATCAGCGTTTCTCAGCAAAGCTTCGATATTGTCGCCGTCCCGTGGATATACGGCAATACCGATATTCGCCGATAAGCTGAGACTATTGCTGTCTATTTTTATTATTGCCTCCAGATAATTTATGATTTCTTCCGCAAAGTAGTCAAGGGACTCATCACTTAAATCCGGGGCAAGCACTGCAAACTCGTCGCCCCTGAGCCTTGAAATCAGCATGCCATCATTGCAGTATCTCCTCAGCCGGTTGGCGACCTCAATCATGACCTTGTCCCCTGTAAGATGACCGTAAGTGTCGTTTATAAGCTTGAAGTTGTCAAGATCTATATAAATCAGAGCAATATTGGATGTTATCCTGCTGCGCATCATTTCGAACTGCTCAGACAGCCAGGAAACATTCGGAAGTCCCGTAAGGGTATCGAAATATGCCAGTTTATTAATTTTCTCTTCCGCTTCCTTTTTGGCTGTTATATCGGTATTGGCTCCGGCCAGTTTAATTATATTTCCGTCGTCATCCCACAGGGCCTTTGCCACTGAATTGATCCATCTTACCTCTCCTGAATCTGTAATAATACGGTATTCACATTCATAGTGGGAGGTTTTTCCCTCATAATAATCCCTGAAGGCTTTATTCACCCGTTCACTGTCATCCGGATGGATAATCTTTTCCTGAAAATCCTGTTCTTTTCCCAAAGCTTTGTTTTTGTCCACACCAAAAATCTCATACCATCTGTCTGAATAGAAGCTTGTGCCTGATACCCTGTCCCATTCCCAAATTCCTATGTTGGATGCTTCCACTACGAGATTATATCTCTCATCCTTTTCCTGGAGCATGATCTTTTGTTTTATAAGTTCATCCAGTTGGTCCCTGAGTTCTTCCTCGGAGGCCGCCAGTTCTTCATAAACTGCAGTCAGTTCCTCATGCTTCTGATACAATTCATTTTCGGAATTCACACGGTCAGTAATATCTATCCCCATCAGTTCATAGACTTTTGTCAGGTTATTTCCACCCCGGATATTCAGGTTGAACGAGATGTATTTCAAATCGCCATTCCTGGTGCGGATGCACAGATCAAACTTGTTGATCTGGCTGGAATCTCCGCTTTCCTCCAATATTTTGCCAAGTTTCAACTGGTCTTTTGTGCTCAGAAAATCAAAGATCCTGAGTGTTTTGATGACACTTTCAGCATTATAACCAAGAATCCTTTCGGCCATTTCATTGAATTCCAGAATAACGCCGTCTTCAAGGAATGAAATAATTATAATGTTGGCTGTTTTGATGACATTTTCAAGGGTCTTTCTGTCCTTGTTGAGCCTTGTGTTCAAATAGTTGGCATATATAACCGAAATTATCGGTATAAAGCCCATTGCACACAGAAATATAAACAAAAAGATTGTTTTCTGTTCCGGATTTTTATCGGATAAAAACTCATCAACAGTACGTATAAAGGAAGGATTTCTATATAAAAAAAACATAGCATGCAGAATAATTATCAAAAAAATAAATAATCTGTGCTTCTTCACCAATTTGAGGGTTTTCTCAGACCATTTCATGAATTTCCTCCGGTTTGCCGTTTTATAAGCAGAGTTATCAAAAAATATATACCCTTTTACCTATCGGCAATAACAGCCACTTCTGTAAAAAATGCATGCAGGGATTATGTCCCGCATGCCTTAATTTCCCAGGAAATATTTAAAATTATAAATCAGCCTTCTTGTTTCCCTTTGTCATTCTCCTCTGTTTTATTATGGATTTCCTTTTGTTCAGCAACTTTCTTCCGGAATTGTCTGTTCCTGTTTCTTTTTACAGCGATATAAATTCCTGACGCAATAATAATGAGGAATACAAGTGAAATCCAGGATTCCACAACCCATACAACAAAATCTTCAAAACCAAGTCTGAATTCCTTTATAGATTGCCTGAAAGCCGATGAGATTCTCTCAGCCAAAGATTTTGCCGGAAGAACGGTTTCAGAGGCATCATCCACTTCCTGGATGAAGACGCTTATACGGCTGAATGCTATAAGACGGTCATAGTTCCTCAGCTGATTTTCTATTCTTTCAATTTCATACCTGACTTCCGATATTCTGCTTTCAAGTTTTATTACATCTTCAAGTTCGGTTGATTTGGATAAGATATCCAGAAGAGTATCTTCCTGTACTTTCAGTGTTTTTAAACGTGCTTCCAGATCGACATAGCTGTCGGTTATATCCGTTCCTTTTGAGTTGGATTCAATGACTGTGCCGATCCCTCCCAAATCCTGCATAACCAGTTCAAAACTTTCGGATGGAACACGTATAACATAGCTTGCCCTTCTGAGAGACCTGGTATCAGGTCTTTTCCCTGTTACGTTCCGGGATTCGACAAACCCACCATATTCTGAAACCAGTTCATCCAATGCTGAGACAGCATCATCAAATTCTTTGGTCTCCAGGGAAACTTCACCTTCCATGATTATTTTCCTTTGTTCCAGAAGCTCCGAACCGGCATCGGCGCCGGGGGCTTCTGTTTCACTTCCGTAGCCCAGTCCCCTTATATCATGCTCCTCGGCAGGGGCGCTTGCATCTGATGGAACCCCATCATACGATACATCGGATTTGGACCAATAACCGGCAGTGGCCCCTGAGCTTTGCGGCGCAGCAAGGTGCTCTGCCGATTTTTTTCCACATGAGCTGAACAACAGGGAGAGAGCTAAGACAACAATAACTGCCATAGCAATGCTTTTTCTGCCTGAAAACTTTCCTCCCATGACGATATACCTCACTTTTCTTCTTTTCTTAATAATTAGACGTTTTTTAAACAATTCAAGTTCAGTCAATAAAACCCTGTAAAAAACTCAGTTACGATTCTTCCTGCAATGCCTGCATTCTGTTTACAGTTCCATTATACACTTTCTGTCCGGAATAGTCCCGGCTTAATAAAAATATATCTTCCAATCAGGCAGAAAATAACGCGAAAGTTACTATAAAGCTCAGAAAACGGAATAATAATAAATCCCGGAAGCTTGCCGTGCCTCCGGGATTATGCAGTAAATCAGTCAGCGATTGCTTATTGCTTGTTCATGCATATGGAAATGGCTACATCTGCAGCCGAAGCGGCGTCAGGAGCATAGTAGTCAGCTCCTATGGATTTGCAGAAGGCATCTGTTATCGGAGCTCCGCCTACCATGATCTTGACTTTGCCCTTGAGTTCCGAGTTGTTGACTGCGTCCACGACATTCTTCATTTCGGTCATGGTTGTGGTCAGGAGCGCAGAACATGCAATAATGTCAGCACCGATCTCTATTGCTTTCTCAACAAATTTTTCGGTTGGAACATCTACGCCAAGGTCTACAACTTCAAGACCCTTTCCTTCCATCATCATTCTTACAAGATTCTTGCCTATGTCATGCAGGTCGCCCTTAACTGTTCCCAGAACTACTTTACCGGCAGCTTTGACACCACTGTCTGCAAGATAAGGTTTCAGCAGTTCTGTACCGGCATTCATGGCTCTTGCGGCTATAAGCACGTCAGGAACATAAACTTCATTGTTTTTGAACTTTTCTCCTATGACACTCATGCCAGCCAGCAGGCCCTCTTCCAGGACTGTTTTTGCAGAAATGCCCTCATTCAGGGCTTTCTGTACAAGCTCCTTGACTGCCTTTGCGCTTCCTTTCTGAAGATTGGCTGAAATTTCCTGCAAAATACTCATAACATCATCCTCCATCCCTTTTAATCCATTCTATTTTTCCTCTGGTTTCTCGATATTTTCCCGGAGTTGTTCCGGTAATCTTTTTGAAACTTTTTGAAAAATAACTCTGGTCCTCATACCCGACCAGGTTTGAAATATCGACTATGTCAATGGAATTATCCATTAAAAGTTTCTTGGCCACAGATATCCTGTACTTATTGAGGTAGGTCACAAAATTGGTGCCCAGGGCCTCCTTGAAAACCTTGCTGAAGTATGACGGACTTAAATAAACCGCCGCGGCAACTTCTTCGAGTGAAATTTTCCTCATATAGTTTTTGCTTATATAATCAAGGGACTTGTAAATAACGTCCGTATGTTTCACATCCTTCAGATCAAATACACATTCCGAAAACCTTGCCAGTATCTTGGACAGCCAGACTGTCAGATCCTCCACTGTCCTGAAATTATTTATCTCATTAAGGTACTTGTAGTTAAGACCGAATATCTGGTTTATGTCGGCGCCACCCTCAAGGGCTGCGCGTGAAAGGACTACAATGAGCTCAAGGACCCTTGCCTTGACTACTTCGAAACTAACTCCCGATTTCAGGAGTATGGCTCCCAAAAGCTCATTGAGAACTTTTTTGGCCCCCCGGATGTCCCCCGAAGATATCAAAGCCAGTAATTCTTTCTCTTTCTCGAGCGGGTAATCAGTCAAACTGCTTTCATCCCCGCCCATTGTTTTCAAATAATGAATATAAGAGGATATGTCGGCCTGCTGTTCAAGTTTCAGCCGTTCATCGGCCATGTATTCCCTGCCCGAGCCGGTGATATATGCAGCGGTGATGAATAGTAAATTTGAAAGATGATCGACTTTTTCCGGGCTTACTACCGTTATTTTTTCAATTTCCGGCTTTAATTCTTCAATCTGTTCCCGTGTCAGACTTTTGCTTAATATATCCTCAAAAAGGAAATCCTCCGGATCGAGCATGAGTACGGGCCCTGCAATCAGTGCCCCATTCTCATTTTCGCCGATGGGGACAGGCGTAACCCAGTGCGTCAGTCCCATCTTGCAGAAGAAAACATACTTGCCGCCGAATCTCTCGGCCTGGTAACTTCCATATATATGTGCCTGTCTGCAGTTCAGGATTTCTCCCATCATTTCCCTGGTTTTGCGGCAAAAACCACATCCTTTTTCATCGGTACTGTACAGGACCTCTCCTTTGCTGTTTATCAGCATGACCAAAATACCTGTAGAGACACTATAGGTTTGCGCGCACCTGATAATTTCTTTCAATTGTTCATTCTTGTCCTTTATGGCCATAATATCCCTTCAAAATCATGCATAACCCGAAAAGATCTTTTCCAAGGGATTAAACAATATTTTATTCTAACTCCCCCCCTGTAACTATCCTAACATGTCAGGGGATTTCCGGATTGAAATTTTTTGTGATTTTTATTAAAATTTTTTTATTCTTCAAATCCCATGGCTTCAATAAATGTATCGTTGAAACCGGGCAGCGCCGAAAGTTCCAGGTACTTCGCCCTGCTTTTGATTATATCACATTCAATGCGGCAGTCCCTGGAAAGCAGCGACATGACAGCTCCAATTCCCGAGGTGTTGCCGCCAGCTCTTATTTTCCCCAGCAGTTTTCTGGGCAGCATTCCGATGTTCACTGCGCTTTCACTGTTCAACTTGTTCCCAAATCCTCCGGCCAGCCATACTATATCCACATCTTCATAGCTGACATTCTGATGTTCAAGGAGAATTTTTATTCCTGCATATATAGCGGCTTTTGCCAGTTGTACTTCGCGTATATCCTGCTGGTAAATATATATTTCATCTGCGATTTTAAAAGCTGTTTCACCATTGACTGTTGTAAGCCTGTCCCTCAGACATAATGCTTCCGGCTTCCACTCGTCTGGTTCAGTAAACTTTCCGGTCTCATCAACAATATAATTTTCGACAAGCAATGAAACAGCATCTACGAGACCAGAACCGCATATACCTATTGGTTTCTTGTCCCAGAGAGTATGTATATTGAAGCTGCCGTCCCTGAAGCTGATTTTGTCAATTGCTCCTTCTATGCCGCCGACACCGCATCTGATTCTGGCCCCCTCAAAGGCCGGTCCGGCCGCGACAGAACAGCATAGAAGCTCGCCGTTTTTGGACAACACCATCTCACCGTTGGTCCCAATATCTATCAGAAGCTGGATTTTATCCCTGTCTGTCAGTGAACAGGCAAGCATCCCTGCCGTGATATCGGCTCCCACATAACCTGAGACTGACGGCAGTATATAAACCGGACAATCGGGATGATAATCAATTCCCAAATCCTTCGCGAAGCAGACCATGGATGCCGTTGTAACGGGTGTAAAGGGCGAAACCGATATCCTGAAAGGATTTAGCCCTATCAGAAAATGCATCATAATGGTATTTCCCGCAAAGGAGATGCCACAGACGTCATCTTTGGAAATACCCTTCTTTTCTATGATTTTCCTGAGCATACGGCTTATCTGGCCTGTGAGTTTGCTATGCAGGATTTCATTTCCGTCAGGGTTTTCCCTGCCATAGGATATCCTGGACAGCACATCGGCACCATAAATGGCCTGGTCATTTATTTCTGAAATTGTGTCCTCTATCTTTCCGGTATTTAAATTTACGAGATACCCTACTACGGTAGTGGTCCCAATGTCAACCGCAAAACCATAGTCTGTGGTTTCTTTCGTTTTTATATTCACATCAATAATGGTATCATCGGTGCGGGTAATCACGAGATCCTGGTTTTCCCCGTTAACAACATTTGATAACTTGGGAAGTACTGATGGCAGAAACTTCAGATTTTCTTTCCCAAAGCTATTCAAAATCCTTTGTGCGTCATCCTTGCTGTTTTCAAGACTCGCAGCGGGAAGCGAAACAGTTTCTCTTTTTGCCAGAGGACTTAATTTAACTTTATATTCCAAACCCTCAGTCTGAATTTCGGCCGATCTTTCCTGTTCAATATACACGGTTGCATCCCCGTGAACAACAACCTGGCATGTAAGCCTTACACCGGATTTTATTTCATCTTCTGTAAGCTTTTTTCTTTCCGTCGGGCTGATTTCGGACACCTTTCCTGATACAACCGCCTTGCAGTTGCCGCAGGTTCCCCGGCCTCCGCAGGGCGCACTGACATGAAAACCATTCTGAAAAATGGCCTTTTGCAGATTGGTCCCCTCATTAACAAGAAATGCTGAAGACTTTTGCCCGTCAGATACAACTATCCTGCAGTCCATAACATACTCCTGAACTCAAAATTTTCAATAACTTCACCTATACATTAACAATAAATCAATTCCGCTTTCAATGAATAAATTGTGGTTCTTTGCAATTTTTTACGGACTTTTGGAACTCTCCGAAAAAGTCAATTATTATATGGTAAAATAGAATTGTTCTGAAAAACAGCAAAGACCAGGGTGGTAAGCGATATTTATGAGACTGAAAGTACTTGCATGCAAGGTTTTATTCCGTGAGCTGAGCCTGATTGCGGCAAAATCCAAAAATTACATAGACATCACAACCCTCAGGCAGGGTCTGCATGACACTCCGAATGTTTTGAGAGAACAGCTCCAGAAATCCATTGACCTGATAGACAGGGGAGAAGACATACATTCCTGCGGGCCTTACTATGATGAGGACTTTGATGCCATATTAATAGCCTATGGTCTTTGCAGCAACGGCATTGCAGGGCTCTCTTCAAAGAAATATAAACTGGTCATTCCAAGAGCCCATGACTGCATTACTCTTTTTCTCGGTTCAAAAGAATTATACAAGCAATATTTTGATTCCCACAAAGGAGTCTACTGGTTCAACAGGGGCTGGCTTGAAAATGCGCCCATGCCCGGGAAGAGGCGCTACGAGAATCTAAGGGAAATTTATGTTGAACACTACGGGGAAGAGAACGCCGATTATTTGATGGAGTTTGAACAAAGCTGGCTTAAGGGATATAACTGGTGTACTTTCATTGACTGGCCCGAATTTGACAATGAGGACGCCAAGGAAGAAACAAAAAGAAGCGCCGAATTCCTTAACTGGAATTATGATGAAATCCGGGGCGATAAAAAACTGCTTGAAGACTTTCTCAACGGAAACTGGGATGATGAGAGGTTTCTCATTGTCCCGCCGGGAAAAGCTGTGGCTCCTTCCTATGACGACAACATCATAAAAGTTGACGAATCTTATTAATAAACCGGCCGCAAGGGTTCCCAACCCAAAACAGTCCCAAAGCACCAAGGTCTTCTTGACCAATTGTCTCAAAAAGAGGACATGGCCCCGTCAAGCTCCGCCATGTCCCGGCGTCGGGGTCTGCCCTCTGAAGTCCGGCGGACTGTTCCCATATACTCTACCTGAGCGGTCATTTCCTCCGCAGCCTTCGGCTGTTCTTCAGGGGAAGCCCCTACGTCAGTCTATTCCTACGTCTTTTAAAAAATAACATGATGTTCGGATCTGAATGCAATCCGCAGGAGCAGCTGAAGTTGTATGTGAAAAGCGATGCTCGAGTGAGGGAAAATCACAGGATGTGATTTTAGCTGGCGCACGCACGGATGCGTGATCGCCCAG
>Ga0134094_1003913_pt1 | contig 10444 bp, 11 predicted proteins | sample 5_1taG_FD_94458 | JGI IMG/M metagenome (GOLD analysis project Ga0134094, IMG submission 94458) | Switchgrass degrading microbial communities from high solid loading bioreactors in New Hampshire, USA - 5_19_20_110_A1 metaG | ecosystem: Engineered > Bioreactor > Semi-continuous > Anaerobic >... | reverse complement strand
GGCATTAATAACATCCTCATCCACCCCGCTAACAACAACCAATCGGTGATTAAAAACTTTTTCGGTTTGTCCCTGTCTATGTAAACGTGCTATGGCCTGCTGGTACAATTCAAGGCTCCAATTCAGGGCAAACCAAATAACATGATTTCCACCGGCCTGCAGATTCAAGCCATATGCACAGCTGGCCGGATGCGCCAGTAAAACGTCAAGCTCATGATTATTCCAGGCTTGCTGCTCTGCAGGTCCGGTTAACTGTGCCGCCCGAAGCCCGGAACCGTTCAACGCCTTTATAATTCGCTCAAGGTCATGCTGAAAGTTATAAAAAACAAGTGCCGGTTTACCATGTAACTGCTCTATCAGCTCCAAGAAGGCCTCAATCTTGCAGTTATGAATCTCAACCACCTTGCGGTTTCCGACTTCATCTGTGCAATAAACTGCCCCGTTACAAAGTTGCAATAATTTTCCTGTCAGTACCGCAGCGGATCCGGCATCAATGGTATTTTCGTCAATTTCAAGAAGCATCTCCCGTTCCATCTTGTCGTATGCTTTCTGAGCCTGTGCATCCAATTTGACAGGATGGTCCACATCGACGCAATCAGGAAGTTCGATATAGTCCTCAGCCTTCATGCTGACACAAATGTCACTGATTTTTTCCATGATAGCCTGTTGTGCATCCGCTTTTGCGATATACTTCATTTGCCAATCATTTCTCTCAAAATACCTGGATCTGAAACCACTAAACGTCTTACCTAACCTCTGCCCTTGGTCCAGCAGGTATATTTGCGCCCAAATATCAATAAGGCCATTCGGTGCCGGAGTACCGGTTAGATTAACTATTCGCTTGATATGTGGCCGGACATACTTCAAGGCCTTAAACCTTTTCGCATCCGGGTTTTTAAAGCTGCTGGATTCATCTAAAACCACCATATCAAACGGCCAGGCATTTCGATAATATTCAACCAGGAATGGAACGTTGTCACGATTGATGATATAGATGTCTCCTGGTGTATTCAGGGCCCTGATACGTTGCTGCTTGGTACCCAAAACTGTGACGATTCGTAACAGTTTCAGGTGGTCCCACTTCTTAGCTTCCGCCTGCCAGGTGGCCTCGGCCACTTTTTTAGGCGCTACAATTAGCACTTTGCGGACCAGGAACCGGTTATATTTCAGGTCATTAATTGCTGTCAGCATTATTACTGTTTTCCCAAGGCCCATATCAAGAAACAAACCAAGAATATCATCAGTGATTGCCCGGTTTATGCAATAACGCTGGTAAGCATGCGGTACGAATTTCATACAGCTTTCACTTCCTCAATCAAGGCATCCACTCCGGCCATACTGTCAATGATGTACACCTTGAAGCCTAATGCTCTTATTTTTGCAATTTGCGCAGCCTGTAAAGCAGTCGGTTTATTACCAGGTGCTTTCAGTTCCACAAAAACAATCCTGCCGCCAGGCATTAGGATAAGTCTGTCCGGTACACCGTTATTCCCTGGAGAAACAAATTTATATGCCCGGCCGCCGGCCTTCCGAATTTCATCCCGGAGATATTTTTCTATGTCGCGTTCGCGGATATCGTTATTTGTTTTATATGGTTTTCGATTTTCCATTTTTTCTATCCTCCCATCAAAAATCAAGTGTCAACCAAATCAAGGATTTTTCTCTATTCTTTTTATTTATTTAGGCATTTTAGGTATATTAGGGTGTTATATTACTCTCTGTTTTTTCTATTTTATTTATTTCTATTATTTATTAGTTGACATAGTTGACAAATAAATAAAATATAGATATATCAAGGCTTTACCTGTCAACCATCGGCGTCAACTTTCTCTAAATTATGGTTGACTTGGTTGACATTCCTTTTTTGAACTTGGTTGACGCTCAAACGCCCATTTTCCGTTTTTTCATAATGATGGTTGACACTTAAAATCGCTCTTTTAAATCCTTTTTGTCTACCATAAAATGACCCGAAACGCATTACTCCACCGCGTTCCCATCCGGGTATCTGCTCAAGTATGGCGTTTATTCGATATGCATCTTGTTTTGACATCGTTGATCTGCTATCTCTTATGCACTCTCTCCATATCTCAATAGCGCATACCCGATCACGTGGTACAAGTTTTATTCCATCTTTTTGCAGCATCCCGTTCCAGAACATCATGCGCCGGTCGTGATTCCAGTTTTGCCAATCTTCAGGTATTTTTTGATTTAAAAATTCCTCTATTTGCCCCTGTAACGGGTCCTGTTCCATGTGTATTACTCTGCGCCTGTCTGCTTCTTCTTCAAGTTCCTGAGACAGGTATAAAGGTTCCCCGGCCTGCCAGCGGATATATGCCTCAGCCCATATTTGGTCAATCTCCCCATCAAGGTCATTGAAAACATCCTTTGTTGGCTTCTGCTGTGCAGCTGTTAGCGGCCAGAATCTTCTATTGCCTGAAGGGTCCCGAAGATATTCAAGGTCATTTGTAGTACCAAAGAAAACGCACCGGCGCGGATGTCTTTCCGTCACCCTTGCATATGCTGCCCTGTAATGATCATCCTGTCGTGACAAAAACAGCTTTACCAGTCGAACATCTGATTTACTGTATGCCCCCAATTCTCCTATTTCAATTATCCATATTCCCTGTAGAAGCTCTGCAGCTTCTTTTCCTTCTACTGTATTTACACTATCAGAAAACCAATCTTTGCCCATTTTACGGAGCAAAGTGCTTTTACCTATACCCTGTGGTCCATGAATAACAGTCATAATGTCAAACTTCACGCCTGGCGTCATGGCTCTGGCTACTGCAGCAACAAATGCTTTTCTGGTAACTGCTCTGGTGTATGGGTGATCATCTACACCCAAGTAATCAATGAATAGAGTATCTAACCGTGGAACGCCATCCCAATTAAGAGATGTAAGATAATCAACCACCGGGTCAAATGACTGCTTTGCTGCAGTCTGGACCAAAGCATCCAGGACAATATCTTTCGAACGAAAGCCGAGAATAGATTCCAGGTATCCCCTCAGACCGGCGTCATCATTCTCTGACCATTCAAATTCTTCATTTTTGTCTCTGGGTTCCCATGGCAGTGGACCGATGCCAATAATACGATTTGCAAATCGATTCAAACGGATACGGCCCTTGAGCTTTGGATCATTTTCCAGGACAATCCGGACATTTTTAATATTTTTAATGGGGTTTCCTGCCGTGTTATAGGTGAGTAATTTCATCCAATCGAGGTTATCGCTTTCCGTGTTATCGCTTGACGTTTGAAATGACGTTTGAAACTCTTCCATCGCTTTTTCGTATCTTTCTTGATTCAATAGCGCTGCAACGTGTGTATCCTTTACGGCAAATTCGCACATGGCCGTGAAAGACGGTAGACGGTTTGTCGGTGTGTCGGGTTTCGCATCATCATCCAGGTGCCCGAATTTATGAATCCGGACCAGGTCAAACGAGTTAACGAGTTTTCCGCTGCACGGATCCGTGGCATGGTGCGAATATAAAAATTGCCCATTATCGTATACTATGGCCCCGGCGACAGTAGAGCCGCCGGTGTAGGTATATCTATCCGGAATGCTGCATGGCGTATACGCATCCGGAATAAAAGTTGCTATAGCGGTATGAATATCATATGTACGGCAGAAGGCTCCGACGATTCCGCTTTTCTCTGTCGGGTCTCCCTGCTTTGCTGCAAGCTTTTTCGTTGTTTGCTGTGTTCCTGGTACCTGTGGCCATTCATTGACATTGTGCCAGTCTTTGTACATGGCAAGAACACCATCAGCAGATAGGAATGGCTTATCCCCGTATAAATAAACATATTGGCTGTCACTGCAACAGGACGGCCAAAACATCAACCGATGCACTTCAAAAGTTGTCGGATCACAAAATTCTATCCCTATAAGCTCGGCAAGTTTTCTGGCCAGAGGTTCATATTCGTCTGCAGTAACGGTCCTGTCGGTTGGCAACAGTATTCTGAGCCGTGGGCGCGCTTCTTCATGTTTCCGAGTGCTATATATACAGTAACTACACCCAAGCCCATCAACTCGCCTCAGAATGCCTTGCGTTCCTCCTGCAGGGATGTTGTCCATATCAAGAGTAATAACATCCCTTCCGATAACATTGGCCGCTTTACGGCGATTATGCAGAAGGCTACCAGCAACAAAACCACCGACATCCTTCAGGTCATCCTGTTTTGATTTAGGCATGGCCAGATATTCTTTCAAGGTTTCAATTCCCCTGGCCGGAGTTTGTAGTTTTGCCACCAGCTCTGACCACCACAATTTTTGTGATGGCCAGATTGTTGCTTTTCGGCTTCCAGCAGCTGATATGGTTATTTGTCTATCGTAATTCAGCATATATCATTCACTCCTTAGAAGTATTTATCACAGGGAGTTTAGTAAAGAATGAAAATAATGCTACATGTAAGTTAAACATGCAACCTGTTACCCTTGTAATATTGTCGTTCCAATAGAATGCGCAGGTCCGGTTATCCTGCATGAAAAATTCATCAGTAGGAGCATATATGAAAACAGGTTTATCAAGTGCAATAGCTGCACCCAGTTCTGTATGGGTACCGCGGCCACCAGGAAGAAGGACAATCACTATATCAGCATTTTTTACACCTTGAATTTCTTTGTGGGCAACTTCACGAATTACAGTTTCTCCTTTGTCCTGGACGCTGCCATGGGTTGTCCAATCATATGTATGCTCCCAGCCCCACATTTTTAAAATTTTGGCCAGGCATCGAACCTGTTCTGCATTTTCTAGCCTGCTGGCTATGTAAAACTTTATGGCTTGGTTATTTTTCCTTGAGCATTCATTTACTTTTTCTGTGCTGCAATAATCTTTCCAGTCAAAATGACAAGAAATGCATGGATTATTAGACATTGTATACCTCCTATGCATTTAATTTAGGTAATGCAAAAGTATTAATTGTATTCCATCTAAGGCCACACCTTGTGCAGTGCAAAGTTATGATATAACCTTTTCCACCAACCACATTGCATTTATCTATATCCGCATTACATATTGGACAAGACTCAACAGGTTTAATATTATTCATTGCGGTTATACCTCCATCGTATTAGTTTCAAAATGTGATCATCTGTAAACAGCGTGAATATCTTCTTTCCTTATTTTATTGCTTCCACAAAAAGGACAATATTTTATTTTTGATTTAAAAGTCTTAAAAGTTATCACTTCAAAATCTTTCTTACAACTGCCACATACATTTACAATAAATTTATGACTTTCAAATGGTTGACTGCTACTCATTACTTCACTTCCTCACATAAGCACGTTTTTATGTTTTCTTCCTACCTCCTTGTTTTCCGAACGCATAACCAATGAAAACCAAAAACCCTATCCATGCCAGTACAATTATTCCGAGTCTCAACGCTCTTCCATTGGTTAAGTAAATGCTAATTCGGTACCATGGTGTGTTCCACCAGGTTTGCTCAATCATTGTAAACACCTTCTTCCAAGCATTCTTCAGAAATTCCTCTCGGTGTACCTTTGTGATAATGACCGGCCTCCATGTAGCAAAATTCATGGTATTTACAGGTCATGCATTTTTCGAACTGCAACCTTACCTTTCCGTCTTTTGTATCAATGATTATGTTCTGTTCCATCATAACCACCTCACAGCAAGTTATTGTCTTCTTTTATCCCTGGCTATATAGCCTATACAGAACCAAAAAACACATAATGGTATTGTAAATAACAAAGCATATATAATCGTTTTCCATGAAACAGCGATTCCAATATAATAATGCGGAGTAGTAAACCATGTCTGTTCAATCATTCAGATCACTCCTTCCGATAGTAATAACACTCAAACCCATCGCCTTTAAGTGGTAATCCCGGAGCCCACGGAATAGGTTGTCCCATGAGTTCACATACTTGTTCAAGGCTTCCTTCACCTTCCGGCATCTCCAGGATGACTTCATCATGAACATGAAACACAATTCTGTAACTATATAATTGTAGACGTTTTAAGGTAACTGCAAGACAATCCCTGGCTATTGCCTGAACGACATTCTCCACCAGTTTTCCACCATATGTACTGTCTGGCTCCCATTTCTTCGATTCTGTCAGGTTCCAGTACCATAGCGCCTCTTTTCCGAATTGGTTATCCTTGAGAAACGGATTTACATAGAATAATTTCCGGCCACTTGGCAGGGTAATGGTGAGGTAATTACTATATCCATCTGCTTCCCGTGCTATGATAAGGTTGTTTAAACCCACTGTTTGTCCTGTCATCATTACCTTTAGAACTGCATTTTCCATTGCATACCACAGGTCCACAATGCGCCTGTTTGCGTTTCTCCATCGTTGTACGATTTCAGGTAGTTCATCTTCAGATAAGCCCATGTCCAGTGCACCCATAGCAATAAGCGCATTTACACCACCTTGGTACCCAAGGGCAAGGGTTGCAACCTTCCCCTTCTGCCTGAGTTCATATTCTGGATTACCTTTTTTGATCAATTCAATAGGAACGCCAAACATTTGAGAAGCAGCTGCTTCATATATTTTGCCGTGAGAACGAAATACATCAAGCACCCATTCCTCACCGGCAAGCCAGGCAAGAATCCTTGCTTCAATAGCCGAGAAATCTGCAACGATAAACCGGCATCCAGGAGCAGGGATGAATGCTGTCCTGATGAGCTGAGATAAAGTATCCGCAACACTGCCGTATATTAACTTGATTGCATCATACTTTTTATTCCGAACACATTCACGGGCATGATCGAGGGTAGGCAAGTGGTTACGAGGCAGGTTATGTATCTGAACGATTCTTCCAGCCCATCTGCCAGTCCTGTTTGCTCCATAAAATTGGAGCAGCCCACGGATGCGGTCATCATCACAAACAGCTTCATTCATAGCTTTGTATTTCTTAATAGAAGTCTTGGCAATTTCCTGACGTATCTCGAGCATTCGGCGGACGGATTTATCTGTTGTATTTTCAAGTAAATTTGCCACTGTACTTTTCTGAAGGTTGGCCACTGATTCGCCTGTTTCTACTTCCAACCATTGCGTCAGCTGCTGCACTGATTTAGGATTATCTATTCCAAATATTTCAGTAGCTTCTTTTATAAGAGCTTCTGTAGATATCTGGTCACAATACAAAGCCCCGTCAATAAGCTGACGATCAACCATAACTCCGCTAGCATTTATAAGCTGATCCAGGATCCATAAGTTTTGTTCTGCTTCTGGCATCGGAAAATTTGCCAAACGCTTTTCCACTTCCATTTCTGCCACTACATCCTGTTTGCAGTATTCCTTGAATAGGTTCCACTTTTCAGGTTCATGGTGTGGAAGTGTCCTGGTACGGTTTCCATTTCTTTTAGTAGGTTTACATGGTGTGCAGAAGATTTTTATTAGTGAATTCCCCACACTCAATTTTTTCTTGTCCTCGGGAATGCCCATCGCTTCATTTACCTGGGCTAATGATATTGGATATCCGCAATATAAGGCATGAACCATTGTACATAGCCATTGTTCGATGGGCGAACTATAGAATTTATTTAGGCAATACCATTCGAATGCTGCATTATATGCATGCTTAATTACAGTTGGATCTTGTAGTGCGTTTATGATATAATCAGATATAGATTCACCGCTTGCTAAGTCTATAATTTCTACCGGTGAACCGTCAATAGAATAAGCAAACAATAATATTTCAAAGTCAGGTGATTGTACATATTTGTACAGACCTGATTTTTTTATATCTACCGATGAAAAAGTCTCAATATCAATGTGCATGTGATGCTGCATCATAACGCCCTCCCTTAAGTGGATAAAAAGCAGGGGCGGGTTAGACCCCTGCCTGTCCACCTTTAAAACGGAAAATGGTTATCATCTACACCCATTACAGGTCCGGTCATTGGTTTGCCGGTAATCGGGTCAATCTGTGGTGCTGTTTTTTGATATTGTTGCTGAGGGTATGCAGCCTGTTGTGGCTGTTGATATTGAGGCTGTGCATAATTCTGCTGAGGGTATGCAGATCCTGTTAGATAACCCTGTTGTATATGCTGATATTGAGGTTGCTGTGGAGATACAGGATTGGATATCGTTCCACCAGCACCATATGGGCTAACTGCAGGTTGTGCATATGACTCTCCTGGTACAGGTAAATCACCAAAATCATCTGTTGCACTTGAACGACCGCCGAGTGGTTCACCATCACGTAATTTTTGGACGTTGTTCAGTCCGCAACCAATACCCTTTTTTCCCTGGACCGCATACGGGAAAAAGTTAATGCTTACACGGCCATACATACCTGAATAAATCTCAGTCTCGTTAAGTATAGGCTGCAGGTTGATGTCTACAACTTCCGGACGTTGCTTAGTACTTGCGGTCATAACCCAGTGCCCTTTGCACTCTTCACCAAACGGCATACCATCTGATGGACGGGTACCGTCTCCATCGTAAATAGGCACAGCGACAATTGGCGGTTTCACGCCATTCCATTTGTCCTTTATTCCCTGCTGGATAGCTGCCTGAATTGCTGCGTCAATTTTTTGCTTTGTCACAATGTCTGATTTCGGAATAAGCAATGTGACGCTGAACTTTTCCGGTTGACCGGGTTGGTTTGAATACGGTTTAACGAGATGTACATAGCTTAATCTCACTTCTCCTGTAACGACTTTTGTTGGCATTGTTTGGTTCGTTGGCATAAATCATTACTCCCTTCATTTATTAAAACTTTTTAATTACGATTTAAAATCCTCCGCAGCACTTTGACGCTTGATCGGTTCACGTGGATCACTTTCGAGGACGAGTGTCGGTTTTCCAGGAGGTGTAACAACAAAATCACTAAGTAATTTCTGGAATTCCTTTTTCCCGAGTAGTTTTTCAACGCTGGCCAATGTAATTGGTTTTCTTTCGTACAGTATTGCTTCATCGATTCCGTTCTCAATAAGTAATTTGAACGCAGCATCCTGGTCTGTAAACTCCCTGACAGCTCTTCCATGTACAGCCTTCCAACCAGGTATTTCATTACCGGCCAGGCATTCATTCAGTGCGTATTCTTCCAGGTCTTTTATCCATGCTGCCAAATCCCTGGCCCTTTTAAGCAGATCACCTACTTCAGCGTTTGAGAGCAAAGGTGGCATCTTTCCCTTACTGTCTTCCAGGCTTATATTAAAATCAGCTCTTGCCCGGCAAAGGGATCTTGCCCTGCAGAATCTGCAGTGTTCCCCTGTAACAAACTCACCCTCACCGTTAAAAGCTTTTTGAGCTATCGGTTTGATACTCTCCCCCCACATCAAAAGATCAACCAACGGTATTTCCCATTCTGAAATAGTATCAAGCCTTGGCTGAACGATAGCCATTTTTACTGTATTGATAGGATACAGGATTTTGTACGCCTCATATGCACCCAAGGCATATAGTTTCATCTGGGGGTTGTCCTCTGCAGAAACAGGAACACCTTTGCCATATTTAAAATCAATAACATATAGGGTTGTCCCGGAAATAATGATGCAGTCACCAGTACCGAAACCTTCCGGAACATAAGCGCTGAAATCCAGTTTCTTCTCAACCGTTATGTAAGGTGGTGAGGTAAAACTGTAAATGATACCGGACACATAATCCAGATAGGTGTCTGTATGGGTAAGCATTTCATCCTGGTATAATTCATGTTGCTGAAGCTTTTTTAAACGGGAATTAAACGCCCTCAGCGACATTTGTTCGATGAATGCTTTTTTAAACTTCAGCTCAGCAATATCATGGGCCAGATTTCCTTCGTCTGCGTAGTCTGACTTTCTTTCTGGCAAGGTTTCTTCAAGCCTCGCGGATGGCGTGCATACCAACCACCTGTGTGCTGCCGATGCGGATAGTAATGCGTGTTGGGGTATCTCGTTGATGAAATCCTGTTTACTTTCATTGCTCATATCTTCACCCCGTTTTGTCTGAGAGCTGTTGCGAACTCACCGTATCGATCTTTAGGTAATTGATTCAGGGCGACCACACCAAAGCTGTTTAAGATTCCGTGAAGTACATTCATCTTACCTGCATCAATTAACTGTGTAGCAGCAACAGCTAATTGCTCCATGGTGTATGTTGGGGCCTGAGACGTTGGAACAACTGTTGGAGCTGCCGGCGATTGTACAGGTGCTGCAGATTGTTGGACAGGTGTCGTAGGAGTTGATATTATCGGTTGTTGAACATGTATCTGCTGATACTGCGGGGGTTGTTGCATTTGGGCTTGTGGCTGTGTAAAGTTTTGGGACTGTGTTGGAGCCTGATTTTCTATTGTTGTTTGAGGGTATGCAAGTGTTTGAGATGTTTCTGCTGTACCTTCTTTAAAAGCGTTAACAAAGTTTCTGGACGGAGCTTCAGTTTCTTTTTCGAAATCAGCCAAAGTTTCCAGCATTGTAAGTAACGCACCGCTTTTTACTGAATTTTTAGCTTCTGTTGCATTTAGTTCAATTATCATTTTCATATTCACAAAT
>Ga0134094_1003911_pt1 | contig 10447 bp, 11 predicted proteins | sample 5_1taG_FD_94458 | JGI IMG/M metagenome (GOLD analysis project Ga0134094, IMG submission 94458) | Switchgrass degrading microbial communities from high solid loading bioreactors in New Hampshire, USA - 5_19_20_110_A1 metaG | ecosystem: Engineered > Bioreactor > Semi-continuous > Anaerobic >... | reverse complement strand
CAAAGTAAAAAGAATGAGATAGATTCTTCTATGCCGTTGCCCTTGAAAAAATACTATGACAGGTTGTACGAGATGGAAATCGATCCAGATATAATTGACATGCTGATAAACAATGTAAAAAATTCTATATCTGATGCTGATTTAAATGATAGCGCCATATTGTATGAAACGTTAAAAAAAGAAATTGTATCCTTTGTCAATGATACTGAGCCCATACTGTTGCCAAACAAAAATAACATTGTAGCATTTGTCGGCCCCACAGGCGTTGGCAAAACAACCACAATAGCGAAACTTGCAACCCACTTTAGTTTATATAAAAACAAGAAGGTGGCGCTCTTGACAGCTGATACATTCAGAGTTGGAGCTATTGAACAGTTACAGCATTATGGCGACCTTTTGGAAATTCCGGTGCATGTAATTCACAGGCAGGAAGATGTAAAAGAAATATTGGCAGAACTGAAAGATTACGACCTTCTACTTGTTGACACAATGGGATTTAACCCCAATGACCGCATGAAAATAAAAAGACTAAAAGGCTTATTGGATGCTTTGAATCCCGATGATGTTTATGTGGTCATAAGTGCAGCTACGAAGAATCGGGATTTGATTGACATCTTAAATAACTATAGGGAACTATCTTATAACAAAATTATAATAACAAAATTTGATGAAACAAAATCATATGGCGTGATCCTAAATGCTTTGAAAGTGGGCAATTGCAAATTATCTTATTTTACTATGGGCCAAAATGTTCCTGATGACATTGAATTACCTTCAGCTGGCAAAATTGCCAGCATGATTTTGGGGGAAGAATAAGATGTATGAACAAGCTCTAAAGCTACGGAAGCTTATGGAGCAAAAGAAGCCTCCTGTAAAGCCCAATAAAAATGTAAAGGTATATTGCGTGACCAGTGGCAAAGGTGGTGTTGGGAAGACCAATTTATCAGTTAATATAGGATTGTCGCTTCAGAATATGGGAAAGAAGGTGCTCCTAATAGACGGAGATTTAGGTCTTGCCAATATAGATGTTGTAACTGGCCTTTATCCAAAGTACAATCTTTTCCACATATTGACTGCCGGCAAATCAATTCAGGATATAATTTTAAGCGGCCCAAATGGTATTAGCATACTCCCCGGGGCATCGGGTTTATATGAACTTGCCAATATTACCAGCAGCGAGCTTGAAGTCTTGATAAATAGCTTTAACAGTATTACAGATGCCTTCGATATAGTAATTATAGATACAGGCGCTGGAATATCAAAGAATGTATTAAGTTTTATACAATCTGCCCATGAAGTGATTGTGGTAACAACTCCTGAACCAAGTTCCGTAACAGACGCATATGCTATTATAAAGTTAGCTTATAAGCATTGTGATAAAATAAATTTAATTGTAAATAAAGTAGACAATTACATGGAAGCTAAATTTACAATGGAAAAGCTTGCAAAAGCTGCAAAAAAGTTTTTAAATATAGATATAAATTACTTGGGCTTTGTCTTAGATGATAAGTCTGTCACAAAAGCCAACATGGAGCAGACGCCTTTCATAATTAAATACCCTAATGGATTAGCTTCTAAATGCTTAATCAACATTACGAATAAGCTTTTGTATGGACAAGAATATACCGAGGACAGCACAGTAACAATTGAAGGGTGGTTTAAAAAGTTAATGTCCTTTATTAAAACTAATGTGGGGGCTTAAAAATGTTTGAAGATTTCCTAGAAATTGGAATGAAGGTGATTATTGAAGTCAAGAGAGAGAATGATACAGATATGTTTTTCAATTCAAAAATTGAAGATATAACAACAAATGAAGTTATTTTGGACATGCCCATGAAGGGTGGCATAACTTATTCAATAGACATTGATGAGGATATAAACATCTATTTTTCCAGGAAAGATTCATTTTACTGTATTGAAGGCAAAGTTACAGATAGACAGTACGTGCCCATCCCCATCATAAAGATGCTTCCATTAAGCTCTCCGTATAAAAAGCAAAAGCGAAATTATTTTAGGCTAAAAATTTCACTGCCCATTAATGTAAAAATAAGTGGAACAGGAGAAACGTTTTCGAGATACACCCGTGACATAAGCGCCGGCGGAATAAAATTTTCCCATTCAGATCTAATAGAATTAGGAACAATGTTAGAAGTTGCCATTCCGGACATTTTAGGTGATGACACTGCAATTAAAGCTAAAGTAATAAGAACTGAACATGATGACAGAAGAAAAATAAACCGATACGACATAGCAATCGAATTTGAAGAAGTCGATGAAAGGACCCGGGATATAATTATAAAATTCATACTTGCAAAGCAAAGGGAACTAAGGAAAAATGGTCTTGAATGAGAAACAGGGGTGAATTATATGAATAATCAATATTTAGACGTTTTTTTGGAAGAAGCCAAGGAACATATTGAAAATCTTAATAAGTTTTTATTAGAGTTGGAAAACAATCCTTCCCAGGAAATTGTAGACGAAATATTTCGCTCAGCTCACACATTAAAAGGCATGTCCGGCACCATGGGGTTTACCCAATTACTAGAACTGACTCATGAGATGGAAAATCTCTTGCAGGATATCAGAAGTAAAAAAATTGGTGTCAATGAACGTATAATTGACACGCTTTTAAAGTGTGTTGATATTTTAGAAGAGTTGATTCACGACGTGGAAGAAACCGGGCAAGAACAAGAACGGGACTTACAATTGGTCATGCAAATGCTCAAGGATAAAAGTGGCGAAAGTTTTAAAGGGCAAATGGATGCAAGCCAAAGCAAGGTTGAGATAGCTGAAGAAAAAAAAGAGAAGGACAGTTTAGATTTACATAATTTAAATGAGTACGAAGATAGAATAATTCGCAAAGCGAAAGATCAGGGCCTTTACATATGGAAAATAAAGGTAACTCTTGTTGATGAGTGCTTATTGAAATCTGCAAGAGCTTTTCTCGTCTTTAAAAATTTGGAGACTTTTGGTGATATCATAAAGACAGAGCCATCCGTCCAAGATATCGAAGATGAAAAATTTGATAATGAATTTACTTTATATCTTATAACCTCTAAGAGCAAAGATGATATTTCTCGGGCTTTAAGTTCAGTTTCAGAGCTCAAAAATGTGGATGTTGTAAATGTTGACCCGGATTCCATTGTGGTAAGCAATGACGATTCAGGTAAGGAGCTAGACCCAATTGAATCGGTAAGATCCTTAGAATCTAAGCAACAGAATACCAAAGCTGCCAATAACTTTAAGAAGACTACCAAAACCTTGAGGGTAGATATTGAGCGATTGGACAATTTAATGAATTTGGTCAGTGAATTGATAATTATCAAAACCCGCTTGGAGGACATCAAAGACAATAATTATCAGACCCAGCGGGAGACTGTGGAATATTTGGAGCGAATCACATCCAATCTTCACGATGCGGTAATGAAGGCAAGAATGGTGCCTATAGAGAATGTATTTAATAGATTTCCGAGAGTTGTCCATGACCTGTCAAGAGAACTTTCGAAGAAGATTAACTTGGTTATTGAAGGTGCTGAAACTGAACTTGACAGGACGGTGATTGATGAAATAGGGGACCCGCTCATACACCTTATTCGCAATGCTGCCGACCACGGCATTGAATCGCCACAGGAGAGAATTAAAAAAGGCAAACCTGAGTATGGAACAATTAACCTAAAAGCTTATCAGGACGGAAATAATGTAATAATTGAAGTCTCTGACGACGGCAAAGGAATCGACTTAAACGGTGTGCTGGCAAAAGCTTTAGAGTCAGGCCGCGTTAGCAAGGAGCAGGCCAAGAACTTAAAGGATTATGAGATAATCTCCTTAATGTTTGAACCGGGGTTCAGTACCTCCAGTAAAGTTACTGATATTTCCGGAAGAGGTGTTGGCCTTGATGTAGTTAAAACCAAAATAGAGTCCCTTGGTGGTTCTATCGAAACAACGTTTGTAAAGGATAAGGGAACAACCTTCCAAATTAGATTGCCTTTAACACTTGCAATAATTCAGGCATTGATGGTGTCAGTTGGCAATGAAAAATATGCCATCCCATTAAGTTCTATTAGAGAAACCGTCATAGTAGCTAAGGACCAAATAAAAACCGTTCAAAAACGGGAAGTAATTATGCTTAGGGGGAATGTAATTCCCATCGTTAGACTAAATGAGGCTTTAGATACTGAAAAGCTAGACGAACATCAGGAAGACTTGACGTTAGTAATAGTTAAAAAAGGCGAAAAAAATGTAGGCTTGGCGGTGGATGGCCTCATAGGTCAGCAAGAAATAGTAATTAAAAGCTTAGGCAAATTCTTAAACGACATAAAATTCATTGCCGGGGCAACTATTCTTGGCAATGGTGAGGTTGCTTTAATACTTGATATAAATAAATTAGTCTAAAGGAGGACTTATAATGGCAGATAATATCCGTCAATTCGTGGAATTTAAATTGGGACAAGAAGAATACGGCATAGATATTTTACAGGTTAAAACAATAGAGAGAATGATGCCTATTACTAGGGTGCCCAAGGCTCCAAAATTTGTTGAAGGTGTTATAAATTTGAGGGGCGAAATAGTTCCCGTTATAGACTTAAGAAAAAGATTTGATCTGCCAGCAGCTGAAACCACCGAAAATACCAGGATTATCATAGTATCGGTGGATGATATTACTGTCGGAATGATAGTGGATTCTGCCACTGAGGTTGTGCAACTTTCCCAAGAAGCAATAGAACCAGCACCTCCTATTACCAGCAGCATCGATTCAGATTATCTTGATGGCGTAGGCAAATTAGAAGGCAAATTATTAATACTTTTGAATGTAGAAAAACTTTTAAAACCCCAAGAAATAGATGAATTAGCTCAGATTTGAGGGAGAAATTTATGAAATATACGGAGCTGGAAATCGATGCCCTAAAAGAGATAGGCAATATTGGGGCTGGCAATGCAGCTACTGCGCTATCGATGATGCTTTCTCAAAGAATAAGCATTAAGGTCCCTCAGGTGAAAATAATCCCCTTTGATGAAGTATCAGAATCTGTGGGCGGCCCGGAACAACTAGTGGTTGGCATCTTTTTGCGCATTAGCGGTGATATAGATGGAAATATCCTAATTGTGATAGCTGAGGAAGATGCATATACATTAGCAAAAACCCTATTAAAGGACGACAGGGAGATATATCGTGATTTTTCAGAACTTGAACAGTCAGCCTTGACTGAATTGGGAAACATTATCGGAAGTTCATATGTAGCTGCCCTTTCAGAACTGTCTAAGCTATCATTAAGGATATCGGTTCCAAGTATGGCCTTTGATATGGCAGGTGCTATTATCAGCTTTCCACTAAGTCTATACGGATATTTGGGCGACACGGCATTTTTAATTGAGACTGAATTTGTTGAAGGCTTAGCGGGCATCAAGCTGCATTATTTCATGATTCCTGATGATAATTCATTGAAGCGACTCTTAACAGCTATTGGAGTGAGCACTATTGAGCATAATAATTCGAGTAGGAATGGCGGATTATAAGGCAGCAAAATCTCCTGCTATTCTGATAACGTTAGGTCTGGGTTCGTGTGTCGGAGTAGTTTTGTACGATAATTTGACAAAAGTAGGGGGCATGGCTCATGTTATGCTGCCTGATAGCAGTCTCAGCAACCAAAAAAATTTCAATCCAGGCAAATTTGCAGACACAGCCATTGAAGCTTTGATAGAAGACATGCTGAAGTTCGGAGCAAGCAGGAATAATATTGTAAGCAAAATAGCCGGCGGAGCTCAAATGTTTAAGCTAAAAGCTGATAGCAATATTATGCAGATAGGCAAAAGAAACGTAGAAGCTGTCAGAGCTAAGCTACAACAATTAAACATCAAAATTATTGCAGAAGATGTTGAAGGGAATTATGGTAGGACTATAGAATTTTATTGTGAAACAGGTGAGCTGACGGTAAAAACCATTGGTCATGGTGTTAGGACTATATAATGAGGTGCATCATGCAAAGTGCAAATTCTGAACAGTTGTGGAAGATTTATCATAATTCCAAGGACCATTCTGTAAAGGAAAAGATCATTGAAAATTATTTGCCACTAATTAAACATATTGTAAATCGAATGAATATAAACCTGCCATCATATTTAGAATACGAAGATTTAATAAGTTATGGAATATTTGGCTTGTTGCAGGCTATAGAAAGATACGATGCGAAAAAGGGTATTAAATTTGAAACGTACGCATATTCCCGAATAAAGGGTTCAATTATAGATGAACTGAGAAAAATTGATTGGATTCCACCTGGAGTTAGAAAGAAAGCGAAAGTTCTTCAGAATGCCTTTGCAGAGCTGGAACAGAGTTTGGGACGATCGGTTAATGACGAAGATGTTTGCAGGCACCTTAATATTACAATAGAAGAATTACAAAAAATGTATGCAGAAGTTGGAGCAGTATACAACGTCTTAACTTTTGATGATCTGGTCAATTTTGAATCGGCTAAATCCAGCATGCAACCTGATATCCAGGCAGAAAAGCATGAACTTAGAGAAATTCTCGGCAATGCCATCAATCAGCTTCCACCACAAGAAAGGCTGGTTATCACTTTATACTATTACGAGGGCTTGAATTTTAAAGAAATTGCAAAAGTTTTAGAGCTTTCTCAGGGGCGCATTTCTCAACTTCATACCAAAGCGATTTTAAGATTGAGGGGGCATTTGAGTAGGAAAAAAATGCATTTATAATTCGGAAAAGAGGTGGGCAGGTGGAAGATCAAAATACAAAAAGACTTATTAACTGGGAAATTGATAAAACATGGACCGAGGTTAATAAGGTAAATCGCAATGATGGTGTCATCTCAAATGAATCAAATTTGGTGGAAGATGCCAAAGCTGAAATAGAAATAAGTAGGAATGAGATGTCAGCAACCCTTGTGCTGATTCCACCCAAGGGTGGCAAAATGCTTACATTTGACAATATCATGGAAGAAATTAGGGCAAATGGCATAGTGCACGGCATTAACGAAGATGTGATTTATGAAATTATAAACAACCATCTCTTTAATACACCTGTTGAAATAGCCACTGGCACGCCACCTATAGATGGACAAGATGGTGAAGTAAAGTACTTATTTGATACCAAGCGAGACCTAAAGCCAAAGATTCTAGAAGACGGAACTGTTGACCATTACGATCTGGGTTTAGTATTTAACGTGACAAAAGGGCAGCAGCTTGCTGAAGTCATTCCACCTACCAAAGGAATTTCCGGCATGACAGTTACCGGGAAAACCGTAATGGCCAAAGATGGCAAGGAAGCAAGAATTCATGCAGGCAAAAATGTGGCTATTTCCGAAGATGGATTAAAAGCATATGCAGAGATAGACGGTCAGCCTATTTTACAAAATGATAAACTCAGCGTACTGCCGATTCTTGAAATCAAGGGAGATGTAGGCCCCGCCACGGGAAATATTGATTTCCTAGGCAGCGTAATCGTATTAGGAAATGTAAAAAGCGGCTATACGATCAAAGCCAGCCAGGACTTAGAAGTTTACGGCATTGTTGAAGCAGCCTATATTGAAGCCGGCGGCAATATTATGATAAGGCGAGGAATTCAGGGCCAAGGGAAGGGAACCCTTAAGGCTGGGCAGGATTTTACTGCAAAATACATTGAAAATGCTTCAGTTGAAGCCGGTAACAATATAATTATCTCTGAGGCTGCCATGCACAGCAATATTCTTGCCGGAAAAGAAATACGGCTTGAAGGGAAAAGGGGACTTATTGTAGGTGGCACTGCAAAAGCCGGTGAGAGACTTGTTGCAAAAACAATCGGCTCTCCTATGTCAACATATACCGAAGTAGAGGTTGGAATAAATCCCAAACTAAAAATTGATTACCAAAATGTATGCAGTCAACTTGCAACGCTAGAATCAGATTTAAATAAGATAGATCAGACAATTAGCGTCCTACAGAGGCTCAAAGAAAAAAATATGCTGACACAAGAAAAAGAGATTATATTAGACAAGATCTTGAGGGCTAGAAGTTCGCTGTATAACCAGCAGGTGGAACTAAAAAACGAAAAGCAGCGCCTGGATTTACTTATGTCTTACTCCAGCAGGGCAAAAATTTCTGCATCAAATGTTTGTTATTCTGGGGTAAACATAATCATTGGCAACGCCAGCTTAAAGGTGAGGGACAAGATCTCTCATGTAACATTTTACAATTACGAAGGGCAAATAAAATTTGGGCCATATGAAGGTTAGGTGTTTTTATGACTTTGAGGCCTATAGACCTTCAGACTATGATGCCTAAGACTACAGAAGTATCAAAAATCCAGCATTTGCAAAAAGAAAACACTGATATCCAAAAAAGCATACTTGCGACAGGCTTCCAAGAGCAGCTTAGATTGTCAAGACAAAAAGTAAATAAGCGCAGCAAACCTGAAGAAATTAAGATCGAAGAAGAACAGCAGAATTCCAATGAATATGACAAAAACAAGGGCAAAAAACAAAATAAAAGACAGGCTAAATCACGCGGGAAAACGGCATCATTTATCAATCCCAGCCGATACATTGATATAAAGATTTAATGCCAATATGCTATAAATAATATTTTATGGGGCACTTGACATTTTATAGCATATGAAGTATATTATAAGTGTAATTCCGAGTAAAAAGATAGGAATTAGGGGAGAAAAGTATTGAGACTATCAACTAAAGGCAAATACGGCTTAAAAGCCATGTATGATTTAGCTTTAAATTATGGTGATGAGCCTATTTCCCTAAAAAGTATTGCACAGCGGCAGGGGATATCCGAATATTATTTAGAACAACTCATAGCAATTTTAAAGAAGGCCGGCTTAGTCAGAAGCATACGAGGGGCTTACGGAGGTTATATTCTTGCCCGCGATCCTTCTGAAATCACCGTAGGTGATGTGCTCAGAGCTTTGGAAGGGCCTATTGGCCTTGTAGAGTGCGTCTTGGAACAAGATGCAATAAAATGCTTCAAGTATGAAAATTGCATAACCAGAATTGTATGGGAAAGAATAAGTGACAGCATAATCCAAACCATTGATTCCATAACTCTGCGGGATATGTGCAATGAAGCAAAAAAGAATAACAAAGATTGAGGGTTCAAAGAATAAAATTAAGTTTAAAAATAAAAAGGAGATGTAAGTTTATGGATAGAATATACCTGGACCACGCTGCAACTACTCCAGTAAGGTCGGAAGTTTTAGAAGCTATGTTGCCGTATTTTAGCGAGAATTTTGGAAATGCCTCGACAGTATATTCTTATGGCAGGGAAGCTAAGAAAGCACTTGAAGACAGCAGAGAAAAGGTGGCACAGCTAATTGGTGCAAATGCCAAAGAAATCTTTTTTACATCTGGAGGAACTGAAGCTGACAACTGGGCTTTAAGAGGAGTTGCTGCCGCTAATGTAAAGAAAGGTAAGCACATAATCACATCGGCCATCGAACACCATGCAGTCTTGCACACTTGCGAGGCCTTGGAAAGACAAGGTTATAAAATCACATATTTGCCCGTTGATAAATATGGCTTGGTTGACGTAAATGATGTGGTAAATGCAATTACTGATGAAACTATTATGGTATCCATCATGCACGCCAACAACGAAATCGGCACAATAGAACCGATTAAGGAAATCGGTGCAGCCATAAAGGCCAAAAAGCCAGATATCATTTTCCATACCGATGCAGTACAAACGGTAGGAAAGATACCGGTAGATGTCAATGATTTAGGTGTTGACCTATTAAGTATGTCTGCACATAAAATCTACGGTCCTAAAGGTGTAGGTGCACTTTACATTAGAAAAGGCACCAGAATCCTGCCCTACATGACGGGTGGCGCACAAGAGAGCACCCGTAGAGCTGGCACCGAAAATGTTGCTGGAATTGTCGGGTTTGGAAAAGCCGCAGAGCTAGCCAAGTCAGAATTAGAGGAACAATACAACAAGCTCATTGTGCTGAGAGATAAATTAATAAGAGGCATTCTGGAAAATATACCCTATACCCGCCTAAACGGTCATCCGACTCTTAGGTTGCCTCACAATGTAAATGTTTCTTTTGAGTTTATTGAAGGTGAATCCATGCTGCTAAATCTAGATATGAAAGGTATTTGCGCATCTAGCGGTTCTGCTTGCACATCTGGTTCCTTGGATCCGTCTCATGTGCTTTTAGCAATTGGACTGCCTCATGAAATAGCTCATGGCTCATTGCGATTGTCCCTCGGCAAGGACAACACCGAAAAGGATGTGGATTACGTGCTTGAGGTGCTACCCGGCATAGTGAACAGGTTAAGAGAAATGTCACCCTTATTTGCGGACAGAAAGGAGCAACTTAAAAATGTATAACGAGAAGGTTATGGATCATTTTTCAAATCCACGCAATGTGGGAGAAATCCCGGATGCTGATGGAGTAGGCACTGTAGGTAACCCAGTTTGCGGAGATATAATGAGAATGTAT
>Ga0134094_1003910_pt1 | contig 10455 bp, 9 predicted proteins | sample 5_1taG_FD_94458 | JGI IMG/M metagenome (GOLD analysis project Ga0134094, IMG submission 94458) | Switchgrass degrading microbial communities from high solid loading bioreactors in New Hampshire, USA - 5_19_20_110_A1 metaG | ecosystem: Engineered > Bioreactor > Semi-continuous > Anaerobic >... | reverse complement strand
TGGACAGCGCACGCTTCCCCAATACTCTCACCTGAAGATGAAGGGCAACCGAGACAATGCATACCATGTTTAATAAAAATCGGAGCTGTACCTCTATCCATCATAAGAACATCCATTATAATATCATCTTTTGTTATCTTTACCATACTTACAGCCACCACCCCGATACCATATTACCACTAATATATTTATTATAGCAAAAAGTAAAAATAGCGCAACATTATACGGTATGCCCGGAAGGATCCGTTCATTTTGCTTTATTATGAATTGTTCAATCACGATCCGGAAACAGTATGCTTCTCTCATAATAGCTGTAAATAATTGGTGAAGGTAAAGAAATTCAATATTAGTCTAATCATTATCCTTTGCACTGTTAACAATATATATAGCTGAAAAAACCATTGCCAGGGCTATGAGACTGCGCCAGTTCAGTACATCTTCATGAAGAAAAATGCCCGACAGGATTACCCCAAAGACAGGAACGAATGAGTAATATATTGTTACGCTCGATACCCTGTTATAGTTAAGCAGCATGGTCCATAAAGAATATACGACCGATGAGAGGAAGACTAAATAACACATCATGAGAATGCCTTCTATCGTAATGACAGGAATATGACCTCCTCCCAGCAGGCCGGTTATTATAAGGAACAGTCCTCCGGTAATAAGCTGATATCCGACTACAGTGGAACTGTCTTCTTCCTTAACGATCCATTTACTCATAATCGAACCGATACCAAAGAACAACGATGCCAGTATTAAGAAGCCTTCTCCCTGCAATGACATTTCCAACCCGCCAAATTCTGTATTCAGATTGATAATGACTACTCCTAAAAATCCCAGGATACAGCCTGCGGTTTTTCTTACAGTCAGCTTATCATTCTTAATAAAGACAGCAGACAGAATTACAGTGAATAATGTCGTCGTCCCCTGCAAAATCGCGCTTTTTGCTCCCGCTGTATTTGACAGCCCGATATAGAAAAATATATACTGTATGCCTGTATAGGTAAGCCCTAATAAGAGTATCTTCGGGATGGTCCTGGTTTTTTGGGGATATAACAGTCCCTTTTTAATAAAAGACATGACAATGATGACGGCAAGACCTGCAAAAAGAAATCTGAATCCTGCAAATAAAATTTTATCGTATGAGCCGCTCTGTGTCATTCCGAAATATTGATATCCCAGCTTTATAGCAGGATATGCACTTCCCCATAACAAAGCACAAAAAGTTGCCAGAACGGCAACTACGTATTTATTGGTAATCCACTTGCTTTTTTCTTTCATCATCAAACATCCTTATATTTTATTGATTCAGACTTGAGTTCAATTGGGGGACTATTCATTATACTTTCCAATGAATTAACGTGTCAATGGTTAGGATATTTTTAATCATTTTGTCGAACAAATATGACAGTATTGACTTGTCTGGGCGGGTTGTGTTAAGTTTAACAAGACAGGGTAGTATAATAAGTAGTTAAATAATAATTTCATTATATATTGACCGGAAATCTAAAAATCAGTTGCATTATTATAGGGAGGCAGAATATGTCATTTTTTTCGAAGCTTTTTGGTACGGATAAATCGCAGAACGGAGCAGCATCAAGCGAAAATATTTCCAGAAGTGAAAGTGCTGTAACGCTTCAATATAGGGGTAAAGACAGTGAAATCGTTGCAGTAATCATGGCTGCTTTAATGAATATGTTGGATGGCTCCACAGGAGAGCTGAGGATCAAATCAATACGCCGTACGAACAGAAGGTCTCCTGTTTGGAACATCGCAGGACGGGATGAATATTTAGCATCAAAACTTTGATCAAAAAAGTATTTAACAAAGCTGCCTTCTTGCTGGGGAGGCAGCTTTTCACTAAAGGTGGTATTAATTCTATGAAGTACATTATTATTCTTGGGGACGGTATGGCTGACTGGCCCCTTGATGAAATAGGCGGGAAAACCCCTCTGGAAGCCGCACAAAAACCAAATATGGATAAACTGATCAAATCAGGAATTGCAGGAATGGTTCATACCATTCCGGAGGGAATGCCTGCAGGGAGCGATGTTGCCAATTTGTCGGTATTCGGGTTTGACCCGAGAAACTGTTATACAGGCCGCTCCCCTCTTGAGGCTATAAGTATGGGGATCAGACTTGGTTCCGATGATACTGCCCTGAGGTGCAACCTGGTCACTTTAAGCGATGAAGACGAATACGAAAATCGCTCGATGATCGACTACAGTGCGGGAGAAATCACAACCGAAGAATCCTCCGCCCTTATAAAAGATGTTGCAAAAGAACTTAACAGGGATGGCATAGCCTTTTTCCCCGGGGTCAGTTACCGCCATTGTCTCATTTGGAAAGACGGGCCGTTGGATATAATGCTTACCCCACCCCATGATATTTCCGGAAAGAAAATCGCTGAATATCTGCCTAAGGGGCCTGGATGCGAGATTGCCATGGAACTTATGAAGAAGAGCACCAGGATTCTTAACAATCATCCTGTTAATATAAGCCGTATTGAGAGAGGGTTAAACCCTGCCAATTCCATATGGCTCTGGGGTCAGGGAAAGAAGCCCGAAGTTCCGTTGTTTATTGAAAAATACGGTCTTTGCGGTTCGGTTATTTCGGCGGTGGACCTGGTAAAGGGCATCGGTATTGCTTCGGGAATGAAGTCTGTAAATGTTAAAGGGGCCACAGGTAATATAAAAACAAACTTCAAGGGCAAGGCAGAGGCTGCCCTGAATGAATTGAGGGAAGGCAGAGACCTTGTTTATATCCATATCGAAGCTCCGGACGAATGCGGGCATCAAGGCCAACTGAAGGAAAAAATCCGGACAATTGAGCTGATAGACAGGGATGTGTTGGGCACACTGCTTGATGGTCTTGAAGACATGGGGCATTACCGCATTATGGTGCTTCCTGATCATCCTACACCGATAGCCATCAGGACACATTGTGCCGATCCGGTTCCTTTCTTCATATATGACAGCAGAAAGCCGGAAATAATAAATCCAAAGGCTGTTTACTCAGAAGCTTACGCAAAATCAACCGGTCTTGTGATACGGGAAGGACATACCCTGATGGATAGGTTCCTGGAACAGTGGCAATAGGAGCTTTTAACGACAAGGGTATTAAAAGAGTTCTGGATTTGCCGGATGAAGAGAACCCTGTTTATCTGATGCCTGTAGGAATAAAGTGAAATATTTGCCTTAAGATCATTTATGACAATAATCCATGTTAAAAATGAAGGAAAGGAAATGGATCATAAGGAACTTGAAGCATTTTTCCGTTCGTTGGATCGTTCGTTTTTTGTCGATAATGATATGAAAACATATGCAGATCTGGATATGCCTTTACCCATAGGCTATGGTCAAACCATCTCTCAGCCCAGTCTTGTTCTGGAAATGACCAGGATTCTGGCCCCGGAAAATAACAGCAAAGTCCTTGAGATTGGGACCGGATCGGGATTTCAGACTGCTATTCTTGCTAAAATGTCCGCAGAAGTTTATACCGTAGAAAGAATCGATAAGCTTATGGAAAAGGCCAGAAAAAGGCTTGACTCATTGAATTTCTCGAATATTTATTATAAGGTGGGTGACGGAAGCTTAGGCTGGAAGGAATACGCTCCGTATGACAGGATCATGGTAACTGCGGCAGCGCGTATTCTGCCGGACAACCTGGTCAGCCAGTTAAAAAACGGCGGCAGGATGGTTATTCCGGTCGGTCCGCCTCACTTGCAGGAATTGCAGCTTATTACGAAAACAGATAATGGCGATATACACATTAAAACCGTTGAAATGGTAAGATTCGTCGAACTTAAAGGCCAGTACGGCTGGGTGGAATAACCGCCGTGCGGAGCAGGGATGCATGAGGCTGTTTCAGATAGGGCAAAGAACATACTAAAGAACCGTCCCAGATATGGGACGGTTCTTTTTTTATTGGCCCTTTAAGACCTCTTTAGGCGGGATTTTGATTACCTGGCCTTGTATGATCTTGTTAGGATCCGAGATATTATTGTATTTACACAATTCATCAATCAGTGATGTATCACCGTAGTAAGTCCTGGTTATGGAGCTCATGCTGTCTCCCTTCTTTACCACATGCTCCTTGATCTCGGTTTCCTTAGGCGTAGGCGTCGGAGTAGGAGTAGGATCAGGAGTTGTTTCATCAGGATCCTCACCAGGATATATATCATCAGGTGTATTCGTTGGAGTTGCCGTTACAGGCGGTTTAGCCGTCGACGTTGGCGAAGGCAGGTTCTCCTTGCCGATATTCATTAATGAACGTATTATCAGGAAAATAATCCCGAACAATATCAAAACAGTTACAAAAACCATGCCAATCAGAATAGTACTCTGATACTTGCTGGTTTTGCGCCTATTGTATTTGTAGGTTATTGCAGGAGCCTTGTTTAGTTTTTCAACCCTGCTTCTTACGTCTTGTCTAGGCTGTTGAGCACGCGGGACAGGTTTTTTGGATTTTCCAGGATTATCTATAAGCTTTTCCACCTGAACTACCAGGGCTGTAAGATCTCCCACGGTTTTCCTTTTCATTGCTTCATCAACTAAACGGTTCGCTATATATGTACTGTCACTTCTAAGAGCCAGGATGTCTTCAATCTTTTCTTCTCCTAAAGCTTCATAAAGCCCGTTGCTTATAAGGATAAAAGAATCGCCTTCAACGATATCATAAACATCTGAAACAACTGCATTGCCTTTATCTTCTTCTCCCGGCAGTACTACATCATCTGCCCGGTCGTCTTCATTATCAAGGTCGCCAATTATTTTGCTTTCTATCTCTCTCTTTGCCCTTGCAGCATCAGAAGCCAATGGTCTGAATCTGCCGTCCCTCATCATATAAATACGGCAATTGCCGCTTGATACGGCGACAAACCGGCCTTCAGAAAGAAGCAGTCCTGAAAAACCAAGATTCCATTCCGGTGATGTTTCAGGTACCTTGTTCATTTCCAGGAAACTTGTAATAAGTCTCTCAGTCTCATTAACCCGCGACTCCAGTTCTTCTGTCTTGGACTTGATATCGCCGCCACTTACAGCGAATTTTTCGTGAAATCTGCTGATCTCTTTGAGAATTGAAGCGCTGACGCCTTGTTCCGGATAGTCATACACCATATTATCAGCTATGGCAAAAAAATACTCCACTCCCCTGCTTCCCATGGAAGCCTGCAAATTATCGACATATTGCTGGGAAGTAAATTTACCATTTAAATAGAAGGAATTTGTATTTTTAGTTCTGCCATAGCCAATACGAGAATAAACGCTCGCATTTATTTTTATCACGCTACTCATTGGGATCTCCCCTTTTCGACATGACCCATGCCATTATTGATTTTATCCGAAGGCCGCTAAACAGCATATACAGCAAATTCTTCATAAATGATACCATATAAACAGGTGTGTTTCAACAATTTCACGAAATAACTTAGATTTATTGACAAAACATGCTAAAATTTATTAATATTTTATACTTTTATGGGTATCATAGCAGGTTTTATATTGTTTCCCGGGAAATATTTTGATATTTTATCTCATAAACAAATATTATGAAAAGGCTAATTTGCGGTATAATGTGATTGAAGTCCAAGTAAGTAAAAATAAAAAACCAGGGAGAGATTATGATTAAAAGTACATTTCATACTCACAGCAGATACGATGACGGACAAGAGGAACTTGAATCCTATATTACAGCTGCGTTGGAAAAGAATTTTCAGGTATTCGGCTTTTCCGGCCACGCTCCTGTCAATTTTGAAAGCATCTGGCATATCAGGAATGAGTATTTGGATGAGTATATCAATACCACAAAGCAGTTAAAGGAAAAGTATAAGAACAGGATTGAAATATATACCGGCCTGGAAACCGACTACTTTGACGGCTGCACGGATTGGCGCAATAAAAGAGGTATCGATTATACCATCGGCGCAGTTCATTTTATGATAGATGAAAAAACCGGCGATTTTTTGCTGCTGGACGGTACAGTCGAAGAATTTGAAAACACTCTTAAATTATTCGACAATGATATTCATGCCCTGATAAAAGCCTACTTTTCCATGTTAAGGGATATGCTTATTAAGATGCCTCCGAACATTATCGCACATTTGGATATTATTCGCAAAAACAATGCCAATAATGCTTTCTTCGATGAAGAGGACAGTATATACCGGGAAGAAATCATGAAAACTTTGGAAATAATATCCCTGACCAATACAATAGTAGAGGTAAACACAGGAGGCATTTCCAGGGGCTATGTCAGAACTCCGTATCCAAGCAAATGGATATTAGAGGTCTGCCGCGACATGAATATTCCGATCATTCTGAATTCAGACAGCCATCATCCGGATTATATTGATTTTTATTATGACGAAGCAATTGCTTTATTGAAAAGTATCGGCATTAACAAACAGCGCATACTGTACCGGAATGAATGGTGTGATGTCGCCCTGTAAGCATAAATCTATCACTATGAAAGGATATTGTATAAATGAAAGTAATACACCTTATCGGAGGCGGGGATGAAGGCGGAGCAAAAAGCCACGTCTTGCAGCTTATAAAAGAACTGGGAAAACATATTGATGTAACACTTATCAGCTACAGGAAGGGCAAATTCCATGACGATGCTGTGGCTATGGGTATTGACGCGCGTGTCATAAGAACAGGGAATGTTTTTCTCGATATCTATAAAACCCTCAAACTTGTGAAATCAGGCAATTACGATATAATCCATTCCCACGGAGCCAAGGGCAATATGATAGCCACGATCATAAAGATCATAACAGGCGTTCCCGTGGTTACCACCGTGCATAGCGATCCTCATCTCGATTATATGCACAGCATTTTGAAAAAGTATACCTTCGGTGTAATCAATATGATCGCATTAAGAAAAATCGATTATCATATAAGCGTATCCTCTAACCTTAAAGAAATGCTTAAAGACAGCGGGTTTGACCCCCAGCATCTGTATTCGGTAAATAACGGGATAGCCTTTGATAACGAAATACCTGTATGTACCAGGAAGGAATTTTTCCGCAGGTTTAACGTACCGTTCCCCGAAGATTGCGTTCTCATTGGGATCATGGCAAGACTTCATCCCGTCAAGGACCATGAAACCTTTTTACGTGCTGCCGCAGAGGTAGTGAAGGTTAATCCGGATGTCAGATTTTTGATAGCCGGTCCGGGAGATGAACTTTTGAACCAATTGCTCCTATTGACCAGAAAACTTGGCTTGGAAGATTATGTATATTTCACCGGCATGGTCGAAAATCCTTATGATTTCTTCCAAATCATTGATATAAATGTCCTTACATCCATCAGTGAAGGTTTCCCGTATGTAGTCCTGGAAGGCGCAAGGTTTTCCAAGATATTTGTCAGCACACGGGTAGGCGGGTTGAGCCAGCTTGTTGAATCGGGCGTCAACGGCTATCTTGTGGAACCCAAAGACTGGAAGACACTTGGAAAACATCTTGCAGAGCTATCCCTTGACAAAGAGAAACGGGAACAAATGGGCGAAAAGCTGAGAGTGATGGCCGAAGCCAGGTTCTCTTTAAGAAGTATGTGTGAAAACCAACTGTCCATTTATGAGGCCATACTTAAGGAAGAAACAAAAAACAGGCAGGACGGCAAAAAATACGATATCACGCTGCTTGGCTATTACGGATATAATAACAGCGGCGATGAGGCAATTCTTAAGTCTACCCTTGATTCCTTCCGAAAAACAGATCCGGAGCTGACTTTCCTTGTATTCTCCAAAAAGCCGCGGGAAACCAAAAAACTCTATTCGGTGGATTCAGTCAACCGTTTTAACCTTTTTAAAATAATATACAGCCTTAAAAGGACCAGGCTCTTTCTTGCCGGCGGAGGCAGCCTGATCCAGGACAATACCAGTACCCGCTCAATATGGTATTATCTTACCGTGCTTAGAATGGCAAAAAGGCTGGGAACAAGGACAATGCTGTTCGCCAACGGCATCGGTCCGATAAAAAAATCCTTCAACCGGCGTTTTGCCGGAAAAGTCCTTAATGAGCTGCAGGTCATCAGCCTGAGAGACGCACAGTCATTCAATGAAATAAAAGCTCTGGGTATTAATAAACCCGATATATATGTGGCATCTGATCCGGCTGTGCTTCTGGAAGCCTCCGATAAAGCCGGTGTTGATGAGCTTATAAAAGCCGAGAATATACCGGTTGAAAAACCTCTGATTGGATTCTCCATTCGTAAATGGGCTAATACTAAATATATAGACAAAATTGCTGAAATAGCCGACTATTGTGTTGAAAAATATGATTCCCATCCGGTATTCATACCTATGCAGTATCCCATGGATTTTGACATCTCAATGACAATAGCGAACAAAATGAAACATCCTTCTTCAATCGTAAAAGGGGTATATTCTCCAGATATAATACTGGGACTGACAGCAAGATTAAAGATCATGGTGGGAATGCGCCTTCACTCAATAATATATGCCGCGACCCAATGCATTCCGCTAATAGGCCTGGTCTATGAACCTAAAGTAGATGCATTTCTGAAGGAAATCAATCAGCCTTCGGCAGGATACATGGACAGCCTGGATACCGCTGAAATCTGCCGGCAGCTTGATTTTATATGGCAAAACCAGTCAGAGATCCGTGAACAGCTGAAAAGCGCCAAGAAACGGCTGACCATCATGGCCCAGGCTAACCTTTCCAATGCCTATCAAATGTTAAAGAACGGAGAATTTAATGATCCTTTGCGATAAAGGCACCAAAAATACAGTTCTGCATGATAAGAATGTTTACATAGTCCGGCCGGGTCCCTTTTTTCTTCTGAGGCCGAAATAGAACACCAGAGCGGCAGTTACCCAGAAATATGCAACCATGTATTGGACTTCAAAACCGTTTTCCATCATATTATGCACGATTACTCCGCATAATCCGGCAAATCCCCCCGCCGTTACCAGGCGCGTATCATAATTCTCGCTTTGCTTAACTGCGCGGATCGACCATAACACAAGGATAAATATCAGTATAAAGAATGCCGTAATTCCTGCCAGGCCCATTTCCACAGCGGTTTTAAGCCAATAATTATCCATGTAGAAAGTATCCGGGACAAGGTTATTGTTATTCATCGCAACAGCGCCGCCGAAATGGCCCAGACCTACACCTGTCCATTTGTGCTGCATGAACATATCCCATCCCGTCTGATAACGAAGAAGTCGACCGGCTGTCATACTGTTTATTCTGTATTGAGGAGACAGCAAGTACTCTATCCTGCTCATAACCGACGGTACCATCAGCATAGCTCCGCACCCTGCTGCGAGAATGAACAGCCACCTGGGGTTTATAGCCAGGCAGAATACAAAAAGTGCAATGGCAGCTCCGAACCAGGCGCCCCTGGAGAGAGTAAGGACAAGGCTCAGTCCCATTGCCCCCAAAAGTATAAAGAAAACAAGCCTGTCGGTAAAACCTCTTTCTTTTTGAAGAATAAAAGCCAGGCACAGTGGAATCATCAGTATAAAAATACTGCCTAATATATTGGGACTTCCTACAATAGAGAAAACTCTTGTGCCTGTGCTTCCCTCGGCATAATCCGTCCAGTGAGCGGGAGTAGGTACCTTTAAGATGTACTGGATAATTCCGTGGATACCCATTATGCCGCCGGAATATACCAGTAATCTGGCAATCAAATAAGCTTTTTTATCATCAGTTAAATAGCTGTTTAATACGAAATACCACAGCATGTATTGAACCACCACACGGAAACCTTCAAATCCCAGCTTCGGATATGTGGAATTCAATAAATACAGGCAAAAGGATACGGATATCAAAAGCAGCATTGGCGCACCTGCAGGAGTGAATGTCAACGGTTCTTCCCGTTTTCGGAAGAACCATACCGAAAAAACATAGAACGCGCAGACTAAAAGAAATACTTCATCCCACAATCCGAAAAGGCTGAAACCGCCTAACAGCTCCCTTCCTATTTCGTCAATAAACGGGTAGAAGGCAACCAATGGAATTAATAACAACTCGATCAAAGAAAAAGTCTTTGAATCAGAGAGCAATTTATAGAACCTGCTTTCCTTCATGAAAACAGCCATTTTCTCTCTGAACCCGGCGCTTCTCCTGTTTACTTTTTCGGCCAGCCGATAGAAGAGCGAATTTTCAGGTTTAAACTGGCGATTGGCAACAGAACGCAGGCAGGCAGCAATCTTGCTGTTTACAATGATCGCTCCCGTTCTTTCCACTATCCTGCCGGTACGGCTGTGTTTAATTGTTTCAAGAAAGGCTGATGCAAAGCGATAGATCAGGCTTTCTTTAAACCACATCTCCAACATGACATACCTCGTTTTATTTTTCTCTGATCGCTATTACGTCACTGTCCATACCCATGGCATAAATAGTTTTTACGGTCAGCTTGCCTCCCACGGCTACCGCATAACGTCCTATCCTGATATCCGGAGTGTCATGAGCGTCTT
>Ga0134094_1003905_pt1 | contig 10481 bp, 10 predicted proteins | sample 5_1taG_FD_94458 | JGI IMG/M metagenome (GOLD analysis project Ga0134094, IMG submission 94458) | Switchgrass degrading microbial communities from high solid loading bioreactors in New Hampshire, USA - 5_19_20_110_A1 metaG | ecosystem: Engineered > Bioreactor > Semi-continuous > Anaerobic >... | reverse complement strand
CTTTGTCAAAATGATCCTCAATAACCCGTTTTTTCGGTCCGGTAATGATTAGAATTTCCTCAACCCCGCAAACTGCCAGTTCCTCAACTATGTACTGGATGCACGGCTTGCTGCCAATAGGCAACATCTCCTTTGGTTGAGATTTAGTTAGGGGCAGCATTCGCGTACCCAATCCAGCAGCGGGAATAACAGCCTTTTTAACCAGAGTTCTCTCCATTCGCATAAGATCTACTCGCCTTTCTCATTTATAAAAGATCGACACACTAACGAAACGTATTCTTAATTCCATTCTACAACGAAGTAGATGACGCAAATTGATTTTGGCATAGTTTTACATAGCTGAAAGTACGGACACATTCCTGAACTCGAGTAACGCCACTACGTCAAGACCTTACCTATAGTCGACTAGACTTATCCCCTCTAACGCTTTATTTTGACTTTCCAACATAGAATACTACTTTCTTAGCAAAACTCACATAAGAATATGATACCCAATTCACTAAAATGTAGCCTACAGGGACATTTTTAAGTCTCAACTAGACTCCCCTTCTCGGTTGTTTTTCAGTGCCTTACTCTTATTTAATAAGTAACTAGTCTCTCGGAGTCTATTTCTAAATTGGTCTATCATATGCACTATAAACAAAGTCGAAATCAACACTATAGCATACTCAATTAGGAAAACATCTAGCAGGCTAATATTTATCAAATCAGCTATTAGATTGACTCCAAATAGAACAATAATATGTACTAAGTAAATAGAAAACGATCTTTTGCTGATCCACCTTACTAGACTACTGCAACTGCAATGTGCTGGTAACATCTTATAGAGAATGGACGCTAATGTTATCCCATATAACAAGTATAACGCCCTAGGTGGAAATTTATAGGTATTTGGATTGAAACCATTTCCCCTAATAAATTCCCACGATTGCAATACACAATAGGAAATGGTTGATGTCAAAATGATCTTATTTATGAAGCTAGGAAACTTAACGCACCTCATCCCAAGCATGAACACTATAGAATAAGGCAACAAGTAAAACAAGTAGTCTGTAAAAACTAAATAACGGTTTTCAAAAACAATTATTAAAGAGTAATATGTAACATATAGCGCTAGGTTCACGAATATAAATTGCCAGTCATCTTTTACACTAACAACTATTCGATTAAGCAAAGGAGATGCTATAGCAAGTAACATGTATGCTTTTGCTATCCACACATAGCCAATACCACTATCTAAAAAGAAATACGAACTAATAATAGTTGCAACGTCGAAAAGCTGCTGCCTTTTAAGAACAGAGCAAACAATTGCTGATATAGCAAATATTATAGTCAGCGTTATATATGTGGGTACCAATAGTTGTCTCACTCTGTTAGCAATATACACTGTGTATTTTTTTGGCTTACTGTACGCAAATGACATTCCCGATATGAAGACTAGCATAACAACATCAAAAGAACGAATACTTCTTACCAATTCAGGAAGCTTCACATGGGCTAAAATAACAAGCAGAATTCCTATCGTTCTAAGTATGTCTATCTTAAGATCACGCACCTTTACTCCTACCAGTAAAATCCCTCCTTAAAAATCGATAAAACCTTGAACCTCAAGGATTTAGCCCACTCCATTCACTCGACTTAAACAGCCGTTGTACAAACAAAACAACTAGATGTCCAACTACAATGTAAAATACATTTATAAGTATATTGTTTATATCACTATGACTAATGGATTTTAGCATGTAAAAAGCTATAAGGGTGTAAATCACATTGTAATAGTTGTCTTGTTTAGCCTTATTACTCAGCTTCATCTCTACTACTTTGATAAACAATCCAAATATAAAAGGTAGAATCATCACACCGAACAAACCCAGTGAATAAATGCACATGGAAATAAAATCAGTAGGCACCTGACCGCTAGTGCCCGGTATTAGTGAAGTGTTAAAATCGAATAGTGTAGTAAACATATTGCGAGTGAATCTAGTTGGAACCCATGCAAATATAGCACTTTTAATATCTTCAAAAAACCTATATCCATAAAGTCCCTCTATCCATACTGTCAACGCTGTCTGCCCACTCACAATGGTATAACCAAACTCTTGTCTAAGAATCTCAAAAACACTAGTAGATCCTATTTCACGCCATGTACCATACTGTATGTATCGTAAAATGGACTCTGAGGCTGATATTGCCACAAGGCATATAATGGCTAACAAGATGTAACATATCAGTGTTTTTCTTATTTCGGTCTTTCCTTCAACTAAGGCTATTCTATAATTGGCCATAATAAATATTGCGAAATATATCGCAGCCAGCATTCTACCATCGTTGACAACAATATAAAACGCTGACCAAAATACTGAAAAACATAACAATAAAAATGTTAGAAATCTGTTCCTCGTATAATGTTCCTTTAGAATTATATAGTATAAATATGAAGCAAACATTACTAGAGCAGATGTATGCTTCATGAACGCAAATGGATTATAAACTCGCGAGCGACCGCTTCTAATTAATGCAGCATCCGGGATCATATTGAACGGCGAACCGTAAACATGGGTCCAAACAAGTATTGACACAAATCCAATAACTAAACATATCATTGCGGCTAAAGGTAGGCCCCTCAATCTCCTGCGGCAAGCAGTAGAGTTTCTTACATCAAGCTTTAGAAGGTATCCAAAACTTAAACTTAAGTATCCTACAATCGAAAGTATGATGAGTATAGTATTCTTATACATTCCATACTGACTATAATCAATTCTTGAGGTAACTGAACCCGTCAGATAGTAATTCATATGAACAATGCATGGTATTAGACCATAGACCAAGGAATACATGAATCTAACATATGAAATGATTTTTATATCGTTCACCTTAGTGATGTAAAAGACTTCCCTAATAAAGTACAATATAAATAGAAAGAGGTACATGAGTGAAATAAATAAAACATATGTGTTATGCAAAACCTCCCCCACCTCCAATACTCCACATACCAACTATACTGGTAAAGATTAACGATAGACCGATATGATACAAGGCTCTCTTACCATGTATATTGTTGTACCTGTCTAACCGGCCAGGATAATGATGGTTATGCGGATTCGGCTAAATCTAGAAACAATGAACGCTAGTCTGAATGAAGGCAAGATATGCAGTAAATTTATATTCGCTGGTCGTCTATTACCTCTTGCCATAACTTGGTTATTTTATCAGGTGAAAAATCATAGCTTCTAAGTACCGCTTTCTCTTCGTACGCCCTTCGTAATTCTTTGTTCTCTAGCAATAGACATATCGCTTCAGCAAGACAAGTCTCATCCTTAGTTAGAGGGTCATGTGCACTCAACCATTTTCTTGTTCCCACAGGAACTAAAATACCGAATTCTCCCAATTCGAGGCTATCGGTTTTTTTCCCACAAGGAGTAATCGGAGCCAAGATTTCACGCGGACCTGCATCACAATCTGTCGATACAATAGCTTTACCCATCGCTAATGCCTCAAGTAGAACATTACCCAAACCCTCATATAATGAGGAGAACGCAAAAACGTCACACCTCTTTATAATTCCATGTGGGTTCCTGACATATCCAGCAAAAATTACATGTTCATCAATCCCTAATTCCTTTGATAAATTAACAAGTGCGTCCCGAAGCTCTCCGTCTCCGAGTATTATTAGCCTTGAGTTTGGACGTCGTGTTACAACTTCCTTGAATGCCCGCAAAAGGTGCCAATGACCTTTTTGCTCTGTTAATCGCCCCGCAGTGACTATATAGTTGTGACCATTCATGAAATCTACTGGCAAATATTCCCCATCTTCTGCCAATCGTATAAGTCTATCACCGTCGCATGAATTGTAAATTACTGATATCTTTTCAGGTGGTATGTTGAAATTACTAACCAGATCATTTTTTACATTCTTGGAAATTGATATTATCCGGTTGGAATGCTTACATACAAACTTGATGGTTAACCTTCTTAGTAGGCCCACTCTCTCATGAGATAAATAGTTTCGTATCGAAACTATAACTCTATCCCCCGTCCGTGAGAGCAGATTGACTAAGTTTGGTCCATCAAGCAAGCTAATCGAGCAGGTTACATTTTCCCGTTTTTTAATGCGTCTGACCAAATATATTCGCTTGATTGCTGTTAAGACTTTCCTAATTAATCCACGTTGCGCAGGCAGTTGCAAATCGTATAATATGCCACTATAAGGATACGTCATGTTGGATCCATCAAAAACAATCAATACTATCCTGTATTTGTTTGACAATTCTATTGATAGATTGGAAGCTACTCGCTCGGCTCCTCCGCCATTCAATTTGTGGATAATAATAGCAAGACTTTCCACGGTGACTCCTTTCATTTGCAAAGATATTTTGATTGAAGTTCTCGCTTATATTTTTGCAAATCATTTAGATCCTCAAATCGGAAGACCGAATTCTGTGACAGCCTTTTATAAAGAGAACTATCGGTTATTATCTGAACGACCTTTTCAGCAAGTACTTCGTTGTCGCTTGACAAGAAACCATTATATCCGTCTATAATAAGTTCAGACAACCCATCAGTTGGTGTACTAACGATTGGAACACCTAATGCCTGCGCCTCCAAGGCACTCATCGGTGTCCCCTCGTATCTAGAAGTCATTAACATTACTTTTGAGCAGTACAATATCTTGATTGGGTTGTCTCTAAACCCGAAAAACGTAACATTCTTATCAATCCCTAATTTCTTAGACAACTCTACGGTGTGGCGGGCCAAATCGCCATCTCCCACAATTGCTACCTTAGCTCTATCGTACCTCTCAATTACTCTTTTGATAACTTCCAACAATCTTTCTGGATGTTTTTGATATGTCAGTCGACCAACATATACAATATCGTGTGAATAGTTCGCGTTGTCTAATCGTATTCTATTAATGATGTCTTCTTTATGAATAACATTACGTAAAACAGAACTCTTATTTAACACGTACTTCTTAAACTTATAGTTATTCAGCGCAGACTCTGAAACCCAATATATATACTTGAAACGATATGTACTTAATAAATAAAGAAGAGTTTTTACATTGACATTTCTCATTGTCTCGTGATTTACATGCATGTGTGAGATAACTTCTGCATTCTTCGACACTAGTGCCGCAATGACACTAGCTTTAACGTCATGTGCATGGATAATATCAGGTTTAAAATCATTAATGACTCTTCTAACCTCAGTTAAAGTGAGCGCGCTCAAAGGAATGAAATTAACACCTTTGGCCTTTAGGGCTGTACGAATCTGTCCGTCAGGACTACAGTATGCCATTTCAATGGGAGTATTCTCAAACAAGCGTATGATCTGGCATACAACATTTTCTGCACCCGAAAAACGACTGCTCTGCAATAAGTGTAGCACTCTAGGATTCTGCATCTAATCTCCACCTTGCAATTTAAGGTACTCCCTCTACCTCGGTGCGTTGAATGACATCGCCTATCTTTTCCAGATATCTTGACTCTGACCTTCTAAATACCGGCTAGTTCGCGTTCATAGATGTTCTGCATTATCATTTTAACAATCTCGATATCATAGTCCTTAATCCGTTCAATATTGTTCTTTCCCATCTCTTGCCTTAACCTAACATCCTGTACGAGAGTATTTATTGAGAAAGCGAATCCATCAATATCATCAGGGTCGTGCAAGAACCCACCTTTCCCATTTTCTATTAAGTCAACATTCCCGCGAACCCTGGATACGACACAAGGCAACCCAGCTGCCATCGCCTCCATCAAAGCACGAGGTAGACCTTCCTGATGGGTTGTGAACAGAAATATATCCGATATTCCCAAAAGCTTTTTTATATCATCTCTAAACCCTAGGAAATGTACCTGATTCTCAATACCATGTTTTTTTGCTCGTTCCTTTAATGAAACGATTTCTGGACCCTCACCACAAATTAAAAAATGGAGCTTTGGGTTGTTTAATCTTGCTAACGCATCTATTGATGCAGAGTAATTCTTCCTTCGAATTAAGTCTCCCATAGCTATTAAGACAATATCATCCACCTTTAACCCTAATGAATTTCTCAAGTCATCTCTCTGTTTGGCTTCTAGGCGATAAGGTTTTGTATCAACACCGACTCCGGGTACGAAATAAACTCTTCCATCATTTCGCAATCGAAATTTCTGAGCCTCTTCATAGTCTTCTTTATTCAGCGTTATTATCACATCCGTATAATGTGCCATCCATTGCTCTGCCCACCTAAATAAAGTTCGGTTAATCAAGGGAGCTCCTTTGTAAAAATGAAAACCATGAGCCGTATAAATTATTTTGCGTACATTAGCCCTTTTTCCACACAGACGCCCCAACACACCACCTATCGGAGTATTGCAGTGAATAACTTCATATTTTTCTCTTCTTATAAGCGCGAGCATTTGTTTATATGCTTTTATGTTCGCCAGACTGAATGGATTTCTGTTTATGTCAATATGATGGATTTTGACTCCATAACGTTTGGGCTCATCATCAAAATGGGAATAATTAGCTGCCAAATGGACTTCATATCCCAAACGCTGCCCAGCCAAAATTGATGGGACTGAAAAATTCGTGATTTTTCTGCTAACATTACTAATAAACAACAACTTTTTCATCAGCTATCACCCATTTATGTAGCTCATAGTATTACTTATTTGTTTGTATACAAACCTTCTTTATGTAACACAGTCACAATGGTTCTTGCTATAATTCTCATGTCGAGTAGAAAACTGACGTTGTTCGCATACCATGCATCTTTAAGTCTTTTTTCCCTATTGGATAAATTGTTACGGAAATATGCTTGTGTATATCCAGTAATACCTGGTCTAACCTTGAGCTTATCAATCTCGTCTTCTTTATATGTGCCTAGTGCGCTTGCAAGACTTGGTCTTGGACCAACAATACTCATTTCGCCTTTCAAGACATTAATTAATTGTGGCAACTCATCTATACTTGTCTCGCGTATTATTCTACCGATCTTCGTTAACCTAGGATCATCATGTGAGTTAAACGTACTACCGTCTTCATTGAGCAACATCGGGGCATTAACATTCATAGAACGGAATTTATACATTCTAAAAACACGGCCGCTTTTACCAATGCGCTCTGCTGTGTAAAAAACAGGCCCATGATCCTCTAACTTGATCAACAAGCCAATAATCAAAAATGCTACAAAAAGAATGGGCAATAGAAGTAGCGATGTAAAAATATCTAGCAATCGTTTTATGTACTTCTCATACATCGTAAGGCTCGACCCCTCATTCGTTCTGGCTTCATATCTCTCTTACAATCTCTCTATTTATCCTATTCTTGGCTGATTCCACCCTTAATTCGACTTCGTTCAAATCATCTCCGACAGAAACGACATATCCACATCCATCGAGGTTGTTCTTATATTGCCTAATCACATCTCCGACGTTTAATCTAGGATATACCTGAACTAGGTGCTCGCGACTAATCCGTTCAAAATCCGGTAATGTTTTGACCTTACCAGGGGTTAGAGCAAGTAATCTTGTGGCAACACATAAACGATCAGTTGTTGTAGTATCAATAGGATCCCCTACTGATGCTCGGATCAAATTACCCATATAATCAATTCCTGTGCCAAGAGGAACTATATGTGAGCCAATTAGATTACCACCCATTCTTGCACCCACATCGATGATACATACTCGATGGTCGTCCGTTACGATAATATCGAAATTGACTGCACCAAAATCCACGCCAAGTGCTTTTACCACTCGCCTCAGTATGTCTTTTACATTATCTGTGTTTGCCACTGTACTAGGATAGCAATGGCCTAATTCAGCATAATATGGAGGATCCGTCATACGTTTATCCATAATAGCAATTACAATGCATTGTCCATTGTACACAAAAGCTTCTGCTCCGACTTCTTGGCCATGTATAAACTCCTCAATCAATGCTTTCCCTGCTAAAGATGCATTTATTGCATTCACACATGCTCGCTCAAGGTTCTCAAAGCAGCTAACTTTTTCTACAGCTCGACTACCAGAACCATCGCATGGCTTTACAATTACCGGGAACCGAATTTGTTTCTTCAGCTTATCTAATTCACATGTTGTTGATACTTCGTAATACTGATTAACTCCATCTATTCCAGTTTCATGTAACCTCTTTCTTACTAGATATTTATTCCTCATTGTCTGAGCAACATTATATGATAAACCAGGAAGCCCCATTTCTTGAGCTACATAAGCAGTAGATAACACCCCGTAATCAGTTGCTGCTGTCACAACACCGTCAATTTTCTTTGAAATGGCAAATTTTAAGCAAGCTTTTTGATCTACGATATCTATGACTTCATACTCATTGGCATGTGCAAATGCCTCAGCACAAGGATTCTTATCGATAGCAATAGTATAGTATCCAAGCTTCCTTGCATGTTTTATTAAAAACGATTGAAGAAACCCAGCCCCTAGTATTAAAACCCGTTTCATTTTGCACACATCCATTTTCTCATAGAGTTAATCGCAAGCACTCTTAATGCACTTTTCCATTATATAGACTTCAAAGTTCCTGGTTGGCCTTTTCCCGACTATGCAGAACCCACGCTTTTGATAAAACCCTATTGCATATTCGCTCTTTGTATAAACATCTAATCTAATCCTTGTGACGTTTTTATTTCTACAGTAGCTTTCAATGAATAACATGCTCTTGCTACCAATTCCTTTACCCGCAAATTCAGGGATTGTTGCAAATTTGTGAATCCAGGCCAATCTTGATTCTGAATCATTGCCAGACTCCGTTTCACAAAACTCGAGTTGAAAGGTGTGGACGTACTGCTTACTTACTTTATCTCGAACTATAAACACTTCCCGTTTTAGGCAATCAGATCTTATGTACTCAATTGGATAGGGGTTTTTCCAATGCTCAAGTCTTAAATGCTGATACAAGTACTCGCCGCTCTTCCTAATTATTTCATATATTTCGGCAATCAGAGTTTCTTGATCATGAAGAACCCTTTTAAAGCAGAGATCCATGTATAGCCATTTACTCATTGCAATTGACCTCTACTAACTAGTAATACTTTCTTGAATTCATCGCAAGCAAATAGAACATCATCATCACTCAGAAGAGTATGCAATGGCAATGTAATCTCATTTGCATACTGTTTATATGCGTTTGGATAATCCTTTATATCAAACCCTTGTTTCTTATATGCAGTGAACAATGGCAGCGGCTTAAAATGCACGTTAGCAGCCACACCTGCTTCAGCCATCCTTTGAATTATACGATTTCGCTGTTGCTCATTGATTCCAGGAATTCTGGTCATGTAGAGGTGTCCTGATGAACTGAAATCCTCTCCGTAATGATCCAATGTCTGAACTCCCAACGGTCGAAGGAATGAATCGTACAGCTTGATGATTTCCTTTCGTCTGGCAAGCAAATCGTTGTATCTCTTCAACTGAGCTAAACCAATTGCAGCCAGAACATCCGTCATGTTGCACTTATAACCAAGGTAGACGATATCATATTCCCAATCGCCTTCTTTGCTCTTTGTTAATGCGTCTTTTGATTGACCGTGTAGGCTCTGCAGCATGAACTCTTTGTACAGTAAGTCATCGTCCAAACCTAAATCGTCTCTCCACACAACCGCCCCACCTTCCGCAGTTGTGAGATTCTTAACCGCATGAAACGAAAAACAAGTGAAGTCTGCGACCTGGCCGCAGTTCAGTCCCTTCCTAGTAGCTCCGAAAGCATGCGCTGCATCCGCCATAATAATGACACGGTTAAATAAGCCCTGAATAGTGTTTCGCGGTTGAAACAAATGTCGCTTGCTTTCCACAACTTGGTATATCCTATCGTAATCACACATTTTGCCGCCGACATCCACCGGAATGATCGCCTTAGTTTTCTCGGTGATAGCCTCTGCCAGCAAGTCATAATCCATTTCGTATGATCCCGGTGCTGTGTCCACTAAAACTATTTTGGCACCCACATGATGAATCACAGAAGCCGAGGCCGTATATGTATATGCGGATGTTATAACTTCATCGCCAGGCCCTATTCCTAGGACGCGCAGTGTCAATTCCATACAAGCTGTTGCCGAATTCAGGCATACAGCTTTCTTTGCACCTACATACTCTGCAACTCTGGCTTCGAGTTCTTTAGTCCTTTTTCCAGTTGTGATCCAACCTGACCTAAGTGCACTGATTACCTCATTTATCTCTGCTTCAGTAATATCTGGAGGTGAAAATGGTATTTTTCTTACCGAGGTAGAATGCATATTTATCATTCCAATCCAGTATTTTAGTAGCTCCACTAACCTTTCCCCAGCATAATGCAGGTGATAATTTTATTCCAGGCAACAGTCACAAAAAACCCACCTGGTATTTGTGGTTGTCAAAAAACCAGCTGGGTTTATCTCTCCTTCGGCGTAGAAATCCAGGTACAAGCTGTGATCATTACACAATCATGAGCACTGACGGCGGCCGTCAGATCATTCATCATAG
>Ga0134094_1003898_pt1 | contig 10501 bp, 7 predicted proteins | sample 5_1taG_FD_94458 | JGI IMG/M metagenome (GOLD analysis project Ga0134094, IMG submission 94458) | Switchgrass degrading microbial communities from high solid loading bioreactors in New Hampshire, USA - 5_19_20_110_A1 metaG | ecosystem: Engineered > Bioreactor > Semi-continuous > Anaerobic >... | reverse complement strand
TAAGGCACTGTTGGCGCACTCTCTCAGGCACTTGCGGCAGCCCCGGCACAATTTCTGATTGATACGCGGCTTGCCATTACTGTGCTGTTCCTTTTTCCCGGCGCGGGAGCCACAGCCCATGCCTATGTTTTTAATCGCTCCGCCAAAACCAGCCAGCTCATGCCCCTTGAAATGGGTCAGGCTGATGAACACGTCCGCATCCATAATAGCCCGGCCGATCCTGGCTTCCTTTACATATTGTCCTCCTTCTACAGGGACCGCGATATCATCGGTACCCTTCAGTCCATCCGCGATCAGAACGGGACATCCTACTGTCAACGGTGTAAAACCGTTTTCCCATGCACACTCCAAGTGCTCAAGTGCATTTTTCCGTTTTCCGGGATACATGGTATTGCAATCGGTCAAAAAAGGCTTGCCGCCCAGCTCCTTTACAACGTCAACCACAGCCCTGGCATAATTTGGACGAAGGTAGGCGATATTTCCCAGTTCACCAAAATTCATCTTGATAGCGACGAACTTGCCATCCATATCTATCTGATCAATACCAGCTTTTTTTATGAGTCTCTTAAGTTTAGTAGGCATTCCGTCTCCGAAAGCCCTCGTGCGGAAATCCGTAAAATAAACCTTTGATTTCTCCATTTATTACCTGCCCTTTCTATTGAAATTATTGCCTATATATTCGCCTGTTTTATAACCAACACCAACGTCCATATGGCAACACAAGCTTGTGAAAACCAATAAACAACAAACCAAACAACAAACCTTTTTTGTCAGAAAACACTTTCATTTATTTTATCACACTTAGAACAGCTCATATAGACTTTTTTAGAGAATCGGAAAGTGTATATACTCATTAAGCGAATATTATTACCGGTAAAACCTGGAAAGCTTTTCCTTACAATCCCATATTGCAGCGTATTGTACTTAAAATAAAACAAGAGAACAGGTAACCCGTCCCCTTGTTCCAGTTTTTGAATTATGTTTACTCTATATTCTTAATTACATCCTTTGACCATTGGATCATACGTTCAGCATCCGTTTTCGATATCCAGCCCTCCTTCAACTGAGTGAGGGTGTATTCTTTGAACTTCTCCAGGTATTTCTCTACAGATCCGTACAAGTTTTCAATCTTTTCCTTTGAAAAATACTTCATTTTCCCACTGATTCCCTCAGGATGATCGGGCGTGCTGGAAATATAGGTTGCTATCGGTACGTCTAGGAAAGGAGAACGAAGTCCACCGATTGCATTCCCGAATTCATTTCTCTGCAAATCATTCTCCGAACGGCATATTGGCTCAATAACTTCCGGCGCTATACCTTTTGCTGCCCATATATGGAGTTTCTCAAGTAATCCGCGGATATAATATTCCGCCGGGAAATCATTAATGTGATCAAGTATTTTAGAGTCCAAATACGGCCTCTTTGCACTGGCTTTATCAATTTCTTCAATTGCAGGCAGTAAAGGACATACTACGTTTGTATGAGGCGCTCCCGGAATTTCATAGTAACGACATTTATTATTTTCTGTATCACTGTTCTCTATTTTAATATTTAATAAGTCGCCTTCCACATATTGATTGAACAGGTACAGATCTCCCTCACAGGTTATGCAAATATATGGAGTTGAACTAGGATGCATATTCCTTGGCAATAATTTGAGATCTCCAACCGTATTTTGCTGACGGACTGAACGTTGTACCAAAGCTCCTGCTATATTGAAATAACCGTTATAAACAGGCTGATCGCAGCATTTTTTTATGCAGGAATCAAAATAACTCACATAAGTGTTCAGATATGCTCCGCTCTGGCTCTGACCGCTCAAATAAATATACTCAGCAGGAATATTCCCGATGCATTCACGACCTTTTTCGGTCCGCAGCAATATGCCCAGCTGGCTTAACATATCCCAAAATAAACCTTCTTCCGTTCCGGGAATGGTCGCGGATTTTGCAATGGTAGGCATTGGGACCATTTCTCCGTTTGACCAGTTGAGTTCCTTATATCTTTGATAGTCAAAATTCTTGAGGCTCATGACACTTACAGGTTTGCTTGTGATGCCTACATATACATGACCATTTTCCAGGCACCATGAAGATATCCTATGCCATAAGTCTTCAATATCATATCCTTGTGTGGCATTTAAAATATCCACATACACACGGCCCGATGCCTTCTTCTTATCACGCGGATAACGCACAAGTATTCTGTTCTTGTAAGGGACATTTTCTTTTACTATAGTTAAACAGTCATCCGCTGTAACATCATAAATGTTGGCATATCCGCTTAAGAAATACTCCTCTTCGGCATATCCATATTGTTCCAAATCCAGCGGAATCCTGCTGTGCTTCATAGAGCAAAAAGGGTATGAAGTATCCGTAACAGGTATCGGTCCTTCAACTGCAGGGATACCATTTATCGTTTTTTTCATTATACCCAGTATATCCATAAGTCTTTCCTCCTATTTAATAGCCGCTCTCATGACAGCCTCTTCAGTTATATCGGGCTTGGAAAACTCACCGGTTAAATGGCCATTGCTGATCACAATAACCCTGTCACTCAAAGACATCAGCTCCGGCAGATCCGAAGATACCATGACAATTGAGATGCCATTTTTTACAAGCTCTCCTAACAGCGTATAGATTTCGGCTCTTGCTCCAACATCTACACCCTTTGTCGGCTCATCGATAAACAGGACCTTCAGGTTCTTAATAAGCCATTTCGCAAGAATAACTTTCTGCTGATTTCCGCCTGAAAGCTTATTTACGACAGTATGAATGGACGGAGCTTTAATTGACAATCGGTTAAAAATTTCGAGGGTTCTCTTATTCTCTTCTTTATCATCAATAAACGGGCCTTTTGTAGGAAGTTCATTCAGGCTGGCCAGATAAGTATTGTCTCTTATTGAAAGCATCATGACCAATCCGTTTAACTTACGTTCCTCTGTAACATAACCAATGCCTGCTCTGATAGCATCAATAGGAGAATTTATGATGCATTCCTTTCCTTCTAAGATTATTCTTTTCTGTACACCTTTAGTTAACTGTCCGAAAATTGCTCCCAAAATCTCGCTTCGGCCGGCGCCGACCAGGCCTCCTATGCCAAGAATCTCCCCTCGACGTACGCCAAAAGATATATGATTGACTATATTTTTCCCTTTGATTCTCGGATGAGCGACCACCAAATCTTCGACACGGAGTATTTCTTCACCTATATCCACCTGAACCTTGGGATATAGGTTTCCTACTCTTCTTCCGACCATTTCTTCAATTAAAGTCTGCTCATCAATATCATTTATGTCATGGCAGCCTATGACATGACCGTCCCGCAATACGAGCACCCTGTCGCAAATTCTATATATCTCTTCCAATTTGTGGGATATATATATACAGGATACCCCTTTACTCTTGAGTTCCTTCAGGATGTTCATCAACTGATCTACTTCACTGTTCGTAAGGGCAGACGTCGGTTCGTCCAACACCAAAATTTTTGGGTTTTTGATATAGGCCCTCATCAGAGCCAGCATCTGCATCTGCCCGCTATTAAGTCTACCTACCTTATCTGTTGGCTTGGCGTTTATATTTAAATACTTTAATATTTCCTCAGTATCCTTATACAATTTTTTAAAATCAACCAGCTTGCCTTTGCCGGGAAGATTGCCCAAAAATAGGTTCTCTGCAATATTGCATCCGAGAACCATATTGATCTCCTGGTAAATCATTTCTATTCCATGTTGCTGCGCGACAGAGATGTTGGTAAGCTTAATTTCCTCGCCGTTGTAATACAGCTTCCCTTCGTAAGTTCCGTGTTCATATGTTCCGCTGAGAATTTTCATAAGCGTAGATTTGCCTGCGCCGTTTTCACCACAAACCCCCAGGATCTCGCCTTCTTTTAAATTCAGGTTAACATTGTTCAGCGCAACTACGCCTGGAAACTTTTTGGTTACATTTCTCATTTCCAATAAGTATTCAGCCATATCTCCACCTTCCATCTCTTATGCTGCATTGCTGAGTTTCTGACGGTATTTATCAATGGCTACGGAAATCAAAAGGATAATTCCGAAAATTAAGTTCTGCCAAAAGCTGTCAACCTTAATCAGCACGAGGCCATTACTGATAACCGCCAGCAACACACATCCCAAAATGCTTCCTATCACAGAGCCACTGCCGCCAAACAGGCTTGTTCCGCCGATGATGGCAGCAGCCATAACTGTTAACTCTGTTCCAGCCCCCGCATTTGTCTGAGCGCTGGAAAAACGGGATGCCATAAGGATACCTGTTAAAGCCGCAAAAACAGATACTATAACATGAATCTCTTTTCTGCGTTTTTTTACCGGTATACCTGCCAATCTGGCGGTTTCGGGATTTCCTCCGACGGCGAAAAGTGAACGGCCGTACTTCGTTTTGGACAAGATTAATTGATATATAATTGCAATAATCAATGCGATAATAACCGTTAAATAAATTCTGCCGAAAATTCTGCCCTGTCCCAGCACTTTGAAAGCTTTGGTCGCACCGCTTACGGACAAACCTCTTGTAGTGATACTCACTATTCCGTTAACAGCATATTGAATACCGAGGGTTACAATCAATGCCGGCAATTCGCAATCCACAATTATCCATGCTTTGAATATTCCTATCAAAGCTCCTGCAGCTAAACCAATCAAAATAGAGGGAACCATAGGCACTCCTGCCCGCATTGCAAACATGCAGCAAACACCGCCAAGGGCAGTAACAGCACCTATGGAAAGATCCATGTCAGCTGCAATAAGAAGCAAGGTCAACGGAGCACCAACAATCAGATAATAGCTTGCAGTCCGGAAAACATCCATAATATTGCTGAAAGTCATAAAGTTTGGATTAATAATTGTAACTACCACGCAAAGAAAAACCAGCGGAAATAATGTTCCAATTTCATTTTTGCTGAGTATTTTCTTTAAGATGCTGTCATTCGTTTTAGTATTCTCACCCATCCTATTTTCACCTCATGTTTATATATAAAGGGTTTATAAAAGGGGGACCATTTTGAATGGTCCTCCTTTTAACGGTTTTATTAATTAATACAGGCCGCGTGATTTTAGAAGATCCAGATGTTCCTGAACTTTGTCAGGAGTAATCACTATTGTTCCGGAGTCATTGTCGAATGGCAGTTTTTTGCCATCCTTAATATCCTTTATGTAGTATACAGACTGATAGCCCATCTTGTAGAAGTCCTGTGCGATTGTGCAGTCAAGCACGCCCTGTGATACATAGTCAAGGATTTCAGGTGAATCGTCAATTCCTATTTTTATAAGCTTGTCCTGCAGATTTTCGCTTTCAATATAATTGGCAATACCCGGACATCCATAACCGTCCTGAGATACAACAACATTCAAATCAGGATAGGATTTCAGCAGAGCTGCAAGTTTATCAGCTGCAATAGCGGCATCGGAGTTGCACTCTTCCTGAATTAAAGTTGCATTGGGATATTCCTGTTTAATTCTTTCGCAGAAAGCCTTGTACTGTTGATTCTGGGTTTGTGTCTGCAAGGTTGTCTGTATGTAACATGCTGTAACATGATCAAACGAACTGTATTTCTCACTCTTCAACAAATTAAGAACGGTTTCGGCCTGGGTTATTCCCATGTTTGTAGGATCTGTACCGATCCAGCAATCCTGCAGTTCTTCAGTTGTAAATGTATTACATGTTACAACGGGAATATTGGCTGCCCTTGCTTTGGAAAGCACGTCAGTCGCCTGATCGGGATTAAGGATTACGGTGATTATTCCATCTGCTTTATTCGTTACGGCAGTATCCAGCAAATCAATAACGCCTGCTGTATCATTGGCTTTTGTGGGAGAGACATATTGTCCGGTCCATCCCAGTTCACTCAATGCATCTTCAAATCCCTTCTGAGCTGATCCCCATGCTACGCCGCCTGTTACGATACTGACGAACATGATATTCTGGGACTCACCGGTGTTGCTTCCATTATCGGCAGCAGGATTACTTGGGTTTGTGTTTGTGCCGGAGCTTGGATTGGTGCTGTTGTTATTACCGCCAGTACTGCCACAACCGACTAACGATACAATCAACAACATTGTTAATAATACTGCTAACAATTTTCTGGCTTTCATAATAATCCTCCCTATTTGTATTACAATTTTTGTAATATACGTGAACATAAAAATAATTTTACTGGAAAACTTATCATTATGTTCACGTGCTCTTTTGTTGTTATCGTATCATAAAGATAATTGATTTGCAACATAATCTATTAGAATTGTCATTTTTTTATAACGTTTTAGTCATTATTTTATGCATATTTCACAATTATTTTGATGTTAGTTATGATTATACATCTCATTAGTGTATTATCAAATGGCCTCGTGTACATTCACTGATATTTGACAACAAACGAATACTATGTTATCATTCTTACGCATTGATTAAATGCATTAAATAAAATGTATTAAAGAACTGTTCACGGGAACTTATTCTTTAATGGAGATAATTATAAGTATTGCAATTATGATTGCAAGATGCTTTCTGAATTCTATAAAATAACATTATAAGTTATAACAATTGGAACAATGTCTTCCATAATATACTAGGTAAATCAGGTACAACATTTCAGTATCTATTAATTATGGAGGTGAGCAACGATGATAACACAGAGCAAATTAGCAGAATTAGCCGGAGTCTCAAGAGCAACCGTTGCGCGGGTTTTGAATAATCAGGGGTATGTAAGCGAGGAGACAAGGCAAAAGATACTTGAATTAATTAAACTGACATCATACAAACCCAACAAGGCTGGCAAAACATTAGCTATTCAGCATAAAAAACTTAAAATAGGATGCATACTGATCCAGGCTGATAATCCTTTTTATCAGGAGTTGAACAAAGGTATACTCATAAAAGCTGAAGAATATAAAACTTACGGCATTGAGGTTATTGTAAAAAATGCCGTTTTCAAAGCCGATGAGCAGATAAAGATCATAGACGAGCTGATCTCCAATAATGTTAACGCTTTATTGATTCAGCCTATTATTGATACCCGACTGGTAAACAAGCTGGAAGAAGTTTCAAAATTAAATATTCCCATTGTGATGGTCAATACAGACATACCTGATTTTCAATCAGCCTTCTGTTATGTCGGGAACGATTTTTACTTATGCGGCAAGACTGCGGCCAATCTGCTGGAACTATTTACGCATGGTTCCTGTAAGATAGGCATAATAACAGGATTTTTCAACGCCAAATCCCATACGGACCGAATACATGGATTCAAAGATTATATTAGTGCTTTTCCTGATATGAAGATAATTGATATACAGGAAAACCATGACGATGAATGGGAATCCTATCATATAACCAAAGATATGCTGGACAACCATCCTGAAATTGACGCTCTCTTCGTTGTAGCCGGCGGTGTATATGGTGCCGGAAGAGCGGTGAAAAATTATTTGAAAGACAGGAAGATAACTGTTATCTCTTTTGACGATGTACCGACTACACGCGAATTGGTTAGAGAAGGTGTTATTCTTGCAACTATTTGCCAGCAGCCTATACGGCAGGGGCAATTGGCTTTGGAAGCCTTATTCAATTATTTCGTGGACGGAACTGTCCCCGTAAATAAAAGAATTTACACAGATATTCAGATTAAATTGAAAGCAAATATAGATACTTGACTTTCCAGTCGGCATTACCAACTGTAGTTTTCATTTCTCGAAACATTAGCTTTTGCTTAAGCATTTTTTGGATAATCATTGTTCAAAATGGACGGGCTGGTCCTTCAATTTCCTGGGGGGGTAAAATGTACTGAGGGTCTAACCCGTCTTAACCATATCACAGAAAATATCCATGCAACTCGTCATTTCAGCTGTCCCATATTTTTATGCTTTATTCGTGATCAAAAAGTTATATATACAGTGCTGTTTGCCCTTTCGCCAAGACCAGTTTCTCTGAAATAGCTGATGTGTGTATGACATATCCTTCATCCCCTTCTTGAATCAATATTTCATATTGTAAGTTGACATGTATCAAGAAAAAACTATATTATCAGCTTGGAGGGTTAACTTTTTATGAGAATAACAAAGAAATATATTTTGCATCTTCTGAATGAAATATGTACACAATTAGGCTATTTCCCGCCCAAAGTTCAATTTATACCTGATAGAATTTTTGTAAAGGCATATCTGAATTTGCCCGTATCAAAACAATTAATCGACCTTGGCATTTATGACAAAGATACCACCCCCTCTTTTATGGCAATGGGGCAGAATACCATTTTCGTATCCCTGTACAGAGCCAATAAAGGATTGTCACAATTTGATGAATATCACATTTCAGAATATCTGAAATTTGCGTTGGCTCATGAACTTACCCATATAAATGATCCCAAGAAAAATCAAGTTGAGGATGAAATCAATGCCAATGAGAAAGCGAAAATGGTTGTTGATTTGGATGCCTATAACTATGTTAATAACATTCTTTGGAAAGACGTTATTGATAGGATTAATGAATATAAAAAGCGGCATGATTGTGATGACAATGCCAGGTAAAAATAGTGAAAACCCTTTCTACGAAAGGGTTTTCGGACGAATTTTGGTGGAGATAAGGGGAGTCGAACCCCTGACCTCTTGAATGCCATTCAAGCGCTCTCCCAACTGAGCTATACCCCCAAGACACTTAATCATTATAAACAAGAAACTGGCACATTTCAATACCTTTTTTGCGTTTTGTGTTAATCTGTTATCAGGGCCTCATTTGAAAAAGTAAATTCCACCCCGAAATCATAGACAGCGGAATTAAGTTTTACGAATCTGTGGGGATACAGAAAGCGGAAATTACTTTTACAAGATTATGCTATTACTTTAGCTGGATGTTCTCCTTTCAAATAGTTACGATATATGTATGGTGGTGCCTCTGAAGGAGGTACACATATGCACAAACATCTGACTCAGGATGAAAGGAACATAATTGAGCAAAGTTTGATCCGCAAAGAATCATTTAAGAGCATAGCTCGCAAACTCGGGAAGGATCCGACTACCATAGCCAAGGAAGTAAAAAATCACATCCAATTTCGGCAAACCGGATGCTATGGAAGAGTGTTCAATGACTGCAAGCATCGTATCGGCTGTCCTGTCATGCATCTTTGTGGCAACTTGCGTTGTAAACGTTATTGCCAATTTTGCGGTTCCTATGCGTGTTCTTCACTGTGTCATGAGTATCAACAGGAGATTTGCAGCAAGCTGTCAAAACCGCCTTATGTTTGCAATGGTTGCGAACGCAGATTATCCTGCACATTAGAAAAGAGAGTTTATTCTGCAACACATGCACAGAGAGAATACGAGACTGTACGCTCCGAGAGCCGCCAAGGTCTACAGATCACTGAGGATGAGGCGATAAGACTAGATTCCATTATCAGCCCTTTGCTCATGAAAGGTCAGTCGCTCCATCACATATGCATCAACCATGCTAATGAGATTATGTTCGATGAACGCACACTCTATAACTATGTGGACATGGGGATCTTTACAGCAAGGAATATCGATATGCCAAGAGTCGTACGTATGGGTAAGCGCAGAAAGCTCAAAGACCGGCTTAAGGTGGATAAGAAATGCCGGATAGGTCGAACTTATCAGGACTTTCTTAAATTCAAGCACGAACATCCGGATATTCCTGTGGTTGAAATGGACACGGTTGAGGGAAGGATAGGTGGAAAAGTCATACTGACACTTCATTTCACTGTTCCACAGCTTATGCTCGCCTTCATCAGAAACGCTAATACTTCCCAGTCTGTCATTGATATCTTCGACCGTCTTTACCTGCAACTTGGGCCGGATACTTTCCGCAAGCTGTTTCCGGTACTGCTTTGTGACAACGGCAGTGAGTTCTCCAATCCTTCAGCTGTTGAATTTGATTCACATGGACAACGCAGAACCCAGGTGTTCTACTGTGACCCACAAGCGCCTTACCAGAGAGGTGCGGCTGAGAACAACCATGCATTGATCCGGCGGATTATCCCCAAAGGCAGCTCTCTTGATCATTTAACCCAGCAGGACATTACTCTTATCATGAACCATATCAACTCATACAGTCGGTTGAATCTAGGGGATAAGCCCCCTTATTGGGCCTTTGCAACACTCTACGGAGAAGATCTATTAAGAAGGATGAATGTAGACCTTATCCCATCTGATAAGGTTACCCTACATCCATCCCTTCTTAAAAAATAGTATTTAATCCAGAGGCACCACCAGCCACAATTACATAACACATACCCAAAAGGGTGGAAATTACTCTTGCAAAAAAGTCAGCTAATCTCCATACCCCTGTTTTGCTATACTCTAAAAAGGACTGGTTTTGCTACTCTTTCCTATATTTTAACCTATTTTTTACAGAAAAACATCAAAAACATGTCCGAATAAACTAATCCAAAACTATTCAAATCGCTTATCCTGCTTGACAATACAGCCTACGTGGAATTTACTTCTGCAAAGTGGAAATTATCTTTTCAATTGACC
>Ga0134094_1003896_pt1 | contig 10506 bp, 8 predicted proteins | sample 5_1taG_FD_94458 | JGI IMG/M metagenome (GOLD analysis project Ga0134094, IMG submission 94458) | Switchgrass degrading microbial communities from high solid loading bioreactors in New Hampshire, USA - 5_19_20_110_A1 metaG | ecosystem: Engineered > Bioreactor > Semi-continuous > Anaerobic >... | reverse complement strand
TCAGAGAACGGAAGGCGGAAACCGTCAAGACCATAAAAAAATATCAGCGCATATTGGAAAAGCTTCAGGAGTGGGAGGAATGGTACCAGGATGAAATGGCGCTGATCGGAAAGTTCCGGATCGGAAAAATGCCCTCCGAGCTGAGAACGGTGGGATATCTCGACGAGAACGACCATATCGCGCTTTATTTGAAAAATGGTATCAAAATCAACCGGGAGGACTGGATTCACGCATCGCTATCCTTCTATTGCAATATATACGATAAAGAAATCCGCATGAAACGGTACCTGTCGGTGATTAAAACCCGGGAGACGGAAAAGAACAACGAGGGCAAAGACGTTGTCGAGGAGAGCGCGTCAAACTGCATCTACACCCAGGTCCATTACAGCGACAATGTGCTTGACATGATCACCCCGCTCGTGGAATATGCCAAGAAGGAAGGGTATGAATTGACCGGCGACATTTACGGGCGGGAGAATACCAATTACTTCGTCGGCGGAAAGCGCCTCGGGCTCTACCGGGTGTACGCCCCGCTCAAAGAAGGAGACCTCTCCGAGGAAACTGAACAGATTAAAAAATCAATGCCTCAGGCCCGTTGCTTGACATAAAAAACATATTGACCTCGGAGCGGCTCCGGGGTTTAATATTTTCTACGAGAAGGGGTTGGGGGGGCATCACGGTCGAAAGGAGTGGATTCCGCTTGAGGTACAATAAAAGGCTTCTGGAATACCTGGACGGAAAACAGGAAGAGATTATTAGCGCTTTATGTGAATTTGTAAAAATCGAAAGCATATCCGATAATCCGGAAAAAGTCGGCGAGGCCCTGGATTTTATTTTAAATTATGCCCGGGGTTTGGGCTTTGACGCCGAATCCTGTTTAGACGGCCAGGTGGGCGTCATTGAAGTCGGCGAGGGCGAGGAAGTGCTGGGGATCCTGGCCCATGTGGACGTGGTCGGTCCGGGGGATTTGGAAAAGTGGGATACGGAGCCTTTCGACCCCGTAATCAGGGACGGCCGGATCTATGGAAGGGGCACCCTGGACGACAAAGGGGCGATCATCGCATGCCTGTACGCGATGAAAGCGGTCTGTGAGCTGGGAAGGCCGCTGCGAAAAAAGGTCCGCCTGATCCTGGGAACCCAGGAGGAAACGGAATGGACGGATATGCGGGCCTATACGGCGGCTTACCCTCTCCCAGATTACGGTTTTACGCCGGACGGCGAGTTCCCGCTGTGCAATATTGAAAAGGGATGTCTGGATATCACGCTTTCCTTCCCCCTGGACGAACCGGAGGCGGGCGCAGACGGCGGGAAAGCAGGAAAATATCTGACCCGCATCGAGGCAGGGAGCACGCCCAATATCGTGCCGGGCCTCTGCACGGCGGAAATCACCGAATGCGCGGACGGAAACCCCGAAACCAGGAGCATAAGATTCCAGGGGAAGGCCGTTCATTCCTGCCAGCCGGAAAAAGGCGAAAATGCGATCTTTAAAGCGGCGGAACAGCTGAACGCCATGGGACTGGAAAACAACCGGCTTCTTGCTTTGCTGAACCTGATTTGCGAAAAGCTGGGAGATGTCTACGGCGGAAATCTTGGACTATACAGCGAAACCGAATATTATCGCGGAGAGTTTGTTCACAGGAACGTCTTTTCGCCGACGATCCTGAAGGTTGAAAACGGAAACGTCCTGTTGCACGTGAACGTGCGGTTTCCATACGGGGAGGATGAGAATCGGATCATCGGCACATTCAGGAGATTGGCGGAAAGCAACAGGGGAGAACTCATCCAGGTGTCCTCCCTGCCGGCTGTGTATGTCGGAAAGGACAGGCCGTTTCTCAAGGCCTTTGCGGAGGCTTACGATGAAGTAAGCGGCCGTATCAACGAATTCACCCTGGCCTACGGCGGCTCCTATGCGAAAGCGATGCCGAATATCGTTTCCTGGGGTCCGGTCTTTCCCGACGAAGAGGATACCTGCCACGAAGAAAACGAATATATCCGGATAAAGAGCCTGATGGACAATGCGAAAATTTTCGCTTCCGCGATCAGCAAGATCGTTCTGGACAACAAATCCTATAAGTAAAATGAAATAAGAGTAAAAAAGAAAGGAGAAACCATGGAAACATTTGGACTTTTATCGCTTATTCCGGTCATTGTGATCCTGGCGTTTGCGCTGATCACAAAAGACACATTCATTTCCTTGTTTCTTGGCGTCGCCGTCGGTTTTCTGATCGTTTCCAAAGGGCATCCGCTGGATGCGTTTAACGGCTTTGTAGACGGTCTTTATACCGTAATGACGGATTCCAATACGGCCTGGGTGCTGATGCTGTGCGGACTGTTCGGTTCCCTGATCATGCTGCTCAGGGAATCCGGAGGCGTTCTCGGTTTTTCGAACCTGGCCCACAAACTGCTGAAAACGAGAAAGGCATCCCTGATCGGCACATGGATTTTAGGCATTATTGTATTTGTCGATGATTATCTGAACTGTCTCGCGGTCGGCGCGGCTGTCAGGGATATCACGGACAAGAACAGGGTCTCAAGGGAAATGCTGGCCTATATCGTAAACTCCACCGGTGTAACCGTCTGCGCCATCATTCCGATCTCCACCTGGTCGGCCTTCATGAGCGCACAGATGGAAACGGCGGGAATGACGCAGGGGCTGAGCGCTGCGAGCGCGTATATGCACACGATCCCGTACGTATTTTACGGCTGGCTCGCGGTGATTGCCGTTCCGCTGTTCTGCCTGAACGTCCTGCCGTTGTTCGGACCCATGAAAACCGCCGAAAAAAGAGCCCTGGAGACCGGAGAGGTCTTTTCCGAAGCCTCAAAGGCTGCCCTCGTCGCTCTGCCGGATGAAGAAAGAAAATTCGAAGGGAAAACCTGCAGGGCCATTAATTTCATTGCCCCGATCCTGGTTGTCGCAGCGTTCACGGTGATTACGGAAGACATTCTCATCGCCCTTTTCGCCGCGATCGGGGTATGCCTCCTCATGTACATACCGCAAAGGCTGATGACGATTAAGGATTTTTTCAAGCATATTATGGGCGGGCTGGTGGATATGTTCCCGATGCTGGTCATCATCATCCTTTCCTATACCCTCATCGAAGTCAATAACCAACTGGGTCTGATCGATTATGTGGTGGGGATTGCCCTTGATACGGTGAATCCTTCCCTGCTGCCGGTTACGATCTTCGTGGTGATCGGACTGCTTTCTTTTGCCTCCGGAAGCTTCTGGGGCCTTGCCGCCATCGCGTTCCCCATCGTTGGACCGCTGGCCGAGGCGCTGGGAGTGAATCCGTTCCTGTGCGCCGGAGCTCTGATTTCCGCCGTCGCGTTCGGAGGACACATCTGCATGTACTCCGACACGGTAATTCTTGCGGCGGCGTCGACCCAGGTAACGAACGCCGAATACTTCAGGACCTCCGCGCCCCTGGTTGCGGTTCCCTTTGTACTCGCGGCAATCCTGTTCCTGATCATCGGTTTTGTCATGTAGACTTGCATAAACGGGCAGCCTCCGGTCTCTCCGGGGCTGCCCGCATCATTTTTCGTCCCGTTTGGGAATGAAACAATAACCTCCGGAAGCGATCGTCGCAAACTATCGCTTCCGGAGGTTATTTATCAGTCGCGCATTGTCGCTTCTTCTGAGAAAAGCGCGAAGCTACATGACGCGGATCGCATGATACCCTTCATGTACTGCGGTAATAATTTTTCTTGGATTTTCCGCATCGCCGATAACGGTCAAATCTTTCACTTTTTTATCCAACGCGTCCTCCAGTTCATTGTTCGGCTCGAATCCTGCCGCAACGATCACGGTATCGCATTCAATAGTATGTTCTTTTCCGTCCTTGGTATAGCTTACGCTGTTCGGTGAAATCTTCAGTACTTTCGCACCGGCCACAACTCCGATATTGCGCTCTTTCAGCATCGCTCTGAGCGCCTGGTCATTATTTAAGCAATGATCCGCGGTTTTCAGAATGTCTTCCAGCATTTCAACAATTGTGACTTCCTCGGCGAACTCCTTCATATATGCGGCGGTCTCACATCCTACTAGCCCTCCTCCGATAACGACCACTTTCTTTCCGGGCTTCTTCAATCCCAGCAAATAATCATTTGCGGGCGCGGCCGTTTGGATGCCTTCGATCGGAGGCATAAGCGGTTTCGATCCGGTCGCCAGAATAACCTTGTCAAAATTTCCGGCAGCTACGGCTTCAGCAGTCGCCTCCGTATTCAACCTTACTTTGACGCCAAGCTTTAGCACCTGACGTTCCATATAAGTAATCAATCTCAGGACATCGCGTTTAAATGTGGGCAGTCCGGCCGCCCATAAAGTTCCGCCGAGCCGGAAAGATTTTTCCCAAAGTTCCACGTCAAATCCGCGTTTCGCAGCTGCAATGGCAGCCGACATTCCTCCGGGTCCCCCGCCGATCACCAGGACGGATTTTTTTACGTCGCTTTTCGGCGGAAGCTGGTAGCTATCCTCCGCGTAGCACAGCGGGTTGACGCTGCAGTAATAATGTTTGCCCGCAAACCCCGCATAGAGGCATTCGTTGCATCCGATGCACGGTACAATATCCATGATGTTGCCTTCTTTAACTTTGTTCGGCCAGGCGGGATCGGCCAGCATCTGATGCGCCAATACGATAAAGTCCGTTTTCCCTTCCGCTATGGCTCTTTCCGCCTTCTCGGGGTTAAACATTTTGCCCTGGCCGAGTACCGGAATGGATACCGTCTTCTTCACCGCCTCCACCACATCCATCTGATGGCCTTCATCCTGATAAACCGTGGAGATGGCTTTGTACCAGGCTTCATAACAGCCGACATCCACATGCAGCGCGTCAACGTTTGCGGCCTCAAGGATTTTGGCCATTTCCAGACCTTCTTCCAGTTCCCGGCCGCCTTCGACTTTATGTACCGGTGTAAATTTAACGAGGATCGGGAAATTCGGGCCTACGTTTTTGCGGATTGCGTCAATACACTCCAATGTAAACCGCATGCGGTTTTTGAGATCCCCGCCGTATTCATCCGTTCTGGTATTCCACTGTTTTGAATGGAACTGGTCCAGCAGGTATCCGCCGTAAGCATGCAATTCCACCGCATCTGCTCCGGCGGCTTTGGCAAGGAACGCGGAATAGCCCACTTTATCAACGATATCATGAATTTGTTCGATTGTAAGCGGCTTGCATTTCAATGCCGGAAACCAGAAAGCAGCGCAGTCGCTTGCAGAATAAGGAGGTGTAAAAGGATCGGTAAACTGCTGACGACCTAATCCGGGAGAAAGCTGCACACAGACTTTTGCGCCATAATGATGGCACCGGTCGATCAGCATATTCAGGCGTTCCACATTGTGAAAGTTGCTCAGTTCGGTGCAGGGCCGCGGTTCGTATTTTGTTGTCACGACATTTGCTCCGGTAATAATCAGACCGGCGCCGCCTTTCGCCCTTTCTTCAAAATACCGAATTCCTTCCAGGCAGTAGGATCCGTCCGCCTCGCCGGTGGTACCCATGGGCCCCATAACGATGCGGTTCTTCAGCTTCATGCTGCCGATTCGTGTTTTTTCAAATAATCTCATCACCATTCTTCCTCCTTTACCGCAGTAATATAATATATAACTACGGTCATGGTAACACTTTGTCAAATAAATGTCAATGTGGAATCGGAGGAAGGAATATGGTATAATTCCTATTATGCATCCGACGGGTTGCTTTTGCTTTATTCGGAGGTTATTATGTCGGTCAATACGAAGGAATTTATTATAGAGAAAGCGAATCAGCTATTCCGGGAAAGAGGATATCAAAACGTTACGGTAATGGATATTTGCAAGGCATGCAATATTTCCAAAACTACCTTTTATTATCATCTGAAGTCAAAAGAAGATATTATCCTGCGTTTTTACGATTCCGTCACCCATAATATCAGTGAATATCTGATGTCCATCCTGTCGGCGGACAATCACTGGGAGCAATTGATGGTTTTGTTTGATTCGCTTGTTGAGGAAGCGTACAAATACGGTACAGGATTTTTCAGCCAGATGATGATCAGCAACCTGAAACAGGATTACGGGAGCTATGATCTGCGGGACGAACTGACGCGAATAGCGGTCATGATCATAAAAAAAGGTCAGGAAGCCGGCCAAATCAGAAACAAAAGCAACGCGGAAGACTTATATATCGCCTCAGCTTATACATTCCTGGGACAGGAAGTCACGTGGTGCATCAAGGACGGAAAATTCGACTGGCGGACTGAAATGCGAAAGGCGCTTGAAAATATTTATGACATTGCCCCCGAACTGAGACTCCATAAATAGCCGAATCCTGCGTTATAACCCTTAAGGATATAAATCACGCCCACCCGCAAACGGGTGGGCGTGATGGCAAGAATGGGTGCTTTTCAAGAGCACTCGGGCATGTTCTCCATCAGTTCGGAATCCGAGAATTTCCCCAGCAGTTCGGAAGCAGTTCTTCCGTCATCGGGATAGGTTGCAAAGGCATAGGTAATGGCATAGTCGCACAAATCCGGTTCCAGTGCTTTAATGCGCTCAAACCCGAATTTTATCTTATCCGCAATAACCTCGGCATCCTCCCTGTTGCAAAACGGAAGAAATCCAAGGTGGCTATGGCACCCCAGCCGGATGTACAGATCGGATTCCCAGAAAAGAGATTTCATTTCGTTATAAATAAATTCCTCATATCGATACAAATCCTGTTTCAGCCGATCCTGCTCCGCGCCGGCGCCGGAAGAAAACTGTATCTTCAGGAGAGAGAAACAATAATCCTTCTTTTTTGCCTTATAAATCTCACTGTCCAGATAATTTTTCAGATTGAACTGCAGGGTGGTCGATTCCGTCAGATTCTTAAAATTAATATATTTTAAAAGCCTTTTCTTCAGCTTTTCATCTTCAAAGGGTTTTAAAACATAGTCGGCAGCGCCCTCTTGCAGACATCTGGTAATCACTTCCTTCTTCCCCACAGAAGATAAAACGACCACGTGCGCATCGCTCTTACACCTTTTCACCAGCCGCAAAAGGTCGATTCCGTCAAAACCCGTTTCGTTGTCAATTTCTACTTCCGTAATAATCAAATCCACCCTTTTATTTATTGATAGGATTCGCAGAAGTTCCGCACGATTGCCCGCTTCGAAAAATCTAACCTTGTGACCCTCGAAAACATTTCGGATTCTCCTTTTCACTAAGGTGTTATTGTCAATCAAAATAACGACGGGCGTATTTTCGACTTGCAGCCCCTTCTTTTTTATTTGCCTTCTGCTTATTCTTATATTGCCTTTGTAAGAACCGCATACCAGCGAAGGCATAAACTCGCTCATCCGCGCCCCTCCTTTTCCTTCCATCCGCGTTTCTTTACTTCCCGGTGCCCGCCCGCTCCTCCAGATAGCCTCTTTTCTTAAAGCCTAACATTCCGGCAATTATGAGAACCGGAAACATGCGGATTTCGCGGTTCAATTTTGTTACGCTGTCATTGTAGATCAGGCGGCTGGTGCGCAGCATATTTTCAAAGGCTTGCATTGCTTCCAAGGCTTTGATATAGGTTTCGTCTGATATTAATTCGGGGTATTGCTCCGTTATCAGGGCAATCCTGCCCAAGGCTTCGTTAATAATCCCTTCCTGGCGCAGTACGTCTTCCGGTGTGGATTTTGCCGTAATCTCGCTTCTGCTTGATTCGACCGTTTCGATCAGCGCTTTGCTCTCGTCCTCGGCATAGTTCTTTGTCAAATGCACAAGCGCCATCAGAACATCGAAGCGGCTTGACAGCTGTACCCCGATCTGGCACATGGCATTGCCGACATTCTCGTTAAGCACGACTAATTTGCGCTGTGCAGTGACAATCCATAAAATGAGAATTATTGCGACTGAGATGAATGCGATGAAAATTGCCATCATTATAACTTCTCCTTGATCTTTAAATCCTCCAGTCTGCTGATAATGTCAAATTTCAGATTACTGCCGGCAGATGAAGTCCCTGCCGGGTATGCCTTTGTCATGCCATGTTTTTTTGAGTCTACCTAAATTTCTCAAAAAAAAACGTCTGCTGCATGAAACATGATTTTTTTGACATGAAATATATGTCGATTATTCAGTTTTTATGTTAAAATGAAGAAACCAGAAAACGGGGGAATGCTTATGCTCCAGCTCGCGATTTGTGACGACAATATCGACGAGTTGACCAATATGGTCCATCTCATAGATCAATACAGATTATCAAAAAATTTAGACTGCGAATACGCTGTCTTTCAGAACGGGTTTGAGTTGATTTCGGCATTGGAAAAAGGGAAGCGGTTTGATTTATACTTTCTGGATATCATTATGCCCGGCTTTACAGGAATCGACGCCGCAAAGGGGATCCGTGAGTTTGACAAAACGGCGCCGATTCTTTTTTTCACCTCATCGCCTGATTTTGCTTTGGAAAGCTATTCGGTAAAGGCTGTGAATTATGTTTTAAAACCAATAACAAAGGACAAGCTTTTCATTATCCTTGACGATGTGCTGGAGCATGTAAAGGCGGAAGAAAAAAAAGACGCCATTATCGTAAAAAGCAACGAAGGAATCCAGAGAATCCTTATTTCCAATCTGGTTTTTGCCGAAGTCATCGGCAGATATGTGCTGTATCATCTGCGCTCGGGCAAGGTTGTTGAATGTGCGGAATCTTTTTCCTCTGTTTGCGATACGCTTTTGAAATTCGGCTGTTTTGTCAGAACTCACCGTTCTTATATTGTTAATATGCAGTACGTGGATATGATTGAAAATAATAAGGTTACCCTGCAGACGCTTTCGTCTGTCCCAATCGCCCAGGGAAAGGCGCGGGAAGTCAAAGAGCAGTATCTGGCCTATCAAATGGAGGAGTAAGCGGATGATAGAAACAGCCATTGAATTCTCCCGCTATTTTGTCGCCTTGCTATTCGGCACCGCGGTCGCGGCCGGCTTCGCCGGAATGCCCGCCGCACGGAAAAACTACCTGGTGCTTTTTTGCTTTACCATTGTCATATTTATGGTTCAAGTAGCATGTTTGTTTCGTTATGGCATGGAATTTACGTGGAAAATATACCCGCTGATTTGTCATTTGCCGATCGCCGCTTTTATCGCCGTTTATTTAAAGCGAACGTGGCTGATTTCGGTAATCAGCATGTTCACTTCTTTTCTGTGCTGCCAGCCGCCCCGCTGGATCGGCAGTGTGGCGGGGGAGGTTTTTGACAGTGTGACCGCGAACCATTTGGGTTATATTATATCGGTTTTTTTAATGTACTACATCATACAAAAATATGTCGCGAAATCAGTCCGGCATTTGATGGAACGCTCAACGAAATCCTGCCTGATATTCGGCGCGGTTCCGGTTTTTTACTATTTCGTGGACTATACCGCCACCGTTTATACCGATTTTCTTTACCGGGGAACGCGGGTGGCTGTACAGTTCATGCCTTTCGTTATAGCCGCCTTTTATTTTGTCTTTGTTCTTTATTATTATTCCGAAATGCAGAAGCAGGCGAGAATCGAAAGAGAGCGGGATATGCTGGAGATGCAGCTTCGGCAGGCGCAAACGGAATTTGCTTCCATGCGGCAGATGCAGCAGAATGCCGCGGCTTACCGGCACGATATGCGTCACCATTTCGCCCTGTTACAGGGCATGGCAGCCGAGGGGCGAATTGAGGAGATTAAAGAGTATCTGCGGACCGCCCAATCCGACATGGATGCCATAACGCCCTCGCGATTTTGTGAAAACGATACCGTCAATCTGATTTTGTCCTATTATACCGCCAAAGCAAAACAATCGGCAATCCAATTGGCGGCGGATGTGAAGCTGCCGGCCTCGCTATCCTTCAGCGACACCGAGCTTTGCTCCCTTTTGTCAAACGCTTTGGAAAACGCCATACATACCTGCAAAAACATAAACAACAGCAATCAGCGCCATATCAAACTGCGAATGTTTTCCAAAAATAACAAGCTGTGCATGGACATTCGCAACAGCTATCAGACCGAACCGGTGTTTCGCCAGGGGCTTCCGATATCCAATGAACAGGGTCATGGCTTCGGTACGAAAAGCATGGTGCAGATCGTGGAAAAGCACGGAGGCATATGGCAATTCTCAGTCAAAGACGGCTGGTTTATCTACCAGGCCACCGTATAACGGTTTGTTTGAACCAATTTGTGATGATGATCTTAACGAGTTTGGACGAATCTCAAATCCTTTCTTATCCTGCATCACCTTTGACTAAATGTTTGATTTTTCTGAATACAGGATGTAAAATATTCTGGGAAGCTGATATTATTTTTGGAGTTCGTATTTTTTGGAGGTGATGATTTTGAAGCGCAAGATCTTGAGCATTTTCCTCGCATTGGCTTTGATTGCCGGCAGCGCAGGCTTTGCCTTCGCGGATTCCGTCTACACGGTCAAAGCAGGCGACGTGCTGTGGAAAATAGCGGAGCAGTACGGAACCACCTGGCAGATCCTGGCGGAATATAACAAGCTTGAGAATCCGCACCTGATCTTCCCGGGTCAGAAAATA
>Ga0134094_1003895_pt1 | contig 10511 bp, 11 predicted proteins | sample 5_1taG_FD_94458 | JGI IMG/M metagenome (GOLD analysis project Ga0134094, IMG submission 94458) | Switchgrass degrading microbial communities from high solid loading bioreactors in New Hampshire, USA - 5_19_20_110_A1 metaG | ecosystem: Engineered > Bioreactor > Semi-continuous > Anaerobic >... | reverse complement strand
AGGTGGACCTTAAGAAGGTTGGTTGTACCCGAAATGCCCAGCGGCACTCCGGCGGTAATTACCACAAGGTCCCCGCTTCGGAGCAACCCGGCATCAGTGGCTTTTTCCACCGCATGCTCGAACAGGTCGTCAATGGTTTCCTTTTCTTCGGTTTTAACCGGGATAACGCCCCAGGAAAGGTTCATCTGCCGCATGGTCACTTCGCTGGGAGTGCAGCAGATAATCGGGCAGGCGGGACGGTACTTTGAAATCATCCTGGCGGTGGCGCCTGATTTGGTGACCGCAATAATTGCAGCGGCTCCCAAATCGTGGGCGGTGGTCACGGTGGCGTGGGAAATGGCGTTGGTGACATTGGGCTGGTCAATCATTTCCCGGGCGGCAAACCGCTTTTTGTAATTGATATCCTGCTCGGTGCTAATAGCTATCCTAGCCATTGTACGGACAGATTCCACCGGATATGCGCCGGCGGCGGTTTCGCCGGAAAGCATGATTGCGCTGGTGCCGTCATATATGGCGTTGGCGACGTCTGTGGTTTCGGCGCGGGTGGGACGTGGGTTTTTCATCATGGAATCAAGCATCTGGGTGGCTGTGATAACCTGCAATCCCGCGTTATAGCCCTTGTGAATCAGGGATTTCTGGATTGCGGGCAGCTTTTCAAATTCAATTTCAACGCCCAAGTCCCCGCGGGCAATCATAATGCCGTCGGAAACCTTGATGATTTCATCTATATTGTCGACGCCTTCCTTGTTTTCGATTTTGGCGATAATCCTTATTGAATGGTTGTCGTTGCGCTCAAGCTCATGGCGGATTTCCAGTACATCCTCCGCCCTGCGGGTGAAGGACGCTGCGATAAAATCAGCCTCAACCTCGCAGGCAAAGCGTATATCATCCCTGTCCCGCTGGCTCATGAATGGCATGGAAAGTTTCGCCCCAGGGATGTTGATTCCCTTGTTGGAGGTAACAAAACCGCCGTTTATAACAGTGCAGTGAACTTCGGTTTCGGTGGTTTTTTCAACCCTTAGCTCGATAAGCCCATCGTCCACCAGAATGGTGCCGCCGGGCCTGACATCGTGGCAAATCCCTTTGTAGCTGACCGAGGCCTGCATAACCCCAAAATCATCCCCGGGTTTGTAAACCCCTTCGATATCCTTTGTGGTGAGGATGAATTTATCCCCGGCTTTTAAAAGGGGCTTCTCCTTTATAGCGCCAAGCCTGATTTCAGGCCCTTTTGTGTCAATCAGGATTGCTACCGGAAGCCCGAGTTCCTGCCTAATTTCCTTTACCATGTTTATGCGGGCGAGATGGCTTTCGTGGCTTTGGTGGGACATGTTAATGCGCGCGACGTCCATGCCCGACTTCATCATTTCCCGAAGTACGTCCGGATTGTCTGTGGAAGGCCCTAATGTGCAGATGATTTTGGTTTTTCTCATTTAAATACTTCCTTCTAAACCGATTTTTCCCTATTTTATAGTATACACTCAAATTTAGTTGTTTACAAGGATAAAACGGTATATTATAAAATAAAGTTATATTTTAAACAAAGGAAGTGCGATTTTGGTTAAGCTTTTGCCGGATGGCTTTTTAAAACGGATGGAAAAACTGCTGAAAAGTGAATATAAATTATTTTTGGAAACATATAATATCCCCGCAAAACGTGGGCTAAGGGTGAATACTCTTAAGTGCGGAATTGGTGATTTTTTAAAAGTATTCCCTTATACCCTGTCCCAGTCGCCTTTTTGCAAAGAGGGGTTTTATCTTGATTCTGAATTGCGGGCGGGGGCGGAGCCGCTCCACCACGCGGGGGCATATTATATGCAGGAACCCTCGGCTATGTCGGCGGTGTCGGTGCTAGACCCGCAGCCGGGGGAGATGGTGCTTGACCTTTGCGCCGCCCCCGGGGGCAAATCCACACAGATTGCGGCGGCGTTAAAGGGGAGAGGTTTGCTGTGGGCAAACGAGGTTGTCCGCCAGCGGGCGGGAATTTTAGCCCAGAATATTGAGCGCTGCGGAATCAGGAATGCGGTGGTGTCCTGTGCAAAGCCGTCGGATTTGGCAAATGCGCTTTCGTGTTTTTTCGACGCTGTGCTGGTGGATGCTCCATGTACCGGTGAGGGGATGTTTAAAAAGGAGCCGGAAGCCATTGCCCAGTGGAGCGAGGATAATATAAGGTTTTGTGCCAGCCGGCAAACGGAAATACTGTTATCCGCCGCCGAGACTTTAAAACCGGGAGGAAGGCTTGTGTATTCCACCTGCACCTTTGCGCCGGAGGAAAACGAGCTTCAGATTGCCCGTTTTCTGAGCCTTCGCCCGGATTTTGAGCTGGTGGATATCGGTGATATTATTTCCTTCGGCCGGCCGGGTTTTTCATGGGATGAGGTTAAAGGTTTTTCAAACGATTCAGAGCCGCCGGCTTTCCATCTTGAGTACACAAGGCGGGTTTTTCCCATGGACGGCGGCGAAGGCCATTTCATCGCCCTTATGCGGAGGGTATCCGCCCCGGAAAACTTTATTGGGGGTTACAACTACAATTTAAAGGACCAAAACATTGTACCCTTTAACAAGCTGTATGGTGAGGTATTCAAGGCTCAGCCTTTCGGAATTGCCCAGACAATCGGTAATACGGTGCGGCTGCTGCCGGAAAATCTTCCGGAGTTAAAAGGGCTAGGGGTAATATCCGCCGGGGTTGCGGGGGCGGAGGTTTTAAAAAACAGGCTTGAGCCCTGCCACGCATTATTCATGGCGTCAGAATATGGGGAATGCAAATCTGTGCTAAACCTCGAATACGGCGATTCTAGGGTACTCTCATTCCTTAAAGGTGAGCAAATCGAAGCGCCGGGCTGCACGGGCTGGATAGCGGTGGCGGTGGAGGGCGTGATTGCAGGGTTTGGGAAAGCGTCTAATGGGGTATTAAAAAACAAATACCCCAAGGGGTTAAGGATAGTAGCTGAATAATAAAAAATAAAAACCGGAACAGCGTTGCTGTTCCGGTTTTTACAGGTTCGCGGTATCCTGCAGTTCCCACTGCTGCACCCTGGCTTTCAGCTTTACAGGCACCAGATTCGCCCAGGGGAGCTTAAACACAATAAGGTATAACAACGGCTCCAGGGCTGCGGCGAGAACCACATCTATGATTGAGTGCTGCTTGATAAAAACAGTGGAAGCACAAATAAAAATTGTGAGTATAAGGGATGCCAGCTTCCAGCCCCTGCGGTTTTTAAAAAGCTTTGACTTGCAAACCCCGATATGGATGGCAAGCTGATTCAGCACATGTATGCTTGGGCAGCAGTTGGTATTTGTGTCGTTGGCATAAATCATGCGCCTGACTATATTGCTGAAAAAGTCATCCTCTAAAACATCAGGGCGCAAAGGCTGGCCGTGGGGATAAATGATATATATAACCATTGCGGTAGCCATACCGGCGTAAACCAGCATGATTGTTCTCACAAAATCGCCCCGGTCACTGAAGCAAAGCTGTATAAGGACAATCGCAATTAGCGGAAACCACAAAACATACGGTATCACAAATACCGGAACAAAGGGTATAAGGTCATCAAAGGAGCAGCTAACCCAGTGAAGGGGGACAATGTGTTTTTCAAGCAGCGAGAACTCGGCATACAGAATCAGAAATCCGATAAATAACACTGAATGCCAGTATCTGCGAACCAGCATTTTCCTGCCTTCCTGCGTTGACCATTCCCTGTTACGGATGATTTTGGCAAGCTGGTTGTTCACATTATCCACCTCCTATTAACAGTTGTAACAGATTAAATTTAATCGGCGAAAGCCGGCATGGTGGCATATAAACGGTATCCGTGAATAAATTCAAAGATTTCAAAAATCGAGCAGATTTTATCAGCCATGCAGACGATAAATGACTCGATAAACCGTGGAAATTTAAATGTTAAGGGCCACATATGCTTTAAAATTATGTCTTCTTCCTTTTTGCTAAGGCAAAAGTATTTCCTGGCGTTTTCAAGGGCAGTCCGCGGGTGGGTAAACCCGTGCCAGCGGCGTTTTTTGTCACGGATATGCCAGTCATAAAGGAAGAAATCGTGGAGCAATGCACCCCGGATAACAGCCTTAAGGTCGCATTTAAGGTGCAGGCGCTTGCAGACAATGTAGCTGTAAAAGGAAACGGCAAGGCTGTGTTTCAGGCACGAGGTACTGCCGTGCTGTATAAAGCTATCCATCATTTTGACAGGCTCATATTCCAAAATAGGCTTGACGCAGTTTATGAAAAACTCAAGCTCGTCAGGCTTATAATCGGCATAATACTCCATCACATCACCCGCGCCTTTTATTTTTATTAAATATTAATTGCTAATCATATAATGCAAAAAATAATAGAATATTATACTCGGGAGGCTTGTCGAAATATGAATAAGCTTCAGTACACAAGCCCTGATGCTAATAAAAGCGCAAAATATATTATATACCACTTTTCGGAAAAATACAAAAGTATATTTTGCATAAAGGGCGGATATAAATTTGATTCAGGTTTGTAAATTAAAAATAGTGAAAGTTTTTATTATAACTCTTGACAAATCCGTTAAAATCATTATAATAGAAAAAGCCGTTTGGGGAATAATTATTAATAGATATTGCGGAATTGTGTAAGGGTAGCACGGCAGACTCTGACTCTGCTTGTGAGGGTTCGAATCCTTCTTCCGCAACCAAAACTACACACCCATTTAATGGGTGTGTAGTTTTATTTTGCAGAATGACGTGATTTTAAGGGATTAATAATTAACGATAAAAGGCTCTTTGGGGTTGTCGAAACAGCCCTATAGAGCCTATTTGCTTTTTTGACAAGAAATTGGATCAATGCACCCAACTTGATGGAACCAAAAATGTATAAGGTGCAGTAACAACCGCAAGAATAAGGGACAACAGTTGTCTTGTAGTTTTGTCGATTTTTTTAAAAGTAATAAAGTAATTAAATACAAAAATCAAAACGGCAGATATGACGAGTCCCGGGACGGTTAAGTAAAGTTCGTCTCCTAAACGGCCAACATGAAATACAAACGCCATTATCAGCATATATGCTGAACCTATAATATCAGCGAGCAAACCAAAGATATAGATCTTCACTATATGCTTTATATACCATTGTTTTTTATTACTGATTTTTAACAATAGCTACTAATGAGAAAAACCAAGCTGTCGATTATAAAGTTACCTGGCAAAACAATCAACCATGCCTGTGGGAATAGTAGCAGCATCCACAATGGAAATAATATATTGTAAAGTTTAATATCTTTTTTCTTGCCCATTATAATATAACCCCCTTGTCAAATTTAAGCATATAAAATTATAAAATATAGATATTGAATAAAAGTACTCATTTATACCGCGCGCTTTTCCAATACCGGGGGAGTGCGCTGCAGGAAATACCCGGTATAGCTGCTGTCGTAAAGCCAGGCTTCAATATCATTTTTATCCAGTATCACCGGCATGCGGTCGTGAATGTCCTGCATGGACTCGTTGGCGGAGGTTGTAAGAATGACGAATCTGCGCTGGCCTTCAAACTCCCGTACTAATCCAGCCATATACAATGCCCTGCTGTCTGGCAGGTTGAACTGATATTTTTGTTTAGTCCGTTTATCCCATTCAAAAAATCCTGTGGACGGGATTACACACCGGCCATAGGATAATGCCCCGCTAAACAAGGGCTTTGAAGGCGCAGTTTCAGCCCTGGCGTTTATGATTACTCCCTTGCCCTTAAAACCCGGAAATCCCCACACCACAAGTTTTGGAATGGCCATACGGTTTTCGGGAATCAGCACGGGAGCCAAATCGGTAGGGTAGATATCCCCTTGCAGGATATCTTTTCTTGCCGTTTCACTGCGCTGTATTTCGTTTATTATATCTTCAAAATCGCTCAAATCCTCAGCCGATGCAAGGGTATAACGCCCGCACATAGTGGTAACCTCCTTTTTGTCATATTCGCCGGTGAAGAATGGTATCATGGCAATATAATAATACAATTATCCATTCTTGCCAAGTGATGGATTGCCGCGTTTGATGACATCAATATAACCTTGCAGGCATCACCTTTTTTATTTCTCATTTCGAGGAATTCCTGCCAGCATTTCCACAAGCCTTTTTGCCTCGTTATAAGGCAGGGCCCGGACCCTGTGGTGCCTGCGCTTTTCGCCAAAACTGCGCAGCTCCACCGTGCAGGTGCCGCCCCTTTTCTGCCATGGCATCTGGGTAATCCGGACGCAGTCCGCTGATTCCCTTGGCAGGTGAATTTCATAAAGGGCAAGGCCGATTGAGTATCTCATGGTAACCGCCCCTTCGTTAACCCCAAAACCTGCCCGCTGATACCCTATAAGCCTTACAATCATCCACCAAATCCCCAGTATAAACCAGACAGCCGCAAACATATTCCATATCCCTCCTGTATAAAGAGGGAAAAAACTACCCAGAGTAAACATAAGGGGCGGAAGGGCGTAACCTGCAAGGGCTTTAAGGGGAGGGTGGACGGTGGCGGGGCAGGTTGGGTATTCCGGCAGCAGCGCGTCCAGCGCCTTGCAAAGCTCTTTAGGGCGGGCGGCGGGGACGATAACCGGGCGGGCGCCCTTTTCCCGGCCGTATCCTGCGGCGGTGATGGTTACCGTATGCAGCCCGAAAAGCCGCATAAACAGGGTTTGCCTGAGTTCAAGGGATGTTATGCGCGTGCCGTCTATATAAATATTGCGGGTGGTAAGCAGCCCGGAAACCAGGTGGATTCTGCTGCCCTCCCTTTCGGCGGTAAATCCGGCGGTACGGGTAAAGGTGCGCAAAAACGCAAAGCACCAGCCCAGCACCAGAATATTTGCAATGGTATTGAACAGCGGGGGCAACCCCAGGGATATAATCCTGTTTATCAGCCCGTAGACTTCCCCGGAGACTTCCCGGCCCAGAATCTGCCCTGCCTGTTTTAAGGCGGGGGCAAGGGTTAATAGCCCCAGGGCGGCGTTGGAACTGGAGGCAGACAGGATTACCACCGGGATTATCCTTGAGTAAACCCGTTTAATATGCCCGGGGGTTTGATGCTGCGAGAAAATTTTTGCCGCTTTTGCCGGCATATAGACAGTGGCGTCGGCGCGGCGTTTAAGCCCCGCGGTGTTGATGCGTACCCTCCTGCCTCCCGACAGCCACATAAGCGGGTTGCGCTCGATTTCTATGGATGCGGCATCCTTTGCCAGAACCCTGATTCGCCGTTGATAGATTAGCCCTTGTTTTAATATCAGCCCGTTATTTAATAAATACCCCGCTTTATTCCATTTGATTGCCGAATAGGCTATCAGGGCGGTAGCCATCGCCACATCCCGGATGGAGGATAAAATCACTGTTATGGTGTCGTGGTTTGCGAAAATTGCGCGGAAAATGGGCAACAGCAAAAGCAGCAGCCATTTTTTTATGTCATAGTATAAGTACAGAGGGTGGGGGCGTTGCAAAAACCTACCTCCTTGTTTAAACAGATGAAATCTGTTTTACAGTCGAAAATAGTTTAGCAGTCGCAGTCTTCAATACGTTCAAGTTCCGAAACCAGCTTTTCAGCCTGCCCTGCCGGCAGCAGGGGTAGAAGTGCCGCACCTCCCGCAAAGCGCAGAATCACGGTGCGGCAGCCAAAAAGGCGCTGGACCGGTGTGGAACAAAGCTCGAAGGTCCGCAGCGCCTTAACGGGTACGAACAATTCCTTCTTTATAAACACTCCGGTGGTTGCCCTGATGGCATATCCGTCAAAGCTGCCCTTAAAATGCCGGGCATATTCCGGCGGATACCATATGGCGGCAACTACGGTTATTACACCAGCAATTATGGTGAGAATCAGCAGCCACGGGGTTATCAGACCCGCAAGGGCGGAAATGATGGAGGAGGCGGCCACGCCCGCCAGCGTAATCCACAGGGTTATCACCTTTTCTGCCCCTTTATCAGCGGAAAGCTGCAATGTCCCACCTCCAAATAGCGGTTGATAATTTTAGTCTATGTTAAATTATTAAGCATATACCGTTAAAAATATGATTAGCTATCGTCATTGGACAAAAAAAGGTTTCCCGGTGGCGGGAAACCTTGAATCTATTTAATCAGTTATTCTGATACGCTTGCTGTAGTTGCGGGGGAAGTTGTGGCAGCTGTGGTTTGAATGGGGATTACCTCGGTGGGGGAGATGTACTCGGCTTTAACGTATGCTTCAATCCCATTCCATTTGATTTTGTACCAATAGCCATCTTGCCCTTCTACACGGTCAATAATGGTAACCTTTTCGCCGTAGTATAAACCGCCGATTGATTGGTACCATTTGTTTGGGGTTTTTCTCACATTAACCGAGTCAAGGCTCCAGCCGTAGGGCGGTATATCATTCGGGATTTCGGCGGTGGGTGATGCAGTGGGGGACGCGGGGGCGGTTGTGGTGGTATCAACCGTGCTGGAGGTGGGCGGTTCTGTTGTTGTGCCGGCTGATGTGGTGGTTCCGGGGGCAGGTTTACCTTCATCTTTTCTTGTGCAACCCGCCAGAACCAGCGCAGCAAGGATAGCTGCCAAAAGGCAGACGGCGAGGGCAGCGATTAAGATTTTCAGCTTTCTGTTCTTCTTGCGTCCTGTAAACATTCCCTTCAACTCCTGTAAAAGCAGATATTACTATTAACAGATTATCACATAAGCAGGCAAATTAAAAGGTATTTTATGTATTATAATTGGATAAAATTGATAAGATATTCATTTAAGTTTACGCAAATAGGATAAGGAAACCGGCGGGCATAATGCCCGCCGGTGGATAATAAAGTTTGCCCCGCCATGCCGTATACAGCCGAGATAACCTGCTACCATTCCTCAGCAGGTGGGTGCCGCCTGGTGCGTTCACGCTCCCTTCGTCCCGCAAAAGCGAGGAGGTCTGCAATCCGGCATCAGAGCTAAGCTCCCTTATCTATAGTGTCGTAGGGTTATTGTGCTGTGGTCCGCGTACACGGCAGGGATTAATTTTCAGTTTTCGGGAGAATCTTCGATTTCTTCTATTTCGAAGAGATCTGCAAGCCTTTCTTCAAAAATATCGGCAATCTCGTCATATAATTCGTCATCGTCAATGGTAACCAGCATTTCTTCGCCGTTTTCTTCCTGGACTGCCAGGATGATAAGCTCGCCGTCATGCTCTATCGAATCCGAAGGGTTGTCATAAGTGGGAAGCAGGGCTAAAAAGCGCCCATCCTCGGTTTCAATGGCGTCAAGTACTTCAAATTCATGCTCTTTGCCGTTTTCATCCACTACGGTGATGATATCCGGCCCGTATTCGTTGTTATTCACTGTTACAACATCCTTTCGTATCCGCGGTAGCGGGGCAGGTTTGATTACCTACCGTCACCATTTTAACTTAAAATATTGCAGTTAGTCAAGCCTATTGTAATGGCTTGGAAAGAATATAAACGCCTAAAATTAGAGTATAATTTACAAATAATTACACTTGTTGTTAAAAATATTACAGCAAAACATAAAAATCTTGCCTTTGCGAATTGGATTATACCATATTGAAAAGGCAAAATCAATAGAAAGAATTTCATATAGGCGTTATGCCAAATCTTACATAACGCCTTAAAATATTTTAAAATCATTCTTAGTATGTTATACTTTGTTATATTATACTCGAAAAAGTTTAGGAGGTGCATCGTGGAACGGACTGAAAAAATAAAAGAACTGCGAAAACAATCCCTTTCGCTGCCCATGCAGCCCGGGGTTTACATCATGAAGGATTCGCAGAACAATATAATATACATTGGAAAAGCCAAGGCACTAAAAAACAGGGTAAGCCAGTATTTCGGCTCGGATACCGGCCACAGCGAAAAGGTGCGCCGGATGGTGTCTCAGGTTGACCGTTTTGAATATATCGTTACAGACAGCGAGTTTGAGGCTTTAGTGCTTGAATGCTCCCTTATTAAGCAGTACAACCCGAAATACAACATACTTTTAAAAGACGATAAGGGTTACCGCTATATCCGCATATCCCCTCCGCCATACCCCAAGATTTCGGTGGCGCTGCAAAAGCCCGACGACGGGGCGAGGTATCTCGGCCCGTATATCAGCGGATATGTGGTAAAGGAGGCGGTGGATGAAGCTAACCGCATATTCCAGCTTCCTGTTTGCAATAAAACTTTCAGCAAGGCCAAAAAGGAGCGGCCATGCCTCAATTTCTACATTGACAGGTGTTGCGCACCCTGCAGCAAGAATATCCCCGAAGGGGAATACAATGAGCGGGTGGAACAGGCGATAGAATTTCTGACCCATGGCAGTGCAAGCCTGCTGGCGTCTTTGAGCCGCCAGATGGAGGAGGCGGCAGAGAACCTGGAGTTTGAAAAGGCGGCAAAACTGCGGGACAGGATTAACGCAATCCGCCGGCTGGGGGATAAGCAGAAGGTTGTACGCTCCAAAGTTGCGGACCAGGATGTAATAGCCCTTGCCAGAAGCGAAAAAGGGGTATTTTTTGAGATTTTCAGGTTTAAAAAAGGAATGCTGTACGACAGGGAAGACTTTTT
>Ga0134094_1003885_pt1 | contig 10529 bp, 7 predicted proteins | sample 5_1taG_FD_94458 | JGI IMG/M metagenome (GOLD analysis project Ga0134094, IMG submission 94458) | Switchgrass degrading microbial communities from high solid loading bioreactors in New Hampshire, USA - 5_19_20_110_A1 metaG | ecosystem: Engineered > Bioreactor > Semi-continuous > Anaerobic >... | reverse complement strand
TGTCGCGGTGGAGGCCGATCGTTGGCTGGTAGACCAGCCCGCCATAATCCGCATGAACCATGTCCAGTAAGGAACGTGGCGCTTCTACCTGCTGCTTGTGCCAGGGGACCAGCACCCCGTTGCGCAGCGCGGTGATCATTTGCATCGAAGAAATGCCCGACCCCGGCGAGACCCGTGCAGCGGTTTGGATTGGTAAGGCCGTGACACGCGCGGTTTCCAACACCCCCTCCAGCTCGTAGTCGCCCCACGACATGGCGTTGCGCCGGTCGATGTGCAGGCGACCAAACAAATGTGACTGCTGCCCGCGGTAGACAATCTGCCCGTAGGAAAAGTAGGTTTTCGCCTGCACGGTACGCAGCGTCCGGTTCGGGTCGCGGCTGAGCAGCAGCGGTTGCTCGCCGGGCTGCACGCGTCTCAGCAGTTCTTCGAGCAGCCAGGTGTCCCCAAAGTCCGTGACCAGGATGTCGGGGTCGAATTTGCGGAGCGCATTTTTGACCCAGAATACCGGTGCGCCGCCCTCTGGGAAGGGATAGGCCTGCTTCCAGGACCCGCAGCGCAATTCCATACTGTGTGGTTGGCTACGATGTGGATCGCCATCGGGCACGTTAATCTCCAAAATCCGCAGCGGAGGCGGTTCGGGGTCCACCTCCCAGGGGCTATCGAGCGTTTGCCAGACCTCGATCTGGTCTTGTGCATTCACCTTCAGGCAGCAACGCGCCAGGGGGAAAGAGCTGTATTGCGCTGCATGGCGCACCTGCACCGCAATATCGACATCGTAGTAGGTCAGGTCCGGAAAAGCAGCTTCGATTTCCTGAAACAGCGGGTACAACACCGCTGGATCGGGTACGGTGATTTCCAGCAGCGGGATCGGGTCGGGGAGAAACAAATCGCGGCGCTCGGTGCGGGCCAGCTGCGGTGGGTCGCGCCGGGCCTGCAGCCAGCGCCACAGGTCGCGCAGGCGTGGGTTTGGGCCTGCAGCGTAGTAAGTGACCGGGAAGGTCTGGCGCAGGCATATGCGGCGGTCATCCTCGGTGATCAGCCATACCGCCAGACCTCGCTTGCCATCCTCGTACAGATCCAGCAGCCAACCGGTAATCTCATTCATCCTCGAAACGGCTTTGCAGCGCTTCCACCTGGACGCGCAGGCGGATCACTTGTTTGTGTTCTTCGAGCAGCATCGAGAGCAAAAAGGTTTCCATCGGCAGCGCATTGGCGGCGTAGGCTGCGGCGGCCAGATGCTGGCGGGCAGCGATAAATAATTCATCCAGCGCCAGTTGGTCAGCGCGGCGTAAAGCGCGCCGGAAGCGGCTGAAGGCAGCCTGCTCCTCTTGGAGCGATTGGGTGATGGAGGGAAGCGTGCGGCCCATACAGAGGAACCCCCTAGGAGAACAAGGATAATTGCTGTGGTCGCTGTGGCAGGTCGGGAACTTCCACCCAGTATTGGCCGGCGATCTTGCAAAGCATTTCCAGAAAGACGTGTCGTTCCGGAAAATCCGCCAGCGGCGGGCGAGCGCTGACCAGTAGCGGCGCGCCGCGGCACAACCGGGTCAGGCAGGCAAAGCATCGCTCCAGCAACCGCCGTCCTTCGGCAAACGAGACACTTTCATCGTAAAAGGTTGCTAGCAGATCGAAAACCAGGACCGGCTGTGGATTGGAAAGGCCGACGACCTGTTCGAGCAGCGCCACCACCTGGTAGCAGGTAAAGGCACGCGAGACGCTGACGTGCTGCAGGGCCGCCAGCGGGTCGGCTGTCAGCCGGCGCAGTTCCCGCACTATGGCGAGTGGATTGGCGTGGTTACCGCAGTCCAGTAGCAGCAGTGGGCCACGCAGCGCCAGCCGGGTGGTCAGGTCAAGCAAGCGACGGGTCGCTTCACGCCCGCCAATGACGACGTAGAGCTGGTTGGTTTCGGGAATGCTGAGGATGTCCATACCCCCATCATGGCAAAAACCGCGTAACTGAAAAATCCTCCATCGGGAGGGTTCTGGTAGGGTTTTATATCCTCCTACCAGGGAGGAGCCAGATTGGTGGGAGTAGTGTCGGGGGGATGCCAGATTTAGAGGTAGTCGCTGAGATCCCAGGGGGCGAGCAGCTGGCGTAAAACGATCCGGTTTGGGACGTCGAACTTCCGCAGGATCATCTCGATGTGCGATTTGACCGTGGTCTGTGAGATGTTCAACTGGGCTGCAATCTGGCGAGTCGAATCGCCCCGGCAAACGTAGGCAGCAATCTGGCGCTGGCGCGGGGAAAGTTGCTCCCAACAGCCCATCGCCCAGGTTTGAACGTCCTGTTCTTGTACGATTTGTTCAAAAACCTGCGCGGCAACTTCCTCCGGGGACCGCTGCCGGCGCGCGGCAATGATGCGCAAGTTTTCATACGCATCCACATCCATCGCAAAGATGCGCTTGCGACGCAGCCAGGAGATGATATCGCGCATGATCGTTTGCCAGGGGTTCATTACTTCGATTGTATAGAACAGACGATCTGCTGTCAATAAGGGAAACGTGAATTATGCCTAAAACCGGTCGATCTGCGGTAAGAGGTTTTCCGAGGAAAGCCAGTTCGACGACGAGAGAAGGTGCGCAGCAACCCGCTGTGCAGCCTGATCATGCTGGGCGCGGTGATCTTGCCAGGCGAGAAGGTGCTGACTTGGTATGAATGGGGGACTTAAAAGCTTCTAAGCGAACGAATCTACCTGTTGCATAGTTTGTAAGATTTTCGTGACCAGTTGCTTGCTTTGTTCTTCCAGTTGCTGAGGGCCGCCACTTAGGTTTATCACTTGATAATCGACAAAGATATTTCCCGGACCGCAAATCGTGATTGATCCAGTAGGTGAAGTCTCGCTTTCAGGATGGACAAGGACCGCCCGATTCAATCCTACTGCATGGCAATATGCTAGCATTTGATATAAGTCTTCCTGAGCAGCACTGAGCTTATATTTTGCATCTACCACAAGGCATGGTTTATCCCCTTGGTAAATCAAAATATCAGGGCGTATGGTAATTTTCTTGCCCACATCAAGAGAATGAACTTCCTCTTCTTTTATCCAATAATCGCTTTTTTCCGTTCCCTGATGCAAAATCGCAGTAAGGTATTGCTGAAAAAGCACGTCCATATCAATCAAGTACGCCAGGAAAGGCTCACTGCCCTGCGTTCCCGAAAAAGATAGATAGTCTAAAATGAGCTTTGCTAACGTTATGGCCGGTTGATATGAATCATTCAAGCGATGATATTCAATGCGATCGATCAGGGCTCGAGCCGTGGAGTCGAGGTACACATCCGATAAAATGTGCTGGATACGGTGCAATCTTCCCGAGAGGGAGAGATCCACATAATTCCAGCCGCGTAGCACATGAGTTGTCCAAAGTAGAACTCGGTTTTCAGGGATATCTGTAGTGTAGTGCCTAAAAGAACACCAGTGCTTATGGAGTAAGCCAGGGTGATCTTGAAGCGTTTCGGCTATTAGGAGCCGGCCTCGTATAGCCTGCGAATTCTCAACCAAACTTTGATACCCCCGCAATAACCCCCTGGCTATTAGATCTTCCGTGTGATTAGCGAAGAAAGAGACTATGAATTCAAACAACTCGCTTACGGTTGTATATGGCTGAGGTTGATCACCGAAAATCTCTTTATTGGGATCATATACGCGAGACAGTAAAGCAAACAAGGTCTGGATCGGTATTTTGGGGTAAATAAAGATTGTCTTTGCCGTAGGCAAGACAATCATGCCTGCGCAACTATGGGCCTTGACCAGATACCTTCCAGGCTCAAGCGTGGGCCAAACATCGAGCTGTTTGGGGAAATATTTTCTTATTGTTTCAACCTCTATGTTTGAAAGGTTGACCTCCAGTTGCCGATGCTCTTGAAGCGTTATCGTGTCCACGATTAGCTTCTCCCAAGGGCTGCCTTTAGCGCCTCCAGGCTGAAGGACTTCAGGAAAGAATCACCCTTGCGGTAAAAATATTCCTCCAATGTTGGCAAAACGCTGTGTTCCCAAATCAAATGCAATCGAGCATCATTAAGCCCTTTTTTCATGAAATGGCTATGCCCGATATGTAATGCCCACTCAATCTTGGCTTCATTCTCCAGCTTTTTATTGAGGACTGCTAACAAGTCTGCTACCCATTCCATATCGGGTTGATTTTCCAACAGAAATGATCTCAGCAGTTCTGCATCAGCTTTCATGGGAACAAAGTAGAAACGCCGGCGCAGGGCGTGATCGACAAGGGCAATTGACCGGTCCGCTGTATTCATCGTGCCAATCAGGAAAACATTAGCCGGTATCCCAAATTCGCCCTGGTTGCCGGAATAAGGTAGTTCAACAGATTTCTTCCGATACTCCAACAAATAAAGCAACTCACCGAGAATCCGGGGCAGTTCGCCACGGTTTATTTCATCAATGATCAATACATACCTGCGGTTAGGATGCTGGCTGGCTTCATCACATAACCGGCGAAATATTCCGGATTTCACCGGATACGTAATCTGCTTTGTGCTATTTGGCCCATCCACGCTTTCCGGGCGAATACCCTCCATAAATTCCTCATAGGAGTAAGAAGGGTGAAACTGAACAACCTTTACCTCTCCGCCCAACTCCCTAGCCTGATCAACCCAATATTGCGCAAACTTATCAGCTACCCAAGTTTTCCCTGTACCGGGCGGACCGTAAAAGACAATCTGGCCTTTATCTTCTAAAAGAAGCTCGATCTTATTCCAGAATTCGGCAGGCAAGTAGGTATCTTCCACGAGATTTTCGAGCAGATACCGTTCTTCGCTGGCCTCTTCTCCATTATCTTCTCCAGCATCGATTAGTGTTTCAATAACCTCGTTCGAGCCTGTAGTAAACCGGTAGAGTGGGTATAAGGTTTGGAATATATCCTTTACCCGATCGGAAAATTCTGTTGTGAACAGAATAGGATCTGAATGATCAAAACGCTTTTCTATGTTTATTTCTTCAGCGTCAAATAGAGGTGACAAATCACCAACAGAAAGCAATTCTGATACAGGTTTAAGATCCCACCCCTGGCGATCAGGTAACCGAATGTGATATCCAACAGGTAATATTCTCAAAAGATCTAAAAAGACCTGCGTATGGGTTTTGAGATTGTATCGAAAATTCCGTAGCACTTCGGTGCCTTGCGATCCTGCGACGGATAGGCCAACATGAACATAATCTGGATGAACACCTACAAAAAGCTGGCAATCCGTCTGCTTTGTCCGCCCCTTTCGGTAGAAAGCACCCCAAAGATACGGATGATACGGTCCCTCCTCATTCGCAAACCGTTTTCTGATGATCGCAAGAACCTTATTCACTTTCGCTTCAGTCTCTAATCCGGGATCCATGACCTGAATAGCCGGCGCGACAGACATAAACAACAGACGAAGTGGCTCTTGCAAGACTTTCTTAAATCTTGAGAAATTTGCATTTTCATTGGCGTGCATCCACTCGTCGGTATTATTCGCCTTTAAATCCTTTAGAAAAACGAATGTTTCTGGGACGAAACCTGTGAATTGCCGATTTGGCTCATCATCGGTTTTTTGAGAAGATATCTGCCATAAGATCATATCGACAATCTGCGGTGCTATGTTGTAATGCGAGCGAAAATCATTCATAGCCTGGTTGTACAACCGGTAACCCTCGGAAGTGCGCATTGTGCCAGGTTGGAAATTTTTCGCGATTTGAAGCCCTTTCGTCGTATTCTCTAGCCAGATATTAAACTTTTCGGGATTTTTCAGGTAAAGAACCGCGGAAGGGAACGTAATCCCTCCACCATGAACAGCATTCGTAGACCATAGCTCATCCAATATATTATCCAGCTGCTCGTCCGTGGCCTTCCAGATCCGTTCCATCCAGGTATTGACCGCTGATAATGACTGTACGAGTTGGTTTACCTGTGGTCCGTACATAGCGGGTTTGAAACGATCCGGGCGGTAGGCGTTGTTGTACCAATCCGAACTAATATCTCGAGCAAATTCACGCAGATCCTGCTCAGTAAACTGGCCTAAACGGGATTCAATTCGTTGGCGCGCTTTTTGTTCACCCTCTAAACGTACTTCCAGGCGTTTGGGATCAACCTCGCTCACCCATTTCGCAATTTGCTGCGCCCACGGATCGCCTGGTATTTCTTGTTGGTTTGCCCAATAGATGAATAAATCTGCGGTGAGGAAGTTCACGGGCTTCCCCAATTGTTTCGCGAGCGTGCGGCGCAACTCATCCAGGTGCTTGCCAACAAGAAAGTATTCTTCGCCCGGATCTCCCTTTTTGCCATACGGGAGTTCATTCTTGATATCAATCTGCTGTGCAACGAAAAAGGCGCGTATTGGCCCATTCCACATCCAATATTTTTCGGGGAAACGAAGGGTCAAAATTTCTGAGAGAAATGCCATTCCAATGCCTGGAAGAGGTTCGAGCAGCGCAGAAATATCACCGGGGTTTAAGCCAATTTCAGCCTGTTTCACGATATTGGCCAGGGCTTCTCGAAAAGCAGGTAGTTCCTCATCCGATTCGCCAAATAAGCGCCGCCAAAATTGTTGGCGGCCGCGTACCCCGAACCAGGCATCCGTATCTTTCAGGAAGTCCTGAATTTCGCTCTTACTGGCTTGCGCTAACGTGTCAACTTGTAATAGCCGGTTCGCATTTTCTGATCGGCGAATGTGATCCTGTCCGTGTTGTTTCAGGAAGGTATCCTGATCGAATTCTGAGATAAATTTCTGAATAGTAGGCAAAAGCGCTGCTGTATCCATCGCAATCTCCTATCAGCACCAGATGAAAAAGCGAACTGTATTTCAGCCGATTATTTGTTAGTCACTCGTCAACACATCATCCACGTTCCTGGCCACAATATATCGAGTCGAAGGGTCACCATCCGCTATGGTGTGAAAGTGTTCCTCTCCGCATTTATTCTTGGCGTTTTCTTTTTCTCGCAGATCATCCTTGAACAACCCGCTCTTGGTTTCAACGACGAAGTACAGCCGTTCTTCCCCTTCTTTTTCCACCAGGACTGCCCAATCGGGGTTGTAGTTACCTAAAGGCGTGGGCACGGTGAACCAGCCCGGCAACTTGGCATACACCTTGATCGCGCTGTTCCTCTCCAGGTCACTGGCAAAAGCTCGCTCGGTGTCCGAATCGTAGACTACCTGCTCATAAACCGACTTCTGTACATTGAGCATATTCTTGAGATAGCCAGTTAGTTCTTCCGTCTCGAAGAGTTCTTGAGCGTAATACTGGTCATCACCTAACTTCTGATACTTGATCCCATCCACAATCGCCAGCCGTTTGCAGCGGTTGATCGCCTCGGCGGCCAGATCGATAAACTCCTGCGGGTTGCGCTTGAAATCGTTCAGCCGGCCGCTGTTGATCAGGATCTGGCAAATGGAGCGTCGCGTGAGCTGCGTGCGGTCTTGCAGTTCGGTCAGAATATCCGGAAGTTCGATATCGTCTTCGTTTATTACAATTGTATTTGAGCCATCCCGTTCTGTTGCCTCAACGCCGGCCTTTCCAATCGCCAGGTCCGCCTTGCGCCACTGGATGCGCGTCTTGGCCACCGGCGGGGCATCATGCAACGCTTTTGTGCATGCTCTAATCAGTTCTACATTGTCAAAATGCAGGCGATAGGTTGTCTTATGCTTGATCCGGTTCCACAGCGCCTTGAATTCCGGGCTGTTGAGCACTGCTCGCCGCGTTTTGACGGTCACACGGTCATCCGCATTCTTGATTTCTAGCTTGCCCGCGGCTTTCTTCAACACTGCCGTAATCTGCTCAATCTGCCCCTGGAAGGCTGCCGGTACCTGGAGCGTGCCATCTTTCAAAGCGGTTCTCAGGGTATCGTTCACCTTGCCCTTCGCGTCCAGATAGCCTTTCGCCTTCAAATCCCGGAACAGTTCCTTCGACTTCTCAAACCCAAGCGGTCCAACGCTGCCATCCGCACTCTGGATCTTGATCCCGGCGAACTGGTGTTCTTCCACAATGCCAAACTGATACCCGGTGTCTTCCTCGATTTCTCTCTGCAAATTGGCCGCGAATTCTTCGTAGCTTTCACGAGCAATCACCGTGAGGGTATTAATCTCGAATCCGCGCAGCCGCTCGCCATCCTGGTTAACACACAGGCGCAGACCTCTACCAATCGTCTGGCGGCGTTCGCGCTCCGTATTAATATCGCGTAGGGTGCAGATCTGGAACACATTGGGGTTGTCCCAACCTTCTTTGAGCGCTGAATGAGAGAAGATAAACTTAAGCGGCGTTTCAAGGCTGAGCAGTTTTTCCTTGTCCTTCATAATCAGGTTATAAGCGCGCTCAGCATTCTCGCGGTTGGTCTGATTGTTCTCGTCCGTATCCGTCCAGCCGCCTTTTTTATCAATAGAGAAATAACCGTTGTGAACTTCTTCGGCGGCGTGGCTCAAATCCACTTCTTGAAAGAGGGTGTTGTATTCTGGCAGCTTTGCTGCGCGCCGGTACTCTTCTTCGAAGATGCGCGCGTATTCGCCCTTGACCGCGTTGCCATTTTCGTCGTATTTGCGGTACAGTTCCACCCGCTCAATAAAGAACAGTGAAAGCACCTTGATACCCTGCGGGCGCAGCCGCAGTTCTTTATCCAGGTGCTCGCGAATGGTGCGCCGGATCATTTCACGCTGCACCGCCAGATGGTCTACGTCTCCATACGCCTCCTCCGGTCTGAGGAAGACTTCCCCGCCCGGATAGCGCAGTTCCATGTATTCATTCCCCTTCGCTACCCGGATCTCACCAATGCGACAGTCGCGATAGATTTCCCGTCCTGTTGTATCTTCCAACAGGTCGCCGTCCTCAACGGTCACCTCCTGGCGTTTAACGCCGTTCCTCGTCTGGACGTCCAGTTCCACCCGCGCGGAGATCAGGCCGCGTTTGTTGCTAACGGAAATCAGCCGTACGTATGGCCGGTTGTGCCCGGCTTCCACCGTGGCCGAAGCGACTTCAATCTGCTTGACCAGTTTCTGCTCGTAGGCGTCCACGGCATCCAGCCGGTAGACCATGTGGTGTTTATCCACGTGAGTAGCCGAATAGCGCAGCGTGCAGAGCGGGTTCATTGCATCCAGGGCTTTTTTGCCCTGCCCTTCCAACCCTCCGTCCACGCTTTGTGGTTCATCCACAATGATAATTGGCCGGGTAGCTTTGATCAGGTCAATCGGCTTTTCGCCCCCGGTCTTTTCGCTGTCTTTGTACAGGTTATTGACGTCTTTTTTGTTGATCGCCCCTACCGTCACCACCATGATCTGGATATGGGGGCTGGTAGCGAAGTTGCGCACCTGGCCTAGCTTACTTGAGTCGTACAAGAAGTATTCATAATGCACGCCGGCGTACAGGCTCTTGAAATGGTCTTCGGTGATTTGCAATGATTTATACACGCCTTCTTTGATTGCAATGGAGGGCACCACGATGACGAACTTGGTGAAACCGAAGCGTCTGTTCAGTTCAAAGATCGTGCGCAGATAGACGTAAGTCTTGCCTGTGCCAGTCTCCATCTCTACAGTGAAATCGCCCGAACGCAGTGCCGAAGAGGGCGGCAGCCCGTTACGCAGCTGAATGTCATTCAGGTTGGTGAGAATTTCATCATCCAGCAAGGTGAGTCGGTTGCCAATGCCAAGCTCCGTTTCCATCGTTGCGAGCTGCATTTGCAGCCCGGTATCGCGCGTCACAGTAAATTCCGTACGGCAAATCTCCTGCCCCCTGAATAGGTCACATACCGCTTCTACTGCCTGAAGCTGGTGAGGAATTTTATCTTCGAATTGTAGTTTCATTGATCTTACCTACAGACTACGAATATTGGATAGTCCATATTGTTCCAGGATGGCAGCCAGGTTGCTTTTCACAACGTCATCGGCGAACCCGCTGTCACGGAAAACGCAGGTTGTTTCACCGGCCGGCGCGAGTTCTTTATGCCACTCAACGATCCCTAACGCCAGCGGTTCGGCTTCTTCCCTATTTATCTGTTCGGCAAGGCACACCAGCAGAACACCTTTTCCGATGCTAAGGACGTTTTTTCCAACGATAGTACGTGTCTCAATCGGTACGCACAGGTCAAGCCCTAGCTTAAGCAGCAGTTCGTAGAGTATATCGGTTTCGCTGCGTTCTGGCTTCAGGTGCTGAACCGCATTTTCCAGGGTCAACGGCAGATCACTACGGTCCACTTCCCAAGCCTGAATATTGCTTGAGTCGAGTTTAAACACTCGAAAACCAACATCGCCTGTAAATAACGGATTTTGAGTTTGTACTTTATGTGAAGCCCTTCGGAGCCTTTCTATTGTTAATTGGGCAATATTTCTCGGTTTACCGAGTTTGTCACAAAAACCGGCTGCTATCTCTTCACCCTTTACACTTGGGTCAAGTTTCTCTGGTAGTTGCACAAGGATGAATCGGCGATTTCCCCCATCTTCGGCTTAAGTGGCTAACGAAATTTGGACACAAAAAGGGGCAAAAATAAGGTGTAAACTAAACACACTATGCCCACGAGAAAACGCTTCACCGCCAGCCAGAAGGCGAAAATCACGCTGGAAATAC
>Ga0134094_1003881_pt1 | contig 10534 bp, 8 predicted proteins | sample 5_1taG_FD_94458 | JGI IMG/M metagenome (GOLD analysis project Ga0134094, IMG submission 94458) | Switchgrass degrading microbial communities from high solid loading bioreactors in New Hampshire, USA - 5_19_20_110_A1 metaG | ecosystem: Engineered > Bioreactor > Semi-continuous > Anaerobic >... | reverse complement strand
TTGCTATGCAGCCCAGGGCCTGGTCGCTCTCAAGCAGGAACAATTCCAGGGAGCTCTGGCGAAATTCACAGAAGCGGCTGAGGAGGTCAAAAGCCTGCACCGTAGCGATGCCTGGTCAGGGCAGGGGGGTTCGCTGCTTGAAGAATTACTGCGCCTTTTGGAGCGCCCGCAAGAGGACAGGAATCAAGTTGATTTGAAGTTCCCGCGCGATGCCCAATATTTATCCGCGCTGGCGCTGCTGCACATGGCGCATGAAGGATTGGAAAGCGGCGGTCCCAGCGCCGAAAGCGAGGAAAACCTGGCGCAGGCGCGCAGCCGCCTTGAAGCCGCCGTGGGGACTTCGCCCGGCTTCATGGAAGGGCGCGCGCTGCTTGGCCTGATTTTCTACTATTTGCCCCGCGATGAAGCCGAACGCCGCAAGGGGATCGAAGCGCTGCAATCGGTTCGCGAATATACCCGCAGCCAGCTTGTTACCAGAACCCTGGCGAAATATGAGGAAAACCAGAAACGACGGCAGGATGCCCGGAAAGCCTATTTTGACCTGCTGCAATCTTATATGCGCTCCTCGAATATCCCGGTTGAACAGCGCCAGAAGCTGCGCGATGAAGTGCTGGAAGAGATGCAGGTGAGCGGTGAATATCAGGCGGTGCTGGGTTCGGGCAGCCTGGAAATAAAAGGCGAAAAAGAGCCGACACTCAATGAATATATCCAGCGCTCAGCCTTGCTGCGCGCCAAAATGCAGCAGTTGATCGAAACCCAAAGCGCCGAGCTTTCGCCCCAGCTCAGCAGCCTGATCGAACAGCTCAACTCGAACAATCAGGAACTGCAGCGAGCGATTGAAAATATCACTCACCTCGAAATGCAAATCCTTCGGGAATCAAAAGGTCTGCTCTAACAGGAGTGACGATGGCTAAAGAAAATATCCAGCTAAGCCAGTTGTTATCTGTCTTGCCGCCAATCGACGTGCAGAAAGAAAAGTTGAGCCAGCGGCTCGAAGAGACGCCGCTCGAGACGCAGCTCCTGGCGCTGGCGAACCATTCGCTTGACAGCGAGACTGAGATCTTAAGTGAAATTCTGAAGAAGTTGAAAAAGTCGTGATACTGCCTGACCCTGGTAGGATGGTATGCCCAAAATCGACGTAACACCAGAATTGGTTGGCCGGTTAATCAACCAGGTCGCGCCGCTGGTCGAGTTCACGACCCGCTGGAGCCTGGATCTGCAGACGCTCAAATACCGGGTGCTGCCGAAGAACCGGGGGTATGAGGAAATTGTGCTGGCGCGCTTTGCCGGGGTTGGCCTTCCCGTGGAAATCGATAAACCGCGCAGCCCGGGCGAGCTGCTGATTGAATATATGCTGGAAAACAACATCCTGGGGGCTTACGAACCCAGCACCCAGGAAATTCTGGTGGTTCGCGAAAATGTGGACGAAAGCAACCTCGACGGGCTGCGCCTGATCCTGGCTCACGAGCTGGTTCACCGCGGCCAGCACCGGTATCATCCTGAACTATTTGATCAGGTCGATGAGGCCATCCGGGTTGGGTATCAGATGATCGAGAACGCTTCGCTGGTGGAAACTGCCGGCGCGCTGCAGGTGCAGCTGCTGGCGAATGTGCAGCCGGTGATGACGCTGATGGAAAGCCACGCCACCTATATCACTGAGATCATTCGCCGGTTGTATCTGCCTAATGGGGTAATTGAGTCGCATTTCAGCCTGGCGCAAGTCCTGTTCCGTTTGCTTGGGGCAGAGAAACTGGGCCAGTATTCCGGCGGGGTCGAGACGGTGGCAAAGGCAGCGCAAACCGGCTCCATCGATGATCTGTTCCGGTCGTTTGTTGATTAAGGCCTCAAATCGATGAACAAATCTCACTACCGCACTCCCTGGCTGACCCTCTACCTGGTGATGGCGATTGTGCTGTTTGCCATGGGGGTCAGCGGGTTTTCTCGCTACGCCGCCTGGCACAAGATCCCCGGCACGATTTTTGACTATGTGTATCTGACCTTACAGCTTATCCCTATGAATTCAGGCGCAGTCGAGCCGCCGGTTCCGCTGGAGCTTGAACTGGCCCGGTTCTTGATCCCCCTTCTGACCGCTACGGCGGCGGTGCAGGCTTTCTTGCGCATTTTCCGCGAGCAAATACAGATGGCCCGGCTGCCCTGGATGCGCCAGCACATCATTATTTGCGGTCTCAGCCGGAAAGGGTTTTTATTGGCCTCCAGGTTCCGGAGGCAGGGGAAAAAGGTGGTGGTAATTGAGCAGGACGAAGAAAACGCCTGGCTGGCATCCTGCCGCGAGCAGGGCATGGTGGTGCTGGTGGGCGATGCGTCCGACCCGACGCTGTTGGACAAAGCGGGCGTTGCCCGGGCGGAAGGCCTGTTTGCCGTCTGCGAGGATGACGGCGTGAATGTTGAAATTGCCTTGCAGGCTCAGGCGCTGGCGCAGCGGCATCAAGACCATGTGCTAATCTGCCAGATGCACATCTCTGATCCACAAATGTGCGCGCTGCTGCGCGAGCAGCGGGATGCCCTGGCGCAAACCTCGTTCCGGTTTGAGCTTTTCAACGTCTTTGAACGCGCCGCCCAGACCCTGCTGCTCGAGCATCCGGCCTGGCTGGGTGGCGCAGCGCTAGCGGGCCGGCCCCCGCACGTACTGATCGTCGGATTGGGGCGGATGGGCGAGAACCTGGCGCTGCACATGGCCAGGGCGTGGTGGAATGAGCGGGCCGGCGCGGACGTGAAACTGCGGCTGACGGTGATTGACCGGGCTGCGCGCCAGAAAGCGGCTTCTTTGTTGATCCGCTATCCGCAGCTTGAGCGAGCGTGTGATCTGACGGTGCTCGATATAGATATCCATTCACCGGAGTTCGAGCGCGGCGATTTTCTGTTCGGCGTGGATCACCAACCCTGCGTCACTGCGGTATATGTGTGCGTGGACAATGATTCGCTGGGTTTGCAGGCCGGCCTGGCACTGGCCCGCTTGCTGGACGACCAGGATATTCCGATTGTGGTGCGCCTGATTGAAGACAACGGGCTGGCGCGGATCCTCGAACTGAGCTCAAATGATGCGGGCGGGCGCAATTTGCGGGCTTTTGGCTACCTTGAACACACCTGCACGCCGGATCTGTTGAAGAATACGCCGCGCGAACAGCTCGCACGCCTGGCGCATGAAGTCTACGTGCAGGAACAGATTCAACTGGGCCGCCTGCCGCAGGAAGACCCGGCGCTGCGGCCCTGGCACGAGCTAGCGGCTCAGTATCGCAAGGCGAACGATCAATGGGCCGGACATATTCCGCTCCTCTTAGATGCAGTGGGTTACACGTATGCGCCTCTGAAGGATTGGGATGCCTCGGCTTACCAGTTTTCAGAGGGTCAGGTGGAGTGTATGGCCCAATTGGAACATGAGCTCTGGTGTCGGGATCGCTTCGCCGAGGGCTGGCAGTACGCTCCAGGCAAGAAAGACCTGAAGGCCAGGAATAACCCTGCCCTGGTACCGTGGGAGCGCCTGCCCGAGCCAGAACGCCAGAAGAACCGGGTGATGGTCGCCGGTATTCCGGGGCTTTTAGGCCGGGCCGGGTTCCAGGTAGTGGAAAAGAACTGTTATCACAGAGGAAATCATTCATGAATTCTTTATCAAAGCCAAAGGAAATTGTGGTCACCGGTGATGTGACCATCGACTGGAACCTGATTTTTCACCAGACTGCTCTGGATACCACCGCCCTGTGGGACGCGAATTATACGGCCCGGGCGTGCCCGCAGCCGGGAGGGGCCGCCATGTTAGCGCGGTTAATCGAGGCTGCAGCGGCAGGCAGCCGGCTCGACCAGAACGTATGTGTCCACTGGCATTCGGTCACTGAAAACAGAATTCATCCCACGGATGGTAAGTACAACCACTGTTACGCCATCTGGGAACAGCTTGGGGAGAAGGGTCAGAAGAAGTGGCGGGTGTCTAAATATTTAGGGATTGACCGGGCCAGTCACCCGGAAGAAGGCATCAAACTGCATGACGACCCCGAGCAGGCAGACCTGGTGGTGCTAGACGATGCGGATTTGGGCTTCCGCGATTACTCTGAGCTGTGGCCCAGGGCTTTGAACAATCCCCACTGCCATCCCTGGGTGATTTTGAAACTGGCCTATCCGATTGCAAACAATCTCCTCTTAACCAGACTGGCAGAAGACCACGGTGACCGGCTGATTGTTGTGGTCACCGCGAACGATTTGCGCCTGGCAAACGCGCAAATTTCACGAGGTTTATCCTGGGAGCGCGCTGCCCAGGATACGTTCTGGGAGCTTTCGTATGGCCAGGAGATGAAGGAGCTGGCGAAGTGCGCTCACCTGGTAGTCACTTTCAAATCGGACGGGGCCGTACTGATCTCTCGGACGGGCAAGCGGCAGACCTGCAAGCTGTTTTTTGATCCGAACAACATCGAAAATGGGTGGGAGAGCGGCTTCAAAGGCGGCATGGTGGGTTACAACACCTGCCTCACGGCGGCAATTGTCCACCGCCTGCTGGCTGACACCGGAGATGACCCGGCTTGCCACGGGGCAGTTGAAGCGGGGATCCAGGCCGGGTTATCGGCCATGCGGGTGCTGCATAAGAACGGTTACCAGATGAGCACCGGATTGCAGGAGAACAGAATATCGTTCCCCTACCAGTTGGTAGCTGCGGATATCGAAAGACCGTCCGCTGTTTTCGGCCAGACCGATATTCGGGATCCTTTAGGGGTGCTGGTCTCGTCCCGTATCTCTTCATTGGGGGTTCGCGCCGGTAAATTTACCATCCTGGCGCAGCAGTGCTGTGACGATTTGCTGGCTTTGGCGCGGGATATTGTGCGCAAAGGTCCTGAAAAAGCCCTGGTAAACATCCCGTTGGGCCGGTTTGGGAACCTGCTGACCGTTGACCGCAATGAGATTGAAAGCTACCGCACCATTGCGGCCCTGGTTCAGGAATATATCAACCAGGAGAAGGCCGATAAGCCCTTATCGATCGCTGTGTTTGGCGCACCGGGTTCCGGGAAATCTTTTGGTATCAAAGAGATTGCCAAAGCAATCCACAAAGACCGCATCAAGGACATCACCTTTAACCTTTCGCAGATGAATTCGCCCGATGACCTGATCGGCGCGCTGCATCAGGTGCGTGATGAGAGCCTGAAAGGGACTATTCCCCTCGTTTTTTGGGATGAGTTTGATACTTCGCTCAACCAGATGCCTTTAGGCTGGCTGCGGTACTTCCTGGCCCCCATGCAGGACGGCAGTTTCCTGGAAGGCCAGGTGACTCACCCTATCGGGAAAGCGATCTTTGTCTTTGCCGGAGGGACCTGCAAGCGCATGGAGGAATTTGGCGCGAACCTGGATGATGACCCGGTTAAAAATGAAAATATTTTCAAGGCCGTCAAAGGCCCCGATTTCAAAAGCCGCTTGAAGGGGTTCATCAACATCCTGGGGCCGAATCCGCAGGAGGGCATTTACGACCCTTATTTCATCATCCGCCGCGCGATCCTGCTCGAATCTATCTTGCGCCGTTCAGCGCCGCAGATCTATACTCCCTCAGGCCCGCAGATTGAAGATAACCTGCTGGACGCTTTTCTGGAGACCCGGGCTTACCGGCACGGGGTACGCTCGATGGAATCCATTGTGGCGATGAGTCAACTGTCTGGCAAAACACGGTTTGAACGCTCTTGCCTACCGCCCATTTCGCAGATGAATTTGCACGTGATCGGCTGGGATTTTATGGCGCGCGTGCAGAAGCTGAAATTTGAAGGCGAGGCGCTGGAAAAACTGGCCCAGGCGGTTCACGAAGACTTTTGCGAATATATGCGCGCAGCCGGGTACGTATACGGCCCGATCATCGATGAAACATCTACCCCGCCAACGCACAGCGCCCTGATCCCCTATGCAGAGCTGCCCGAGACCGACCGGATCCAGAATGTGCAGAATGCGCTGTCGATTCCTGATAAGTTGTCTCGCTGCGGCTACGTGATGATCCACGCGCGGACCAATGAACCCCCTGTAGTTTTCCCAGACCGCGATCTCGATCTGCTGGCCGAGGAAGAACATAACCGCTGGGTGAAAGCAAAGATTGCCCAGGATCCGCGCTGGCACTATGCTCCGCAGACCAATAAAGAACGCTTCGAACACAACTGCCTGTTACCCTGGAATGCGATGTCCGAGGAAGAACTGATGCGTGTCTTTTCTGATGAGGAGCGGGCTGTGATGGGGCGTGAAGGGCTGCCTGAATCGGAAAAAGAGAAGGACCGCTTGATGATCCGGCGCATCCCGCACATTCTGGCGCGAGTCGGGTACACGGTTGTTAAAGTGGATGATAGTGAATAAGGGTTGATGGCGGTCTACATGGACCGCCAGCATTCCCACGCCGCTACCGTCCTACGTAAGAGTAGCAGGGCCGGTTAGCTCCATGGTGCTGCAACCTGGCCGGGATTATATATATTTCGTATAGTTGAATGGATTCGCGCTTGCGTAGGAACCACTTGAGCAGACCGGACTGCATGCGTGTCATGTGACTGCTAATCAATATTGCATCATGAGCAGGACTTACCATTGGCAGGAAGTCCTTAGGATGCGCTGCCTGGAAAGTAGAAGGGAGGAAGAACGGCAGAAGTTTTCATAACCCTTCTGCATCATGTTTCAAAGCGCTAGTGATATGAAAAAATGCTGACGTATTGACATGTTTGATCAATAAGGTCTAATATAAAATAACTTACACTACCGCGCGGTTTCACAGTCAACCGCAGAATACATTTGAACCGGCTGATGCCGGTTTTCTTTTTTAGATAGGGAGGATATTCATGAACCAGAGTATGCAATCTAAGCCCAACGTTGTGCTGGTGCACGGCGCCTGGGCGGATGGTTCCAGTTGGAGCGATGTCATCGAACTGCTTCAGAATGACGGTTATTCGGTAACGGCTCCCCAGTTTCCCCTGACGACACTGGAGGATAACGTTGCCCGGCTCCGGCAGGTGCTGGCTGAACAGCCGGGACCAACCCTCCTGGTTGGGCACTCGTACGGCTGCCAGATTATCACCGCTTTAGGGACTGACGCGCCTAATGTAATTGGACTGGTGTATATTGCCGGTTTAGGCCTGGACGAAGGGGAATCAATCCTGGATTTCATTTCACCGGACTCTCCAACCCCGGCAACAGCCCATCTGCGCGTTGATGCACAGGGGTTCGCATGGCTGCCACAGGATGATTTTGTAAACCACTTTGCGCCGGATGTGGACCGGGTCAAAGCCAATGTTATGTACGCGGTGCAGCAGCCGCTTCCATTAAGCGCCTATGAAGAAAAGATGGGTGTACCGGCGTGGAAGACCCTGCCATCCTGGTTTATGATCGCTGATGAGGATCAGGTGATCCCACCCGAAGGCGAACGCGCTTTCGCGCAGCGAATGCAGGCAACTACCGAGGAAGTGAAATCTGGTCACGTGATCATGGTATCTCATCCTGAGTGGGTCGTAGGCCTGATCGAAAAGGCCGCGATGGTTGTGCCGGTGACAGGCAAGCCGCGGCCGAAATAGCCATTCGGTTGAAATAGCCATTAAGGTTAACATAAGCTGATCATTCGTCTCCAATAAAGATTGCACCAGTGCAGCCTGCTATCCTCATCATTGGGAAAGCAGGCTTTCTGGCTGCACATCTTGCTGTCGAAATGGCCAGAAGATTGATTTATCAAAAGGATCAATAAGACGGTCGATTGTGTGGACCTGTGACAACTCGCTTTCCTGGGAGGAAAAATCCTGGCATGACAAGAATAACCCCAATTCTACTGCTGGCGCTGTTGTTGGGGTTTGCTGTTCCCGGCGGCAGCCGGGCGTTCCAGCCAGCGGAATTCGATCCGGCGGCGGTGGACCGCTTTATCACCCAGCAGATGGCTGCGCAGCGCATTCCGGGGCTGGCGTTGGCGATCACCCAGGGAGAGCAGGTGCTGTATGTTCAGGGCTACGGCGACGCCGGAGATGGGCGGCCGGTTACCCCGCAAACGCAGTTTCTAATCGCCTCGGTGAGCAAATCCTTTACCGCGCTGGCGGTGATGCAATTGGTAGAAGCCGGGAAAATCGACCTGGACGCTCCGGTGCAGCATTATCTGCCGGAGTTTACCCTGGCCGACTCCGCTGCCGCGTCACAGATCACCATCCGCCAACTGCTCAACCACACCAGCGGGCTGTCAGAAACCACTTATGCAGATCTGGTGCAGCCCCAGCCGGAAACGATCGCCGAACGGGCGACCAGCCTGAGGAATGCTGATCCAGTGGCCCACCCTGGAACGGAATATCACTACTTTAATCCCAATTACGGTGTCCTGGCCCGCGTGGTGGAGGTGGTGAGCGGGCAGCGGTTCTCAGAATACCTGACCGAGCACATTTTTCAACCGCTGGGGATGCGGCATACGGTCAGCGCTGTGACCTTCCAGGAAGGCAAACAGGTGACCGGCAGACAACCTGTCTGCCGGTCACCTGTTTGCGTTTGGAATTACGCTGCCGTTCTCAGAGGGGAACGGGTACATAGGCGGCAGTGGTGGGGTGATCACCACTGCAGAGGATATCGCTCCCTATCTGATTGCCCAGCTCAACGGCGGGCGCTACCGGGACCAGCAGTTGGCTCAACCGGAAAGCATCCGGCTGATGCAAACCCCTCCGGACGGCATCCAGACGAACTACGCGATGGGTTGGGTTGCGAGCACCATGGACGGTAAGCCCCTAGTTGAGCATACGGGCGTGTTTTCTATCTATACGGCAGACGTGGCGCTGCTGCCTGAGGAGCAAATTGGTATCGCACTGCTTTATAACATCAGTCCACTGCCGACCAATGCGATCGGCCTGCCGCAAATTCGCAAAGGGTTGATTGCCCTGTTGAAGGGGGAGGAGCCGCAGCCAAGCTGGATGAGCGCAGGACTGTGGGGCATATTCATGGCACTGCTTACGCTTGCCGGAGTGTTTCTGGCGGTGCGCAGCCTGCTGCGGCTGCCGGATTGGGCGAAGCAGGCCCGTACGAAGCCGGCCTGGAAGCTGCTGCCGGGCATTCTGTGGACCTTTGTTCCGATGCTCATGCTGATGTGGGGCATTCCGGCGATGACTGCCCGGTTTGGCGATCGCGTGTTTGGGTTCGTCAACCTGTATAAGTCGATGCTGGGCATCATTGTCTGGCTAGCGCTGACCGGGGTGCTGGGTGTCATCAACGGGATTGCACGCATCGTGATCCTGCTGCGGCTGTCGGGGGGAACCTGGCTGGCAGATCGCCCGGTTCTGAGCGAGCAGGAACACCGGGCAGGAACAGAATGATTCGCTGCTCTTAAGCTTGCCATAAGGTAATGAAAAAGTTCTTGTAAGGATCGTTCTATACGAATTTGCTATCTTAATTAGATGGAAAGGGGGAAACGAGGAGAACCGGATGGTTTTCCGAGAGCGCTTAAGGAGGCGTCATGCCATTAAGAGGATACAGGAGGTACCGGCCCTGGCTTATTCCTGGCATGATCATACTTTCCAGCGTGCTCCTTGCTGGCTGCGTGACTGAAAACCAGCCTTCTGTCCTGAATCCGAAAGGCCCGGTTGCCCAACAGGTCAGCACCCTATCCTGGATTTTATTTGGAGCCGCTGCCATTGTCGTCGTGGTCGTGACCATTCTGCTGTTCGCGGCCTATTCTCGCCGAAGAGACGATGTTTCACAGCCTCTCATAATCCAGCCGGGTGATCGCCGCGTGCTAACGCTGGTGCTGGTTGGTGGGGCTGTCATCCCGGCGATTGTGCTGATCATTTTAATGGGCATGAGTATCTCCATTGAGAATAGGGCTGCCGCCAGGGCCAGCTCAGCCAGTGGACCGGTGATTGAAGTGATTGCTCACCAATGGTGGTGGGAAGTTCATTACCCTGAACCGGGTTTTACTACCGCAAATGAAATCCATATTCCTGTTGGCCAACCTGTCACACTGGAACTATCCAGTGTCGATGTGATCCATAGTTTTTGGGTGCCCCAACTGCATCCGAAGTTGGATGTAATTCCCGGGCACACCAACACAATGACTCTTCAAGCGGATACGGCAGGGACGTACCGCGGGGAGTGTGCCGAATACTGCGGGGTGCAGCACGCGCATATGCAGTTCCTGATCATCGCTCAACCTCAGCAGGAGTATGACCAGTGGGTTGCTATGCAGCAGCAGCCTGCCATAGAACCAGAAGCCGGTACGGTTGAGCAGGAGGGGCAGCAGGTATTTCTCGAATCGGCGTGTGCAAACTGCCATACCATCCAGGGAACGAATGCCGCCGGGGAGCTTGGCCCAGACCTGACACATTTCGCCAGCCGTGAGACCATCGGCGCGGGCACGCGGCCCAACACCCGCTCGGATCTCGCCGGGTGGATCATGAATTCACAGGCTGTCAAACCGGGCAATTTAATGCCGCCGATGGAGCTAACGTCAGACCAGCTAGAGGCGCTTCTGGATTTCCTGCAAACCCTGCAATAAGTAGGAGAATTTGATGACTTCAAGCGCAAGCCCGATGGATCAGAGCTTAGAGCATGTATGGGGCAC